>ERZ761610.938-NODE-938-length-18713-cov-45.970254_pt1 | contig 18713 bp, 19 predicted proteins | sample MGYA00512164_ERZ761610 | MGnify/ENA primary metagenome ERZ761610 (study PRJEB28899, sample SAMN02850038) | bioreactor sludge metagenome | biome: EBPR Sludge; feature: EBPR Bioreactor; material: flocular biomat | place: Australia: Thorneside Wastwater Treatment...
ACTGAACACAAGTACAGTAACTGACAACAAAAGGGCCATTGCTAAGGCCATGAAATCTTTTTTCTTGTCGGACTGGATACTCTCAATTTGCTTCAAAACGGCCATGTCAAATGGCTGAACGCGGTGGCCTTTATTTACCAAAATCTGATTTCGCTTGATCGTGATCAACACCGGAGAAATCGATTCACGGGCCTGTGTTTTTCGTGACGCCAGCTCTTGTTTGTTTAAGGTTAAGTTCGGGATAATCAAGGCTCGAGCCAGGTATAACAAATTAGCACGATCAGATTCATCCATTTTATCGAGAACTTTTTTATCAAGAAACTGAAAATGATCTGGATTCTGCAAATCTAAGATGTCTTTCTTCGTAATAGAAAACTCACGACCAGAATTAGACTTATGCACCACTCGAGCAACGACTTCTTCTTGGTGACTTGGGATAAATCGATCTGGTGATTCTGCAATTTTCTTGGCGTACCAAAGGTCTAAATTTCTAACTAATGAGTTTTCAATACGAGCGTGGAAGCGATGTTCAATCAACCACTCGAATAAATAATCTGCCACCGACACACCCAACTCTTTTTCAAAAATCGCTTTGTGAGTGAACAGGTCTTTGATTAACTTTTGCTGTTGCGTGTAGCTGCGAGGCCAATTTAAATCACGCATCTGATTTCGCATATAGCGAAATGACCGGTATATATTTCCAGCTAACCGATCAAATACACTAGTATCGTAGTCAAAAACGACTGGGATATTGGCTTCGGCCTTCATCCGCTTTTCTTCTGTGGTAACTTCGTCCACCATTTCGAATGTTAATGGCGAAACCATATCTACTGAGGTTACGTCTCCAACTCTAAATGTATGCGGGATTTTAATTTGAAAAAAAATTAGATACGACAAGACTAAGCAAAACAACAGGACAGTAAAAACTTTACGAATTGAAAACGTAAACTCTAACCAGTTTAGATAGCGGCCAAAAATCGTTTTCTCTAGGCCTAATTGATGGACCCAATCCAAGTATTTATGACTTGGATCCTCATAACTGTGACGTTTTGAATGAGCTTTCGACGAGGATGAAACCGCATCTTTGATGCGATCATTCAAACGCGTAACTCGATTTCCGCCTTCAGAATTTTGGTCATTCCCCATATGTTAAACACTTCGGCATAAATGCCTTAAATTTGTATTGAACTTTCTCAAAAAATGGACAAATCTGGGCCCACATCGAGTCTATATTTATGCCGCAAGCTCCTGATAATTTTAACCTTTTCGAATCATTAATGCAAATCGTTAGATCACTTCGTGGTCCAGATGGTTGTCCCTGGGATAAAGAGCAAACTCATCACAGCTTAACCACCTACGCGATCGAAGAAGTCTATGAGTTCGTCGAGGCCGTCGAGTCTGGGAATGATGCCTTAATTAAAGACGAATTAGGAGATGTATTATTTCAGGTAGCGTTGCATGCGGCCCTAGCCGAAGAGCGTAACGCCTTTAGAATCGAGGATGTCATAGCCAATATTAACGAAAAGCTAGTTAGACGCCATCCCCATGTGTTCTCTGACAAACAGGTAAGCGGAATTGATGACGTTTGGAAGAACTGGGAAGAAATCAAAAAGAACGAAAAGAAAAACTCACCCAAAAAAGACAGTGGTCCTTTTGATTTTCCGAGTCACTTGCCGGCACTGCAGCGAGCGAACAAAATCGGTGTTAAATCGCAAAAACTTCAATTCGATTGGGCAAATTCTGATGATGTTTTGAAAAAAGTTTGGGAAGAAATTAACGAACTTCAAGTGGAAAAAGCCAAAGGCGACCAAGCCGCTATGGAAGATGAATTCGGAGATGTTTTATTTTCCCTAGCTCAATGGGCCCGTCATCAAAATATCGACCCGGAACAAGCACTACGCAAAGCTAACCGTAAATTTGAAACTCGCTTCAATGCCATGATGAAAATTGTCGAAACCGAGCAGAAAAACTGGAATGACCTCACGGACCCAGAAAAGGAAGACTTTTGGTCGAAAGCTAAAAAGCATACGGCAAAATCAAAATAGATTAGTCTGAAAATTCAGACGTACACAGTAATGTAGCGGCCGGTACGTCGCTGCTCTGCACCTGGTCTGGCGAATTGATATTACGGCCAAAATAAATAGTACCGCTTTTTAATTTTAACTTGGTTACGACGCCTTGAGCTTTTTCATCTTCCGAAGGTGCCACACTTTCATATTTTAAAATCTCAGCCTCTGATTCGGCCAAAAATAAAACCGTATGTCCATCAATTTGAAATTTAGAGGCTTCGTGATCGAATGACTTTGCATACGTACCTGACTCAGAAGATACTTGGCCATAACGCACATTAATATCTTTATACGAAAGTGAATACACGTAGACTTTGCCGACTTCTAAATCTGCGGCCTCTTCACTGGCTGCAATCAACGACTCTTCCGTTAGATCTAACTTCACCTCTTTATCACCTGAAACGCACTCTAAATTTTCCGCCAACGCCAAAGACGATAGCGTGAAAATACTTACGAAAGTTAGAAAAAACTTAGCCATAATTTATACACCTTTTCCGAGGGCTTGAGGGGTTTATACTACCCAAATGAGTACCAGGTGACCGTCTAATTTCTGACAGCTAAATATTACATATTAGGCTTTTACCCCTAAACTCTAGGTTGTTAAAAGCCCCTTTATTGACTACAAATAGCTAACCATGAGTCGTTTTTTATACTTATTCTTTGGCTGGTTGTTTTTAGTTATTGGCGTAATTGGCATTGCCGTTCCCCTTTTACCCACTACGCCTTTTCTGATCCTTACGGCCATTTGTTTTTCAAAGGGTTCTGACAAAATGCACACGTGGCTGCTGAATCACAGAGTGTTTGGTCCGCCGATTAACGAATGGAACAGTAAAGGCGTCATTCGCCTAAAATATAAAATTATCGCGACAACGATGATGTCATTAAGCGCCTTGTTCGTGTATCCCAAGGCCTACATTCCTATGTTTGGAAAAATTGCGTTTTCAATTTCATTCGTGCTTGTGATGCTGTTTATCTGGACACGCCCTTCGAAATAGTCACAGATCGCAAAGACCTTTCATACCAGTATTTTACTTTTCATACCGAAATGAATTTCTCATAGTTCTTAACCGAGTAAACTCTTCCAAGGAAGATGCTTTTATAAAGGGATTGTATTTCAACTCAACTCTTAATGGCACTGGCAAACTAGGCACAGTATTTATTTTTTGTTTTTCTTCGGGCGTGAAGTCCACTGTGTTCACCAATTCGTTCTTTAGACAAAAGGCCAGGTTAGCTTGAGTGTATTCGTGCGTACAGTATATGTGGGTTTCTGATGGCAATCGCTTAATTTTTTGCACACTTTCAAAAAGCTGCTGAAATGTACCATCGAAAATTCGGCCACAGCCAAAACGAAATATGATATCACCGCAAAATAAAATTTTGTTTTCACGCTCAAAAAAGCAAATGTGATCGGGCCAATGACCCGGCGTTTTGAAAACCTCAAATGCGCGACCATTCCATTGGAACGATTCAGAATCCGAGTCTATGTTTGCAAAACTAACTTTTTGGATATTCGGGTATTCAGTCTGAATATCAGGAACTCCGCCGATGTGATCATTATGAGAATGAGTGATCAATACGTGTGTTGGCTTTAAACCTAATTCTGCGATGACATGGATCACTGGCAGCGCCATTCCCGGATCTACAATAAATGCGTTTTTAGTTTCATCCGTTAGCACGTATACATAATTATCGTCCAAAATTGGTATCGCTATGACTTTTGTATGGAGCCGATCTGGATAGCCTTGAATATAATATTGCTTCATCTGCCAATTAGACTAACCTATATACATATCTTTAAACACCCTTTTTTAGTTCTGAGGTTTTATGTCTGAAAGAAAGTTCCTTCGTTATCAACCTGATCCACAAGCTGTTGCTCTCATTGATCTAAAAGCTTCGGGACGCGATTTCAAACCGACAATTACGGCCATTATTTTAAATGAGTCTTACTCAGGATGCGCTATTGTGTTTGCCGACAATGAAATCATGAAAAAAGGCACCAAGGTAAAAATCAAAATTGGGCCTTTGGAAATCATGAAAGCCGAAGTCGCTTGGGTTAAAGTACTCGAAGAAAATATTCAAAAAGTTGGAATCCTTCTTTTAGAATAGATTTCTAGCCACTCACCTTTGATAGGTTAAGTACACATACCCCAGCGCCACCAGCACGACTGGGAAAATACAAATCGGAATAAAGAAGATCGAATGCTCAAATCTTCTGATTTTAAGGTAGTTTTTAAAATCTAATATAGATAGCGGCAACATCAAAACGGCCGCTACAAATAATGTAAGGCTCAGATTACTATAGCTCCAGTTCGGTAGGTACTCTGCAGAGAAACTTTCAACCAGATAGGACGCAAGTCCCAAGATTAAAAGCCCAAGAACTCCACGCCCTTTCCAAATAACCATGTACCCCTACCCTCTTACTTAATTTTCAATTCTAAACTGTTTTGAACTTTGTTGGAGGCATCCCGAAGTTCAAAATTAATTTTTTTTCGTGTCCAATCGATTTTCATCAAACCAAAGTTTTCAACCTTAACCGGATCGCCTAAGTATGATTTATCTTTCTCATCAAGATCAGACACGCGGTTGATACCACTGGCCGTGATGTCATACAAAGTTCCCCAACCTTTCACGTCTTGTTTTGCAATCGTTCCCATGTGACGATCACCGCTAACGATGATTAGATTTTTAGGACCCACTCGTCGTAATAAATTTAAAAAACGCTCTTTTTCCAATGGAAAATTCGCCCACTTTTCAAAGCCGTGTTCTTCGGCAACAAATTGTATACTCGAAACAACGATGCGAACATCAGCTGGTTTACGCAATTGACGCTCTAACCACGCCCACTGTTCTTCACCAAGCACAGTCGCTTTTTTATCATCTGTCGGACCAAACTTTCTAAGCGGATTTGCAGGATCTTCAATTTTCTTCAATGGTGAACGGAACCAACGTGTATCAAGCATGATGATTTGTAGCGTAGGTGACTTCTTTTTAACACCACCCAAAATTTTTGTGTGGTAAACACCCTTTTGTCCCATTGCCAATGAGTCGCGAACATAGGTCCACTGATTTAGAAATTCACGTCTGGCTTCGTCTTTTTCAGGATTGTCAAAACCCGCATCATTGACTCCATAGTCATGATCATCCCAAGTAGCAAAGATAGGTACATGCTCGCGGAAGCGACGGAACTCTGGAATTAAATTTAATTTTTTGTATTGAGCCCCAATCGGTTTTGTCTCCGGTTGCGACGCATATACATTATCACCCGAGAAAATAAATAACTCGGGACTATTTTTAGCAATTACGTCCCATAACGGTTGTGGTTTATCCTGATGGGCACAGGAACCAAAGGCTATCAGCTCTGGTGTCGTAGCCACATCGATTCCGCGCGGAATCAGATCATTGTTTTTTGGACGCTTATTTTCTTGGATCTTGGCTTCGTCTTTTTTAGTAGTATCCGTTGCTGTCGAAGCGGACTGACAACCAATGCCAAGTAATAGAACCAAGAAAAGATTTAAGACTAACTTCATCACAACCTCTGGTGGAAAAACAAGAAAGCCTTGATCTCAAGGCTTTCTTTCTATTGTAACAGGAACTTTAAATAATTAGCGACGCTCAGAAATTGGCGTCACTTTTCTTTGGCCAGCACCGATGTACTCGCTCAAAGGACGGATGATACGGTTGTTAGCCGCTTGCTCCATAATGTGTGCCGACCAGCCCGTCGTACGCGCCATTACGAAAATAGGAGTAAAGAAATCGATTTCAAAACCCATCATGAAGTACGCTGGGCCCGCTGGAAAATCCAAGTTAGGGTAGATTTTCTTTTTCTCGACCATAACTTTTTCTAAACTGTCGTACATACGCATCCATTTAGTTTCACCAGTCACATCAGCCATTAACTGAGCATACTTGCGCATAGTTGGAACGCGTGAATCGCCTTTTTTATAAACGCGATGACCGAAGCCCATCACTTTACGTTTGTTTGCTAATGCATCCAGCATCCACTGTTCTGCTTTAGCCGGATCAGCAATTTCTTTCATCATGTGCATAACCATTTCGTTTGCGCCGCCATGTAAAGGTCCTTTTAAAGCACCGATACCAGCCACTGTCGCGGAATAGATATCACTTTCAGTCGACGTCACAACACGTGAAGTGAATGTAGACGCATTGAAAGAATGTTCAGCGTAAAGGATCAACGAAACGTCAAATGCTTTTACCACTTCTTTCTGAGGAACTTTTCCGAAGCACATGTGGAAGAAGTTTTCTGCCAATGATAAATCTTTATTTGGAGGAATGAAATCCAAACCTTTTTTGAAACGGAAATCCGCAGCTACCATAGTAGGGATTTTAGCTAATAAACGAACGGCTTTGTCATAATTAGTTGCCGGTGTAGCATCCCAGATGCGTTCATCTTCACAACCTAAAAAGCTCACTCCTGTACGGATTGAATCCATTGGATGACATTTTTTTGGAAGCGCTTTGATTACGTTCAAGCTGTCTTTAGAAATATCACGGTATGATCGTTCTAATTTTTCAAACTCAGCTAATTGCGCCGCTGTTGGCAATTCGCTTTTGTACATTAAGTACGCCACTTCTTCGAAACGGCAGTTTTCAGCTAGGTCTTGAACTGGATAACCGCGGTAAATAAGAGAGTTAGTATCCGGGTTAACTTTAGAAACACTTGATGTATCGATAACTGAACCTTCTAAACCTTTTTTGGTATTTACCTTCTCTGGTTCGGGTACGTAATCTGGATTCACATAATTATCTTGCGTGCTCATTCTTCCTCCTAAATTTTAAAATTAAAAATACTTTTATCAAAATCGTTGTAATCTTCGTAACGAGTTAATTCATACAGCTCTTTACGAGTTTGCATATTCGGTACGATGTTTTCTTGTGTGCCGTCTTTAATGATTGCATCTAATCCCATATCCACAGCTTTCATCGCTAGACGAAGAGTTGTCACTGGGTAGATCACGATGTTGAAACCCAAATCCGATAATTCTTTTTGAGTTAACAAACGAGATTTACCAAATTCAGTCATGTTCGCTAGCAGAGGAACTTTGATGGCTTTACGGAAAGCTTCGAATTCTTTCGAGTCTTGCAATGCTTCTGGGAAGATCGCTTCGGCGCCAGCATCAACGTACGCTTTAGCGCGATTGATAGCAGCTTCTAAACCTTCAGAGGCACGAGCATCTGTTCGGGCCATGATTAAAAAACCAGGATCTAGCTTTTTACCACGATCAGCGGCTTGGATTTTTTTAACCATGTCATCAGTAGAGACTAAAGATTTGTTATCCAAGTGACCGCAGCGCTTTGGGTTCATTTGATCTTCTAAGTGACCACCGCAAATACCCATCTCGATCATTTCTTGAACCGTACGAGTTACGTTCATTGGTTCACCAAAACCTGTATCGATATCGATCAAGCTTGGGATCGAAACAGAACGTGCGATTTGACGACCACGATTAGCTACTTCAGACAATGTCGTAAGACCGATATCCGGGTAACCTAAATCGTTAGACATCACCGAACCTGAAATGTACACACCGTCGAACTTTTTCTTCTCGATCAACATGGCTGACAATGGCGAGAAAGCGCCGGGCATAACTAATAGTTTGCCCGATTTTAATTTGTCTCGAAACAGTGCTCTTTTGTTACTTGCGGTGATTTCTGGAAACAACATTAGAAAATTCCTTTAGTGTCTCGTTTGTTCGAAGTTAATTTTTCGATTGGAATTTGAACGTTCAATTGTTGAACATGTTCTGGTTTTAAATCCATTAAGTTTTCACACAATGAAATGAAACGGTTACGTTCGTCTTTAGTGATGATTTCTTCTGTTAGCATATCAAACTTGCGGATGTAATCGGCACGTTTGAATGGTTTTGCGCCCGCTGGATGCGCGTTCGCTACGCCCAATTCATCAACTAGTTTTGTTCCGTTTTTGAACGTGATTTCTACGCGGCCACCGAAACGTTTTTTATCTGGGTCTTGTGCATGGTACATTTCTGTCCATTTAGGATCTTCAGATGTTGTGATCTTATGCCATAAAGCCACAGTGTCTGGACGACCGGCGCGTTCTGGAGCATATGACTTAACATGATGCCAGAAACCATCTTGTAGAGCGACTGCAAAGATGTACATGATCGAGTGATCCAGAGTTTCGCGAGAGGCTTTTGGATCCATTTTTTGTGGATCGTTCGCACCTGTACCGATAACGTAATGAGTGTGATGAGATGTATGGATGTGGATACCCGTGATGTCATCAAAGTTAGTGATTTTTTGCTTCATACGGAATGCTAAATCAATCAACGCTTGTGATTGGTATTCCGCAGAGTGTTCTTTAGTGTAGGTGTCTAAGATAGCTTTTTTAGCTTCACCGGCTTCTGGCAATGGAACTTCGTATTTTCCATCTTTACCGTCTAACATGTAAGCGATAACTGAATCCTCACCTTCGTAAATTGGTGATGGCGCGCCTTCACCGCGCATTACACGGTCAACGGCTTCAACGGCTAATTTACCAGCGTGAGCTGGCGCATAGGCTTTCCAAGATGAAATTTCACCTTTACGCGATTGACGAGTGTTGAATGAAACGTGAACCGCTTGCTGAATCGCTTGGTACACTGTTTCTGTAGGTAGACCAAGAAGCGTTCCAATCCCCGCAGCCGAAGCCGGGCACAAGTGAGCGATATGATCTTTTTTGTGTTTGTGTAAGCAGATGCCTTTTACAAGGTTTACGTGAAGTTCGTAACCCGTCATCATTCCGCGTGCTAAGTCTTTACCGTTTTTACCCAGAGTTTGAGCGACAGCTAATATTGGTGGGATGTTGTCACCAGGGTGAGAATAATCAGCCGCAAGGAATGTATCATGATAATCAAGTTCACGAACTGCCGTTCCGTTCGCCCAGGCTGCCCACTCTGGAGAAAATTTCTGATCATTCGGCATACCAAACACAGTCGCGCCACCAGTACGTGGGTGACACAAAGCCATCGCACGCGCAGACGCTACGGGACGTCGGTTCGCAGACGCAATCGCTACAGAGGCGTTATCGATCAAACGATTGATAACCATTTCAACTGACGCTGAATCAAGAGCCACACTGTCAGTAGCCACTTCAGCCATTTTCCAAGCTAATTGATCTTTACGATCTAGTTTTTCCTTTGATGGATACACACGAACCAAATGTTTCTTCATATCTTTTCCTTTTTTAAGATGACCCAACGTACTCCTTTGGACTAAATTGGGTCAAATAAAAGATAGGAAATGGCATGCTGGCTATAGAAAACAACGGAGACAAATTCTCGGTCGAAACACTGCTTTCGGGGCAAAAACTTTTATCTGTCTGTGTTCAAAAAATTGCTCAAGAAATAGGCCCTGGAATGACCGAGACTGAGGCGGCCCAAATCACAAAATCCACCTTGGCGAAACACGGTTTCGGCAAGAACTGGCATCCACCAAAAATCCGCTTCGGTCCTAACACCTTAAAAACGTACTCTGAGGTATCTGAGCCCAATGTCATTCTGCAAAAAAATGACATTTTCTTTCTTGATCTGGGCCCTATTATTGCCGGACATGAATGCGATTATGGACAAACCTTTGCCGTAGGCGACAACCCGGATTATGCTCGGTTACGCGATAGCTCTAAAATGCTGTTCGATCAGGTAAAATCAAAATGGAGCCAAGAGAAACTGTCTGGTCAGGCACTTTATCAATTTGCCATCACCGAAGCCGAAAAACTGGGCTATGAATTTGTCACCAAAGGCGCAAGTGGTCATCGCGTGGGGGATTTTCCTCACCAAATCCACTATCGCGGTGAACTCAGAAAAGTCCCCGAAACGGTGGCGGGCCACCGTTGGATTTTAGAGATTCAAATTCACGATAGAAATTTAAATCGCGGCGCCTTTTTTGAAGATATTTTGTAGGGGCTAAAAACCTAGCCACCCGTTGAACAGAATGGGTGGCATGACTGAGGTGAAGGCTTAAAAAAGTAAAAGTCGCTGCTGAATAAGTGGCTCAGACCACCATCCATCGTGGCCCGAATTTAAGAAGTGGTTATATTTTACAGCGCCTCCAAGTTTTGAGACTTCGTGTTGAAAAATTTCAACGGGAGCTATCGAATCGAGTGCGCCCGAATATAGAAAATAATTGAACCTAGGATTCCTCTCTAGATAGGATTTTATTTTAGCATAATCGGGCACAAACGAATTTGATCGCCATTTTATTCCATGGCTAGGTTTAATAACGTCGGAAAGATATCGGATTTCTGAAAGTACCGGCATATTATAGATGGGGAAGTTTCTCAAAGCGACCAAAGACGCATAATCTGGATAAAAAGACTCTTGGGAAAACGTCGCCGCGATATAATTTATCCACGCAAAACCATCCGATTTAATTGCTTTTAGTATTACATTGTAAAGTGCGGTGGGGTTTACATTTCCATTCGCATCTAAAGTGCCGACTAAATTTTTATGAATACCGTCCCAGCTTGTAGGCTTTCCTAAATCGTAGCCAAAAATATCGACGACCGAAGGGCCACAGTACGTGTGACCTTCAAAGGCCGGCCAGCAAATTTGATTATTTATCGACCTTTTAATTTTCGCCACAATAGCTCTGTCTTGAGGGTACTTTTTTAAGTAGGCCTCTGAAGTTCGCAAGTAGGCATTGGCTCTTATAAAAGTCATTTTACTGGCTTGGCCTGAATCCATCAAAGACCAACCATGAGCATGGACAGACTCTAAAGAATTAGGAAAGTAGTTAAGATACATATGAAGCACCAATGAACCCCGACTTTGCCCAAACGCACGCCACTTTCTGCCGCTAAAATAATATCGTCTCAGATACTCTAAATCATTTACTATGTTTGTCGCCTGCAAGTGAATATAGCTTGTTAGCGGCAAGTTCCCCGTCAAATCCGCAGAACAGCTGTTTCCTCCGCGTTGATCAAGCGAGACTACATCACCTGGATATTTTTTTATTAAATCGGCAAATTTTGAAGGAAAAGACGCTGAATTGGCTGCGGGCCCGCCATGAAGCAATAACAATGGTGGGTACTTAAATTCACCTTTTTTGTACCAAACAAACAATGGTATTCGAGAACCTTTTTCATTGGACCAATCTCTAGGAACGCTAATGTAGAATGACTTTAAACCACCAAAATTATTCAGTACCTGGTTCAAGTTTTTACAGTTCACTTTAGACAATTCTGACAAATCCGAAGCACGCAGAACGCTTGAAAATGCAGATATTAGACTAAATACTAAAATAATTGAGACTCTGTTTTTTCCCATCTCGACTCCTTAATCGCTATAGTTTGGACACTGTTTTTAATGAAACGACGAGCAAACTCAAGTCAAAAAAAACACAGCAAACAAAGGAAACAGCGGCAGACAATCCAGCGTTGGACAAGATACAAAATCGGATATACGTTAATATCATATGGGAAACAAATCGCTATATCATATTAAAATTCTTAAAAACACACTCTTAAATCGACAAAAAGGAGATCCAAAATTTTCCCTTCGAAAGTTCGCTCACCTGCTTAATGTTTCTCCCACTACACTGTCACATATTTTAAATCAAAAAAAGGGAATCTCGGAAAGTTTAGCAGTCAGCATACTCGAAAAATTAAGTTTATCGAATTCAGAAAAAGAAGATTTTCTTTTAAGTGTAAAATCAGCCCATTCAAGGAACTCTAAAGTCAAACTAGAATCGACTTTGGAAATTGCAGCCCGAAAAAAGAAATCTTTAAAGAGAGAAACTTCAGTAAACCGTAATGAAATTTTGATCGAAACAGAAAATTTTTTATTAGAAACGTTAGAGGTCCAAGAACTTGTCTTAAGAACTCAAGTTCATTGTGTTTATAAATACTTTTCGCGTGCCTCGGATTTGCAGTTTAGGCTACTCTATATTTTAAAAGATCGTTTTACTGGAAAGGTAGTAAAAGACTTTATCCAAGTCACATTTAAGGAATCTACGAAACAAGCTGCGACCGTGTATTTTATAAAAAAACCGAATGGACGCTTTAAAACCTACTTTAATAATGTTTTTGATGGCACTGACCGAGTTACGGGTCTTGTCCCCGAAAACCAAAACACCAAAATCAAATTCGATAAACACCACTTGCCAACTATCCCGCTCATTCGCTTCTTAGTTCTTGGAGAAAACAAACATGTTATTGGAAAAATGAAATACACACAAAGCGAATTTCTTATAGAAGGAAAACTTATCGAATTAGATAGGGATCAAAATATCCCAGATCAAAAATATGTTTTAAGGCTCTATAGAAAATAAGGGGCACAAAAATTAAAAAAGCCTCGATTCCTCGAAGCTTTTCTAATTTAGCATTTTATTATTTGTTCCGCTAAGGCGGCCCCGTCTCCGGGTGATCTGATAATTCTAACAACTCCAAGATCAAATGTTGTTTGTCTGATTTATTTCTAAAATACGTGTGCATTCAGAGTCTCCTTTAAGTCATTTTTGTTTCATGATCTTTTTCTTTGAGACTCGTCAGATATCAGGTTTCCCTGGCATCCTAACTCCTTTCGTTAGTCAGGTTCTTTGCCTCGACCGACGCGCGTTGGTCGTAGTAACCTTTCGGAGTATTTTAGCTAGACTTTAGGCTTATCGAGTATTTTATATAATTTTCTTGAAATCGCATTATTCACAGATGAACACCGTAAAAAAAAGGGCGTCCCGATTAGAGACGCCCTTTTTCGATGAAAATAAATTTACTAATTATTCGCACGTAATAGAATCGATAACTTTTTGATTACCTGAAGACATAGTCGCGAGAAAAATCAAAATACCATTCGCTCCGCTGATATCTAAGCGAATCGACTGAAATGGACTTTGATAAGCTGTGGTTTTTAATAAACCAGCCGCATCCACAACGGGCTTACGACCCATAACATCGCAGATTCGCTCTGCAACTCCAGTTACAGCTTTATAGTGAATAGGAGCACCTATACCGCGTGAATCTAATTCGATTCCATAGTGAGCCTTGCCTAATTTCAATTTTGGTTGAATCAAACGAACTTCACCGCTTGGAGACGCAATACCTTGAGCTGATAACGAAAATGTTTCGTATTTATTACCATTAACAACAACACTAATTTTTACGGAATCGATGTACGCTTTAATGTTGTGACCGTTGATTATGGGCTTAGCCTGCCCGACTGAGAATATAACAAGAGCGGCAATCATAGCCTTTGAAAATGACATAGAGTCTCCTTTAAAAAATAGTGGTTTACAGTTACGCCCACGAGGTTTGCAATTTCAAATCCTAACTCAAACGTAACGAGTCGATTCTGGTGAAATTCGGCCTGACTTAACTTTAGACACCTATGAAAAAACTTCTGTTTTCTTGGGCGAAAACGTTGACATATTTGCATCGTGAAAATGATAGTAAAGTATGGCTCATTTTTTTCATCACGCAATCTATCCACTATTTATTTTGGTTTTTATCGCGCCTATTTTTGTATTGCATGACCGATTGAATGTGACGGAAATCCAGCAGCTGTCTTTACTTTTAATCGTGGGCAGTTTATTGACGGCATTTGCTTTGGAAGTATTTCTTCCCTTCGATCGTCAGTTTAAAATGTTCACTAAGCAATTTATTTGGGATAGCTATTTCACATTCGTTCAACTACCGTTCATTTCTATCCTTATCGATATTATTGGCAATTACTTAAAAACCGCGCAGATTCCTACTCTTAGTTTTCTGTGGCCGCATCACTGGAATGCAATTGCACAAACATTCGCAATTTTAATTGTCGCCGAACTTTTTTACTACATATATCACTACCTAGGACATAAATCTGATCTCATTTGGTCAATCCATAAGTATCATCATCAGTATAAGACGGTTTACTGGAACAACTCGGCTACTTTTCACGTGCTCGACATTTTTCTGAGTGCCTTTTTCTATTTCTTGCCATTGCTGCTTTTCGGAGTCAGTCCTCATGTACAGTATTTATTTATTACATTAAGTGGCGTCACGGGCATATTGATTCACGTCAATTTCAGACACAGTACGTTTCTGCTCAATAAAGTTTTGAACACCTCAGAACTGCATCGCTGGCATCATCAACCGGAAAGCATGTATAATAATTTTGGCAAAGTCCTGTGCATCTGGGATTGGATATTTAAAACTCGATATGAAAAAGATAACGAAGAGATCTTGAAAGCTGGGCATGTTCAAATTCAAAAATGAAGTTTCCGAAACTATCTGTCTATTGAATCTGCAGTCATTGACGTCCAACGAACACAAACGTCTTGTTACCCTGCTGGATACACTTCACGGGCAAAATCAGTGGCCGTTGTTTTTGGAATTAGTAAAACTTAATGCCTGCGACAGCTTGGTCTACATAAACATTCAAAAGCATAACTTAGCAATCCCTGCACACATCCAAACAGAACTAAAAACAACTTACGACAAAGTCGCCAAAGAAAATTCGCTCAGAAACGCAGAGGCAAAAGAAATTTTTTCGACCCTGTATCAAAAACAAATTCCATTTGTGATATTGAAAGGTCAGGCCCTCGCAGATTCTCTGTATGGCTCTCTATATTACAAGAAAATGAATGACGTCGACTTCATTGTTCAAAAATCATCATTGGGTCAATTAGCTGAGATTTACAACCAGCTACAGTTACTCTGCGCCGCAAGCCTGGGGGGAAACGATTACCGAAAACAAGAAAAATTTTCGCATCACTGGCCACCATTTTTTACCAAAACTATGGACTGTGTTTTAGGCACTCACTGGAATATCATTACGCCGTTATCTAAAATAAAGATTTCAGAGACCGAGCTTTGGGACAACACCGTTCCTCATTCATACTTAGGAATTCCATGTCTGCGACTGAATGATCTATACTTCTTCTTTCACTTGGTAGTTCATTTAGCCTACTATAAAACCGGTTTAAAGGAGCTATGTGACCCCTTAAATTGGTATCGGGCTAAACACGGCTCAATTTCATCTGAAGCTTTTTTAAAGCTCGTTCATTCTACGCAGGCTTATAATCCTATTTACAGAAGCCTATCTCTGCTAAACCGAATTCAGCCGAACTCTGTCTTTGAAACCTGGATCGCAGAACTCAAGCCCCATACGGATCCTTTTATTGTCACGGACACCGCAATTCGCTGTCGGGAACTTTACTACTTGGTTAGGTCACGCAGCACACAAACAAGTCGTATTGAAAAAAATTACGCGCTATTTTCATTGGCCGATATGTTTTATGAAAAACTCTACTTCCTAATGAAAATGTGGAAGCACTTTGTCTGGCCTAAAAAGAAAGATGTCATCTATATGCAAAGCCTGCCCGACAGTCCTAGTATCGTGTCTCTAGGCTATGCATATATTAAAAACTCTTATTTATTATCTCGCGTCTTTGCGTTTGATCTGGGTTGGAAATTGCATTTTCTTTTGATTGCTAAACACCATGTCGATCTTATAGCATCAATAGGACATTTTATCTTCAGCGTTCTAACCTTGGGCATTTTAGTCCGTTTCCCCAAAACACTGTCTCAGAAAATTAAATCATTAAAACTGCCGGTAGATTCTATCGAGCAAATCAAAACCAAGCTTGAGTGAGGCCGAGTATGATTTGGACTCGTGAAGAATCTAAAGAGCGTTTTCCCGAAGCTCTATCCCCTTTAGGATGGAGTGTCTTGCAATCGGCTTTAGATGTTAATTTGAAATCGATCCGCAGTGAATTCTATCTTAGGACGCTCACTAAAGACCAAGTCACACGGTGGATTGATGGCTATTTATACTCAGGAAAAGATTTTTTTAAGCGAATTCCATTCTATCATTTTTCATTAACGGCATTGACAGGACTTTTTTTAAGAGCTCTTTGGCACGCGATCTATGCAGCCTTAATTTCAAAAAAAAATGAACCGTTCAAAGTCCGCTGGGTCAAACGAATTTATCAAAAGGAATTCAAGCCAAAGATTCAAAGAACTATATACGATTGGCAAAACGAACTCGCAAAGCATTTGAAAAATTTTGATGATAACACGTTAACCGGTCTATCTTGGCAACCGACCCAAAGCGACTTCAATATGCTAATGACTAAAATTGAAAACGACGGTTGTGCCTACAACCGCTTGGATTTTGCTATCTACTTTTACAAGAATTTGCTTAGAGGTATACTTGAACAGATAGCACGATGGAAAAAGGAAACCGTTTCTATTGCCGCACTTACCGCACAAAGTCCATTTCAAATTAGTCATCATATTAACCATCTAATTGCCGAAGGCAGTTTACTGACGGATGAACAGCACATACTAACATTTGTAACTCAAAAGCTGGGGCATCTGTCGTTAAGCTGGGATATCGCACAACCGACATTTTCAGAGAAGTCTGATCTAATAAAAAAAATGATCAAAGAACGGCATGACTCGACTATGCCATCAAGAGCCAATCAAACTATTTCTGAAAATGAAATTGTCTCGCAGTTTATTCAACTTGTCGCCTGCGATGAACAGCACCGCTTCTATGCTTCGTACCAATTTCCTACTGTACGGACCCTTCTCTATAAAATTGCCGACGAATGGGTTAAACACTCGGTCCTTAAAGATCGAAATGATTTGTTCTTTTTGACACTCGACGAAGTGCAATCGACCCACGCAGAAATACTCAAAGGCCAGAAAGTCGATATATCATCGATTCAAAAAACGATTCAGGAGCGCCGGTCTTACATTAAATCGATAGCGGCAGATCAATTGAATGAGGCCGATATTGCCCATCGCGAATCTATTTTCTATACGTCTAAAACGCTTAAGCCGGAAGAAACTTCTTCGCCTGGCAGAGAGTTATCTGGAATCGTGGCCAGCATGGGACAAGCCCGCGGCATAGTCTTCTGGGTAAATGATTACGAGTCTTTGGAGGCATGTCCTGAAAACTGCATACTGCTTTGCCAAACGCCGTCACCGAATTTTCACTCTGCGTTTGTAAAATCGATTGCCATTGTATCAGAAACCGGTGGCCTGCTCAGTCATGGTGCTATTATAGCCCGGGAACTGAAAATCCCCTGCCTTCTGCAAGTAGTTAACTTGAAAACCATCAAGAATGGTGATCTGATTGAAGTCGACACCAACTCAGGAACGATAAAGAGACTTTCGTGAATCACATTGCTGAAATCGAAAAAATAACTAAACTAGTTTCGCTCTTCAAAAGAGCACCCTATCAACGCAATCATATTTACGAATCAGATGCTGAAATTTTGAATTTAGGTTTAGAAAAAGACATCGCTCTTACCAGTGACATTTTGTGTGAAGAACTGGAATGGAAACTGATTTCTAACCCGTACATCATTGGCTGGATCAACGTTGTTTCAAGTCTGTCCGATTTAGCCGCTGTTGCCGCCGAGCCTCTAGGAACCTTAATTGGTTTAAGCCAGCCGAACACTACGTCCAACGATTTTTCATCTCAATTCTGGCAAGGAACGCGCGACGCGCTTGAACTTCATGGCACTCATCTTTTGGGTGGCGATACGAATGTTTCGTCTAGTTTCTTGGTTTCCTGCACGGCCATCGGTCAGCGAGCGACATCGATGAAATTATCACGCAAAGGTACGCGTGACGGCGATCTTTTGTATATTACCGGTCCTGTTGGGATGGGCGTAGCGACCGGTTTTGCTAACTTCGTAATTAAAAATCATTCTCAAGAACTGGCTAATAAAATCGAAAGCAGCTTCAAGCCAAAAGCGCGACTAAAGGAAGCGCAGGTGATCAGCCGTTATGCATCCACATGCATTGATACAAGTGATGCTCTCTTAGCAGCGATTGACTTTCTATGCGCAATCAATGGAGCCCAACCTGAACTCGAGCTGAACCCATCACACTTTCACCCCGTCAGCCAACAGATTGCGGCTCAACTCAAAGTTCCGTTGATATTATTTGCGAGCATTCATCTTGGCGATTTTGAATTGCTCTTTACGGTGCCACACGAAAAAAAAGATGCGTTTGAGGCCGATATGAAATCAAATGGTTTTACCTATATGAATATAGGTCGAATTAACAATTCGTTGAAACAAATGCAAATCAATCAGAACTCGATTGATCTAAGTCCTATTCGTAATTTACTGGCAGACATTAAAGATCCTGCGTTTTACTTGCAGTCACAACAAACATGGGCACTCTCGTTATCAAAAGACTTAATTTCTTAAATCAAAAGATTTTCAGAAAGTTCTTTCCAAGATTTTTCTTTATTCGATGAAAGAATTACGGTCTCAACCCCCACCAATCGCGCCGGTCCATCTTTATACTCACTGTCTCCTACAAAAACACACCGGGTAGGATCCAAATTAAATAGTTTCAATGACGTTTGGAAATAGTGAACATGAGGTTTGCAGCCAGTCGAATTTTGCGAGTGTGTAAAGCCAGAAAAATCAGTAACATCGAAACCGCCCCACTCCAATCGCTTCTTTACATTAAATTCGGGCCAAATCGGATTAGTCCAAACAAACACCTTTTTCCCCTTGGCTTTGGCTTTCTTTACGAACTCAACTGCTCCAGGAACCGGCGTAAACAATTTTTGCCAAGCTAAAAAATCTTGGTGATAATAGTGCTCAAGTTCTTTCTGAATAATTTCTTTTGGCGCTTTGGATTCATGATGACACATTTCCACCAAACGCTCGTAGTTAACT
>ERZ761610.942-NODE-942-length-18623-cov-29.577768_pt1 | contig 18623 bp, 13 predicted proteins | sample MGYA00512164_ERZ761610 | MGnify/ENA primary metagenome ERZ761610 (study PRJEB28899, sample SAMN02850038) | bioreactor sludge metagenome | biome: EBPR Sludge; feature: EBPR Bioreactor; material: flocular biomat | place: Australia: Thorneside Wastwater Treatment...
CGGTCGGCGCGCCGCAACAGCCGCAAAACTGGTGGCTGCGGTCCCATTCGATCAGTTGCGCCGCATGGCTGGCCACGCCCAGCAACTTCTCGTCCAGGCGCGTCCACAACGCGCGCAAGCTCTCGAAGCGCATCCCCGGCGGCGCGGCGGCTTCGACCTCCGCGGCGTGGCACGGCCGGCCGTTCAGGGCGCCTAGATACAGCCGCCGCTTGGTCGGCAACTTGGCGAACGGCCAAATCGAGGCGAGCGGCAATTCGACGCCCTCGCCCACGGACCGCACCAACAAGTTGCCGCCAGCGAAGACAAACCATTGGATCGGCGCATCGGGATCATGCTCCGGCAACAAGGCCGGTTGGAAGTCATCGGGCAAGCGCAACATGGCTGGGGTTTTTCAAGCCGTTTGTAACAGCGCCAGCAAGCCTTGCAGCAAGCGCAGGGGATCGGGCGGACAACCGGCGATATGCAAATCGACCGGAATCACGGCGGACACGCCGCCGACGCAAGCGTAGCTACCGGCGAAGACGCCCCCGTCCCGCCCGCAATCGCCGACCGCCACCACCCACTTGGGATCGGGCGTGGCCTGATAGGTGCGCTCTAGCCCTTCCCGCATATTGGCCGTCACCGGACCGGTCACCAGCAGCACATCGGCATGACGGGGCGAGGCGACGAAGTGAAAGCCGAACCGCTCCAAATCGTAGAACGCATTATTGAGGGCGTGAATTTCCAGCTCGCAACCGTTGCAGGAACCGGCGTCCACCTCGCGGATCGACAAACTGCGGCCGAGCCGCCGCCGGGCGGCCCGATCGACTTTCGACGCCAGTTCGGCCAGCGCCGCTTCGGACGGCGCGGGCGCGGGAACCGTCAGCGGTACTTGCAGCAGACTTTGCAACAGGAGCTTGCGCATGGCGACGGCTATAGATCGTGGCCCGAATACGAGCAGTTGAAGGATTTATTGCAGAGCGGAAAATCCGCCACGATGTTGTTTTCGATGGCCGCTTCCAGCAGCGGCCACTGAAACCAGGAAGGATCGCGCGGATGGCAGCGCGCCACTTCGCCGCCGGCATTCAAGCGCAGCCAAACCAGGACATCGCCGCGAAAGCCTTCCACCAGCGCAACGCCCTCGCGGGTCTCGCCTGACTGAGAAAGCTCCGCGCGCGTCGGCCCCGCCGGCAAGCCATCGAGAATCTGATCGATCAGCCGCAGGCTTTGCTCGACTTCGCGGATGCGTATCCAGACGCGGGCGTTGACATCGCTGTCGCCGAGCACCGGCGTCTCGAACTCCAGCCGATCGTAGGGCGGATAACCGGGTTGGCGGCGGGCGTCGAAGGCGCGGCCTCCGGCCCGACCGATCACGCCGCCGCAACCGAATTGCTTGATCAAAGCCGGCCGCGTGAAACCGGTGGCGACGGTGCGATCTTGCAGCGAGGCGGTATTGTCATACAAATCGATCAGCGGCGGAAACCGGCGGCGGAATTCGGCGAGCAATTCGCGCAGCGCCTTCTCGCCCTCCACCGCCAGATCGCCCGAGACCCCGCCGGGAACGATGCCGTCCATCATCAACCGATGACCGAAACAGACGGCGCTGGCGCGCAGAACCTTTTCCCGCAACACTCCGCAATGGGCCAGCATCAGCGCAAAGGCCGCGTCGTTGCAAATCGCGCCGATATCGCCGCAATGGTTGGCCAACCGCTCCAGTTCGGCCATCAGCGCCCGCAACCAATGCGCGCGTTCGGGAACCTCGGTTTCGGTCGCGGCCTCCACCGCGCGGGCAAACGCTAATCCATAGGCGACGGTGCTGTCGCCCGACACCCGGCCCACCAGCCGCGCCGCCCGCTCCACGCTCGCGCCGCGCAACAGCGATTCAATGCCTTTATGCACATAACCCAGCCGTTGCTCCAAGCGGACCACGGCCTCGCCGTTGGCGGTGAAGCGGAAATGACCGGGTTCGATGATGCCGGCGTGCACCGGCCCCACCGGAATTTGGTGCAGGCTCTCCCCTTCCACCGGCAAGAACGCATAAGGCGGCAACGGGCGCGCGCGCGCGTTCGTTTCAGCGAGCGGATACGCCAGCGGCCAGCGGCCGTGATCCAACCACGGCCGATGATCCGGCGCATCGGTCGCTTGCAAGCCAAACAAATCGACGATGGCGCGCTCCAGGCGTTGCGCGGGCGGATGGCGGCGTCCCACCGAGGGAAACTGGCCGTCTTGGCAGGACAGGCTGGCGACGCCCACGGTTCCGCTCGATTCCTCCCACAACCCCAAATGCACCGCGTCCGGCTCGCCCCAAAAGCCGAGCAAGCTCCAAGCGCCACCGGCGAGCCCTTGAATCAGCTCGCGCCAAAGCTCGGGCGTCACCCGCGCGCGCGGCCAAGGCCGGTGGCCGCCGACAAACTCACCAGCGGCCAGCGCGGCGTGCAAGCGGGAACCGTCGCTCATGATTTCCCCCTCAGCCCAGCAGCACTGCCACGTGATGGAACCAGGCGACCAGCGGCCCCGGCAGCCAAATCCCCGCCAGCAGCACCAGGCCCAAGTGCGTCAGCATCGGCCAGACGCTCGCTTGCACCGGCGCGGCGGGCGCGTTGTCGGGCACTCCGAACGCCAGCCCGTGCACCCGCCACAGCAGGGTGCCAAAGGCGAGCAGCAAACCCAAAACCAGCGGCAAGGCCAACAGCGGCTGGCGGGCGAAGGTGGAGCTGACCACCAGAAACTCGCTCATGAACACCCCGAACGGCGGCATTCCAGCGATGGCGATCACGCCCGCGATCAAGCCCCAACCCAGCAGCGGATGACTGGCGGTCAGGCCGCGAATGGTCGAAATTCGCTGGGTGCCCTTGACTTGGGAGATATGGCCCACGGCGAAGAAAATGGCCGATTTGGTCAGGCTGTGCATGGTCATGTGCAAAAGACCGGCGAAATTGGCCAACGGTCCGCCCATGCCGAAGGCGAAGGTAATAATCCCCATGTGCTCGATGGACGAATAAGCGAACAGCCGCTTGATATCGCCGCGCCGGTACAGCATCAAGCCGGCGAACAGCAGCGACAGCAACCCGAGGCCGACCATCAACGGCCCCGGCGCCAAGGCCGCCGGGTTGGCGCTCATCAACATCTTGAAACGCAACACCGCGTAGAGCGCGACATTCAGCAACAAACCCGACAGCACCGCCGAAATCGGCGTTGGGCCTTCGGCGTGGGCATCGGGCAGCCAGGCGTGCAGCGGCGCGAGTCCGGCTTTGGTGCCGTAGCCGAGCAGCAGGAACACGAACGCCAGATTGAGCAGCGCCGGGTCGAACTGGCCGGCGTGCGCCTGCAACCGATCCCAGGCCATCGCCGGCAAGCCTTGACCCATCACCGGCTGCGCCGCCAGATACACCAGAATGGTGCCAAACAGCGCCAGGGCGATGCCGAGACTGCCGAGAATGAAATATTTCCACGCCGCTTCCAGCGCCGCCGGCGTTCGGTACAGGCCGACCATCAGCACGGTGATCAAGGTCGCCAGCTCGATCGCCACCCACAGCAGCCCGATGTTGTTGGCGAGCAGCGCCAGATTCATGGCGAACAGCAGGGCCTGATAGGTGGCGTGATAGAAGCGCAGATAAGCCGGGGTCAGCTTGCCGGTTTCCAGTTCGTGGGCGATGTAGCTGGCGCTGAATACGCTGGTGGTGAAACTCACCAAATTGTTCAGCACGATCAGATAGATGTTGAAGTCATCCACCCGCAAATACAGATTGGCCTCCGGCCGCGCCCCGATCAGCAACAGGGCGGCCACGAAACTCGCCAGCGCCGCGCCGACGTTGAGGCGCGCGCCGCGCCGATAATCCGCCAAACCGACCAGCAGCAGCCCCGCCCCGGCCGGAACCAGCAGCAATACCGCCATCGCCAACCCGCCCAAGGCGCTCATTTGAGCCGGCTCTCCCGGAAGCTGTCCATGGCCTGCATGTCCACGCTATCGAATCGCTCGCGGATGCGAAACAGGAAAACGCCGATCACGATCAAGGCGATCAACACCGAGAAAGCGACGCTGATCTCCACCGCCAGCGGCATCCCGCGCGCCCCGGCGGCGGCCAGCACCAAGCCGTTTTCCAACGACATGAAGCCGATCACCAGGCTGATGGCGTTGTGGCGGTTCACCATCAACAACAGTCCCAGCAACAGGACCGCCAAGGCGAAGGCCAGATCCTCGCGCGCCAGCGCGTCCGCCCCCACCGTCACCGGCAGCATGACCATGATCGCCAGCGCCACCAGCGCCGCGCCGGCCAGCATGTCCCGACCCACCCCGCCCACCACCTCCAGGGTACGGTGGATGCCCAGCCGCCGGACGATCCGGCGCAGCGCCATCGGAATCACGATGGCCTTAAACACCAGGGCGATGCCGGCGGTCACATACAGATGGTGAGCCTCTTGAATATAAGCCTGCCAGCCGACCGCCAGCGCCAGCACCAGCGAATGCAGGGCGAAGACGTTGAGCAGCGCGTATACCCGATCCTGATACAGCAGCAGGAAGCTCAAGACCACCATGCCGCCGGCCAGAAAATGGGCAATGTCGAATTCCAGGCTGTGCATCACAGGCTCCGCGACACGAACAACAGCAGCGCGCCGAGAAGACCCAGCATCAGCGCCGCGCCGAGAAACTGATCGACCCTGAACACCCGCATCTTGGCGATGCTGGATTCGAACAAAGCCAACAACACCCCGCCCAAGGCCAGTTTGGCGACATAGATCACCGCGGCGTACCCATACGCCGCCGACCCCGCCCCGGCGCTCGCCATGCCCCACGGCGCGAAGATGCACGCCACCAGCGACAGATACAGCACCAGCTTGAGCGAGGAGCTCAATTCGATCAGCGCCAGATGGCGGCCGGAATACTCCAGCACCATCGCCTCGTGCACCATGGTCAGTTCCAGATGAGTGGCGGGATTATCCACCGGAATGCGGGCGTTTTCGGCGATCGCCACGATCACCAGCGCCAGCAGCGCCAGGGCCAGCGACACCCGCAAGCCGACATCGGCGGTCAGCATGAAGCGGGCGACCGCGGACAGTTCGGTGGTGCCCGCCAACAGCGACAGGGTAAACACCATCATCAGCATCGCCGGCTCGGCCAGGGAGGCAATCATCATCTCGCGGCTGGAGCCGATCCCGCCGAAGCTGGTGCCGACATCCAAGCCCGCCAGCGCCAGAAAAAAGCGGGCGGTTCCCAACAAAGCGACGATGGCGATCAAATCCGCCGTCCAACTGAACGGCAATCCGCCGGCGAAAGTCGGCACCAGCGACGCCGCCACCCACAGCGCGGCGAAAATCAGATACGGCGCGACCCGGAACAGCCAAGAGGCGGAATCGGCCAGCACCACTTCCTTGCGCGATAACTTCACCAGGTCGCGATAGGGTTGCAGCGGCGACGGCCCGCGCCGGCGCAGCAACCGCGCCTTGACCCAACGCACCCAGCCGGTCAGCAGCGGCGCGAGCATTAGCACCAACAGCATCTGGCCGCCCTGGACCAGATAATCGATCAGCGCCATAACGCCATCCCCAGCAGCAAAACCACCAGCGCCCCGAACACCAGGCTCAGATAGCGGCGGATGGTGAGATATTGCAGGACGTTGGCGCGGGTCGACACCGCGATCACCGCCGCCGCGATCGGCGCGTAAGCCCGCTCCCACACCGGATCGTGCAATTCCACCTCCAGCCGCGCCGGCCGCAAATCGCCCGGCGGAGGCATGGTCACCCGCTCGCGGGCCTGAAACACCAGGCTGCCGAACACCCGGCGGATCGGTTGGGCGAAACTGCCGGCGGTGTATTGGGTGGCGGGACTGGCGTCGGGAAAACCGCAATCCCAGGCCGGACCGCGCCGGACCGCGCTGGAGGCGAACCGGTGGATCAGCAACGCGGCGGCGACACCCGACACCGCCATGAACAGCATCACCAGCAAACCGTTATAGCTGCTTTTCAGCGGACCCACCGGCACCAGCGTCAACCAGGGTTGATGGTATTGATCGGTCAGCCGCGCCCCGCCGTTCAACAAACCCACCACCGGCCCCAGGCCATCGACCACCAAACCCGGCAAAACGCCCGCCAGCAGGCACAACCCGGCCAGAACGAACATGGCGCTTAACGAAAAGCGGTCGGTCTCTCCAGCATCGGCGGCGGCGGGCGAGCGCGGCCGGCCCAGAAAGGTGATGCCGAAGGCCTTGACGAAGCAGGCGGCGGCCAGGGCGGCGGATAGCGCCAGCAGCGCCCCGACCGCCGGCACCAGAAACTTCAGCAACCACTGCGGCAGTTCCGGACTGTTCAAAATCGCCTGAAAGGTCATCCATTCGGAGACGAAGCCGTTGAGCGGCGGCAGCGCCGAAATCGCCGCCGAGCCGATCAAAAAGGCCAGCGCGGTGTGGGGCATCCGGTGGATCAGACCGCCCAATCGCTCCATGTCGCGCTCGCCGGTGGCGGTCAGCACCGCGCCCGCGCCGAGAAACAGCAGGCTCTTGAACAGCGAATGGTTGAGCACGTGGAACAGCGCGGCGGTCAGCGCCAGCGCCGCGTTGAAATACATCAGATTGGCTTGAAACGCCAGCGCCAGGCCCAGACCGATGAAAATGATGCCGATGTTTTCGACGGTGTGATAGGCCAGCAACCGTTTCAGGTCGTGCTGCATCAGCGCGTACAGCACGCCCAGCACGGCGGTGACGCCGCCTGCGGCCAGCACCAGACCGCCCCACCACCAAACCGCCGACTCTCCGCCCAACAGGTCGAACACGATGCGGATAAAGCCGTACACCGCCACCTTGGTCATGACCCCGCTCATCAGCGCCGATACGTGGCTGGGCGCGGCGGGGTGCGCCAGCGGCAACCAAACGTGCAAGGGCACCAATCCCGCCTTGGAGCCCGCCCCCAGCAGCGCCAACACCAGCACCAGCGCCGCCAGGGCCGGCGGCGTCTGACTCGCCCGCATCGCGGCGAAGCCGTAACCGCCATCGACGCCGGCCAGCAGGCCAAAGGCCAGCAGCAACGCCAGCGTCCCGAAGCAGGCCATGACCAGATAGAGATAACCGGCGCGAAGGTTGGCCGGCTCCCGATGGTGCGCCATAACCAAGGCCCAAGAGCTGATCGACATGAATTCCCAGGCGAATAGAAAGGCGAAGGCGTCGTCGGCCAGCAGCACCAGGTTCATGCCCGCCAGAAAGGCCGGATAAAACGGCAACACCCGTTCCGGCGCGCGCTCGTGCGCGCCGTAGCCCAAGCCGAACAAACTGGCGACCGCGCCGCCGAGATTGACCACGACCAGGAAGAACGCGGACAGCGCATCCAAGCGGAGATGCAGGCCCAGCCACGGAAGGCCCAGCGGCAAGCTCAGATGGAGCGGTTCGCGACCGCTCAACAGATGGGCGAGCGCCAGCAACAACAAAACGGTGCAAACCGCCAAGCTGACGCCATAGAGATAACGGCTGCCTTGCGGACGCGCCGGCGCGACCGTCCCGTAACCGCCGGCGGCGAGCAGGACCAGCAGCAACACCAGTAACAACGTGAGCAACATGCTTTCGAAACGGATTTTCGCCGGCACGCGGCGACCCGCGTGAGACGTGATGGGCTGATTAATTCGACTGGGACTCGTCGATCCTCGACCGAGATTGCGGATTTCACCGCGCGGCTTTATTGATCATAGCAAAGCCAGCGTCCGGCTTCCTGCTCAATCCCGTCTTTTGGCTGAAGACCCCGACGTTCCGCCCCGGCGATTTTTGCGATCCCGCTGCCTCGAATTCTTTTTTTTAGGCGTTGGGTCTATCATGGCCACCCCCGACCGTCGGGGAACATTCACAGGAGGTGCGTCATGTCTTCTGGCCATCCATCGCCCGAATCCTTTTGAGCTCACCCGCAAACGCCGTAAAGGCTTCCCCTCCGAAAGCCGGGTCAAGAAAGGCCAGCGGCTCGTGCGCGGTTATAAGGAACTCGTGGAAAAGCTAGGCCGCAACGACCCTTGCCCGTGCGGCTCCGGGAGGTCGTTTCAAACGCTGTTGCCTCAAGTCGGGCAGCTTTTGACGGCGCGCTCCGCAACGACTACGTCCGCTAAGCGAAACTAGCGCGGCCTGGTCCCCCGCTCTCTCAAGAGCGGGGGTTTCGCCGGAGCCCGCTCAACGCCGCCAGTTCGCCAAGTCGCGGCGGCGGACCTTGCCGTTGGCGGTGCGCGGCAGGCTATCGGTGAACAGGATTTCGCGAGGGCATTTGTAAGCGGCCAGATGTTGGCGCGCGTGCGCCAGCAGCGGAGCGGCGTCCATGCCCTCGGGCTCGTCGGGATCGCGCGGCACCACGAAGGCCGCGATCACCGAAACGCCCTCCCGCACCGTCAGTTCGGTCACCGCCACTTCGGCCACCGCCGGATGCTGGCTCAGGCAGTGCTCGACTTCCAAGGGCGAAACGCGATAGCCCATGGCGTTCATCACATCGTCGTTGCGGCCGTGGTAGATCATGTAGCCGTCGGCGTCGAAATGCACCAGATCGCCGCCGATGAACCACTCGCCCCGATAGACCAGCGCCTCTTCCTCCGGCCGGTTCCAGTAGCCCAGCATCAGGCCCGGATCGCCGCGATGCACCGCCAGCAGGCCGGTTTCGCCGGGCGGCAGCGGTTCCTCGCCGCCCTCGACCGGCAAGGCCGCCACGCAACGGCCTTGTTGCGGCTTGCCGGGGCTGCCGGCTTTGACCGGCACGCTCGGCGAGGAGGAAATATAGGTGGAGCATTCGCTCATCCCCAGCGCCTCGTACAGCTCCTTGCCGGTAATCGTCCGCCACTGTTCCAGCAAGGCCGCGCTCAAGGCTTCGCCGGCGGTCAGGCCGTGTCGCAAGCTGGATAAGTCGAAATCACGCAAGTCGTTGTATTTCAAAATCTGTCGGTACAAACCCGGCACCGCCGCGAACAAGGTCGCCCGGAATTTCGCCATCAGCAACGGCCAGACCGCGACATCGCGCGGGCCGTTGTACAGCACGGCGGTCGCCCCGTTGGCCCACGGATCGGTCAAGCCGACCCCCAGCGTGTAAGTCCAATTGAACGCCCCGGCATGCAAGATGACATCGTCCGAACGGATGCCATACCAACCCTGATACATCGGCCGTCGGCCCCACGCCGAGCGCTGGGCGTGCAGCACGCCTTTAGGCTGGCCGGTGGTGCCGGAGGTATAAACCAGAAACGCCGGATCGTCGGCGGCGGTATCGGCGTAGGCTTGCGGTGCGTGGTTCGCGCGCAGCGCCGCCACGTCAGCAGGTCCGAACACGCGCACATCCGGCGGCGGCCGGATCGCCAGATCGTCGGACATGGCGATCACTCGCGCGCCGGAATCGGCCAACAGAAAATCGGCTTCCTGGTCGGTCAGCTGGGCCGATGACGGCAGCGGCACGCAGCCGGCGGCGATGGCCCCGAAAAACAGCAGGGCGTAATCGCTGGTGTTGCCCATCCGGATCATCAGCCGCGCGCCCGGTTCCAGACCCAAACCGCGCAAACCGGCCGCGACCCGGCGGACCGCCTCGTCCAACTGCCCGTAAGTCCAGGTTTCCGCCCGTTCGACCGGGGCTTGCGCGTCGGACACGACGACCAGCGCGACCTTATCGGGCGTGGCTCGCGCCGCCGCCAAGCAATAGCGCGCCATGTTGAAGCGTTCCGGCGGTTGTTCGCCGGCGTAACCCCGTCGCGCTCCGCTCATGATCTCACTTCCAGAAATCCGGTAGGAACAACACCAGTAAGGGAAACACCTCCAGCCGGCCGATCAGCATCGACAGCGACAGCAACCAAGTGGACGTGTCGTTGAGGACGCCAAATCCGGTCGCCGTATCGCCCAGCCCCACGCCCATGTTGTTGAGCCCCGCCGCCGCCGAGCCGAAGGCGGTCACCAGATCGACGCCGTTCATGGCCAAACCCAAAGCCATGAAGCAATAGCTGAAAATGTACAAATAATAAAACCCCCATACCGCTTGCATGACCCGGTCGGAAACCGGTTGGTTGCCCAATTTCACCGCGATCTGGGCGGCCGGGCGAATCAGCAGCCGCGCCTCGCGCACGCTTTGCTTGTAGAGCAGCAAAAAGCGGATCGCCTTGATGCCCCCGCAGGTGGAACCGACGCAACCGCCGAAAAAACTCGCCAACAGCAGCAGCAAAGGCACGAAAATCGGCCAGTCCGCCGGATAACCGGCCGAGGTCAAACCGTTGCTAGTGACGATCGACAAGCTTTGGAAAAAACCGTGATAAAACGACTCCCACAGCGGAAACTTACCGTTGAAGTAAAGATACGAGCTGGTCGCGGCGACGATGCTGGCCATGACCACGGTGAAGAATTTGAACTCGGCGTCGCGCAACACCGCCCAGAGGCTGCGCGAGCGCCACGCCAAAAAATACAAAGCGAAATTGACCGCCGCCAGATAGGTAAAAAAGCCGGCGAGCAGTTCGAGAATCGGGCTATTGAAAAATCCCAAGCTGGCGTCGTGCGGGGCGAAACCGCCCAGCGCCATGGTCGAGAAACTGTAGCAAACCGCGTCGAACAATTTCATGCCGCCGGCCCAATACGATAAAGTGCAGGCCACGTTCAAGCCGACATAGATATACCAAAGGTTTTTGGCGGTTTCGGTGATGCGGGGGGTGAGCTTCTCGTCTTTCATCGGCCCCGGCGTCTCGGCCTTGTACAGCTGCATCCCGCCGACGCCCAACATCGGCAGCAGCGCCACCGCCAGCACGATCACGCCCATCCCGCCCAAGAAATTCAGTTGCGCCCGATAGTAGACGATGGCCCTGGGCATGGCGTCCAGGCCGGAGAGCACGGTCGCGCCAGTGGTGGTCAGGCCGGAGACCGTCTCGAACACCGCGTCCACCAGCCGCATGTGCGGGTTCTCCGACAGCATGAACGGCAGCGCGCCGATCACTGAAAGCGATACCCAGAACAAGACGACGACCGCGAAACCGTCGCGGTTGCGCAAATCGACCTTGTAACGATGCACCGGCAGCCAAAACAGCAAGCCGAGCGCCAGCATCGCCCCCATCGCCTCGGCGAACGGCAGCACCATGGACCAGCCGTCGTACCACCACGCCACCGCCATCGGCGGCAGCATGGTGGCGCTGAACACGATCATCAGCACCCCGAGCATGTACAGCGCGGTTTTCAGCGGCGAGCGGCGTTGCTCGATCCGCCAGCGTTTGCCGTCAAACCCTCTGGCGACAGGCGCGCTGGACTTTGCGGGCGCATGCGTCGGAGGCGACGCTTCCGGCGGCTCCCCCTCCGCTTGTGGGCCAAAGTCGGCCTCTTTCATGATCGACAGACCTCCTATTTCCAAAAATCTGGCAGGAATATGAGCAGCAGCGGAAAGATTTCTAGCCGTCCGACCAGCATGGCCAAGGACATCAACCAAGTAGCCTTATCGTTCAGCACGTTAAAGCCGCCCGCCGTCTCGCCCAAACCCACGCCCATGTTGTTCAGGCAAGCCGCCGTGGTGCCGAAAGCGGTCACCAAATCGACGCCGGTCACCGCCAAGCCCAGCGAAAAGGCGCAATAGCAGAAGATGTACAAGTAGTAAAAGCCCCACACCGCCTGCATCACCCGATCCGGGACCGAATGATCGCCCAGCTTGACCGCGATTTGCGCGGACGGCCGCACCAGCATGCGGGATTCGCGCACGCTTTGCTTGTAAAGGAGCAGAAAACGGATCGCCTTGATGCCGCCGCACGTCGAACCGACGCAACCGCCGAAAAAACTGCCCAACAAGAACAGCAGCGGAACGAAAGCCGGCCAGTGATCCGCCACCGGATAGCCGGCCGTGGTCAAACCGGTGCCGGTCATGATCGACAACCCCTGGAAGGTCCCCCGCTGGATGGAATGGCCCCAGGCTCCACCTTCCCAGTAAAGATGCCAGCAAGCCAAGCCGATAATGCCGGCCACCACCTTCATGCAAAACCGGAATTCGGCGTCGCGAAAGATCGGCTTGATACTTCCCGATCGCCACGCCAGAAAATAAAGCGCGAAGTTGACCATCGCCACCAGCATGAAAAAAACCGTGATCCATTCGAACAGCGGGCTTTCGTAGTACCCGATGCTGGCGTCGTGCGGCGCGAAACCGCCGAGCGCGATGGTGGTGAAACTGTAGCAAACGGCGTCGAAGGCGGTCATGCCGGCCGCCCAATACGCCAAAAAACAGAGCAGATTGAGGCCGACGTAGATGAACCAAAGATTCTTGGCGGTCTCGGTGATGCGCGGCGTCAGCTTCTCGTCTTTCATCGGTCCCGGCGTCGAAGCCCGATAAAGCTGCATCCCGCCGATCCCCAGCATCGGCAACAGCGCCACCGCCAGCACCACGATCCCGATTCCGCCCAGAAAATGCAACTGCGCCCGGTAGTACAAAATGGCTTTGGGCAAACGGTCGAGCCCGGACAGCACGGTCGCGCCGGTGGTGGTCAAACCGGAGACCGTCTCGAACACGGCGTCGACGAAGCGGACATCCGGATGGTCGGCCAGCAGAAACGGCAGCGCGCCCAGCAACGAGGACAAAAACCAAAACGCCACCACCAGCACGAAACCGTCCCGGTTGCGCAATTCGACCTTGAAGCGATACAGCGGCGTCCAGCACAGCAGCCCCAAGCCCAAGGTCGCCCCCAGCGTTTCCGCGAAGGGCAGCATCATGGCGTAACCGTCGTACCACCACGCTACCGCCATCGGCGGCAACATGGTGGCGCTGAACAACATCAACAGCAGGCCCACCATGTACAGCCACGTCTTGAACGGCTTCAATCCAGGGCGTCGTCGCGCGCCCCCGATTTCGGTCCAGGGCCGGGCGGGTCGATCGCCACCCGCGTCGCCCGCGACCGCCCAGAGCCAGATTTTTCGGGTTTGGTGCAGTTGTGGTGGCCCCACCGCGTTATATCCCCGGCATGGAGGTTCATCGAATACCGCGCAACCTAGATGCCGATCAGTGATCACGTCAATATTCTCCATCGACTGTCTATAATTTGGGCTAACAAGCCCGGTTAGAGCGATTGGAAACGTTGGCGTTTTCTTAAGCAAAGCGACTACACTAGCGCTTTTAAGGCATATGTAACGGCAGTCTGAAAAATCGGTGGCCAGCGAGAGCGACTTGTCAGGGTTTATTGGTTTATCATGGCGGTACAGGTCACGCCCGACCGCCCGGCATTGTACAAGCGACAGCGGCGTTTTGAGAAACGCTGGAAAGACGGCTTGAAACGGTCGGCGCTTTGGTTCCGCTCGCGGCTCACGCCGCCGAAACCGCCGGTCGGCCGTCCGCTCGCCACCCTTGTCCCGACCCGCGCCACCCTGCTGTCCATCCAGGAGAACGGTCATGCAACTCACCAGTTCCGCCTTGCGTCCCCAAACTCCCATTCCAGCCGAATACGCTTTCGGCGTTCCCGATCCCGAACAGCATGTCGCGCTGGGTTCCAATAAAAATCCGCCGCTCGAATGGAGCGAGCTGCCGGCTGGGACTCGTTCCCTGGTGCTGATCTGTCACGACCGCGACGTCCCGACCCGCGCCGACGATGTGAACCAGGAAGGACGGCAGGTGCCGGCCGATTTGCCGCGCGCGGATTTCTATCATTGGATTCTGGTGGATTTGGCTCCGGAACCGGCCCACATCCGCGCCGGCGAATTTTCCAAAGCCGTCACGCCCGGCGGCAAACCGGGACCGGATGGCCCGCGCGGCGTCCGTCAGGGCATCAACAATTACCGCGAATGGTTCGCCGGCGACTCCGCCATGGCGGGCGACTACTTCGGCTACGATGGGCCTTGCCCGCCCTGGAACGACAGCATCGTCCATCATTACGTCTTTACCCTCTATGCTCTCGATGTGGCGCGCTGCCCGGTCGAGGGCCATTTCACCGGACCGGAGGTTCTCGCCGCCCTGAACGGACACATTCTGGATCAAGCCAGCATGGTCTGTACCTACAGCCTGAATCCGGCCGTACCCGCCTGAAACCGTCATCCATGCCGTCTATCCTCTCCAAACTGGCACGGCCATCAGGGTTTTCACCCCCGCATCAGGCATCCCGCGGGCTGGCATGGCCGGCGGTTCTCTCCACCTTCGCCAAGAGGCTGAAATGAGTCTTCCCGAACCTTCCGGAATCGAAAAGCGCCGGCTCAAACGCTGGTATCTGGTGATGTACCTGCGAGTATATGACCGCGACACCAACGAATTGCTGGGCCATATTGTGGATATCAATAAGGAAGGCATGCGCTTGGTCAGCGATAAACCTTTGCCGGTCAATCAAATTTATCAACTGCGGGTGGATGTTCCCAAGGAAGGCGCGCCGCGCCAACGCATTCATTTGGAAGGGGAAACGGTTTGGACCGGCCGCGACGTCAATCCCGATTTTTACGACACCGGTTTTAGGATGCTCAACATCAGCACCCAAGCGCTTTTGCAGCTTCAACTCCTGATCGAGGAATTCAAATTCTGAACTCGCTAGCAGCCAGGAAGGTTGTTCCACCCGCGCGAGGTGCGCGCCTCAACTTCAGAGCCGCCATCGAACGCGGCCGACGCTCCGCCAGCCGTGCTTTTGGGAATTGTCCGATACGGCGCGGCGCTTGCGCTGTCACTCTTGCCGCCAACCGCTTTCGCCGCCCGCATCAACCCCAGCCGCGGCGCGGCTTCCAAGCAATCATCCTGACTAAAGCTTCACGGGCCGCTCGCCGTCTCGATTACATTCTCGGAATTCTGTCGTCGAGAGGCTGAGCGATGCCCGCTCCCTCGGGAAAGGAACCCTGAAATGGCACCAGCAAAGATGAAGGGCAGAACTCTGTTTGCGAAAACCCGCTTGGCGAATCAAATCGCGCTGGCGATGACGGTTTTGACCCTCGGCTTCATCTTGATCGTGGGCGGGCTGTCCTACACCATCACCCGCAAGCAACTGATCGAAGATCAAGAGATCGCCTTGGGAAACCAAGCCGGGCTCTATGCCCAACAGAGCGGCAACACCTTGCGCGCCATCGCCTCGACCATGGAGCAACTGGCGGAAAATGCGCTGGTTTTGAAAGCCTTGGCGGACCCTGTAGCCCGCCGGACCGCCCTGGCTCCGTTCCTTAAGGATTTTTCCAGCATCCATGAAGTGCCCGTAACCGTATTAATAACGGATGGCGACGGACAGCCCATCGTCGAGAACGGTCCCTGGCCTGACCCGAGCCGCGCCTGGAGTCGTTCGGTGTTGGAAACCGGCGAGCGTCATGCGGCGATTGCAACGGCGGATGAAGGCGACTATTTGCTGGTGGCCGAACCGATTCTCTCCTCTCGCGCCCAACTTCCGAAAGGCGCTTTACTGTATACCGTCTCATTGACCCAAGTGCAGGCTCGGCTGCCGCCGCTCGGCGGGGCAGGCCTGGCGCTGCGGCTGGTCCATTCAGCCCGGAACGCGACGCATGAGGACGATCCGCCCGCCCCGAACCGCTTGTCTCATACCGCGCCGCTGGCGGTGCCGGCGGTGTTGCAACCGTTGGGGCTAGGCGTGGAAGTCTCGGCGGACCGGGGCATCTTGACCGACTCTCTCAATCGCTTGTTCGCGCTCCACGCCACCCTGGCCGCCGCAATGGCCTTGGCCGTTTTCATATTGGCCCGCACCGGCGCTCACTATCTGAGCCAACCGCTCAGCGAAATGCAATCCGTCGCCCGACGGGTTATCGCGACCGGCTCGCTCGATCACCGTTTCGCCGCTCGCGGCAGCCTCGAAATCGAGCAGCTCGGCTGCGTGTTCAATGAAATGCTCGACCAACTGCGCCACGCTTACCGGCAGTTGTACGATCGGGCGGATAGCGAGGCCGAGCGCAATCGGGCGCTGGCGACCGCCAACAGCCTGCTCGAACAGGAGATTCAGGAACGCCAGCGAATCGAGGCCGCCTTGCGGGAAAGCGAGGAACGCTTGCGCTTGGCCTTGGAGGCTACCCAGCAAGGACTTTACGACCTGAACGTGCAAACCGGCGACGTCGTGGTCAGCCCGCACTACGCCCGGATGCTCGGTTACGAACCGGATGCCTTTCAAGAAACCAACGCGGCGTGGATCGCGCGCTTGCATCCCGACGATCACGAGCAGGTCGCGCGGACCTACCAACTTTATTTGAACGGGGATATTCCCGAATACCGGGTGGAATTCCGCCAGCGCACCCGCGCCGACGACTGGATTTGGATTCTGTCGCTCGGCAGCATCGTGCGCCGCGACGAGCGGGGCCGACCGCTGCGGATGCTCGGCACCCACGCCGACATCACCCGGCGCAAGCAAGCCGAGGCGGACCTGGCGAAAACGCTTGAGGAGTTGCGGATCGCCGAGCTGCGCCAGCGGGAATTGCTGGCGCTGACCCGCCGCGAGCAGGGTCGGTTGCGGGCCTTGCTGGCGGCCATGAACGTCGGCATCCTGTTCGAAGACAACCAGCAATGCGTGGAATATCTCAATCCGGCCTTCCTGCGGATGTGGGCCATCGATGAAACCGTCGATTTAAACGGCCGCCCGATCCGGAACATTTTGGAGCATTCCAACCACCGCTTCGCCCGGCCGGATCATGCCTCGTGCTTCGTGCTTCAGGTGCAGGACACTCACCAGCTCAGCGAGCGCTGTGAAATCGATCTTTATGACGGACGCATCCTGACCCAGATGTCCTATCCGGTGACAGACGCCGAAGAACGGGTTTTGGGACGGTTGTGGCTTTACGAGGACATCACCCACGAACGCCAGACGGCCCAACAATTGCTGTACATGGCCGAGCGCGATCCGCTGACCGGTCTGTCCAACCGCCACAGCTTCCAAAAACATCTGGAACAGAAAATCGCCTCCTCGCTGCGGGAAGGCCACAAGTTCGCGGTCATCTATTTCGATCTGGATGAGTTCAAGACGATCAACGATTCCTTCGGCCACCGCGCCGGCGATATGGTCCTGGTGCGCACGGCCGGCGAGATCGCCACTCACGTTCGCACCACCGAGATGTTCGCGCGGCTCGGCGGCGACGAATTCGCCATCTTGAGCACGCTCGGCGGCGGTTACGACCCCGGCGCGCTCCCCGCGCGCATCGTTGAGACGGTTTCGGCGATCCCCTTTCGGTTCCGGAGCACCCATCTGCGCCTGACCGCCAGCGTCGGGGTCGCCATCTTTCCCGAACACGGCGACAATGTGGAGGAATTGGTGGCGCACGCCGATACCGCGATGTATCAGGCCAAAAATCAGGGCAAAAATACCTGGACGCTGTACGATCCCCAACGCGATTCCTCCGAGGCGATCAAGCGTCGCTTGAACTGGACCGGCCGAATCGCCCAAGCCTTGGATGGAGAACTGTTCGACCTGCATTTTCAGGGGGTCTATCACACCGAAGACCGAGCGCTCAGCCATCTTGAAGTGTTGCTGCGGATGCGCAATCCCGAACAGCCCGAGTTTCCAATCTTGCCGGGCCAATTCATCCGGCTGGCGGAAAAGAGCGGTCAAGTGCTCGATATCGACCGCTGGGTGTTGAAGCAAAGTATTAGCCTGCTGGGTCACAACCCTGAGCTGCCGCCCTTGGCGGTCAATCTTTCGGGTCGGACCTTCGACGATCCGACCTTGCCGCACTTCATCCGGCGGCTGCTGGCGGAATACGAAGTCGCCCCCCGCCGGCTGTTCGTCGAGCTGACCGAAACCGCCGCCGTCTCCGATATTCAAGACGCCCAACGCTTCATCGAAGCGATCCAGCAGGTCGGTTGCGGCGTGTGTCTGGACGATTTCGGCAGCGGCTTTTCCACCTTCGCTTATCTGAAATACCTGAACGTCAAGGTCTTCAAGATCGACGGCCTGTTCATCCGCGACCTACCCAACAATTACGACAATCAAGTCTTCATCCGCGCCATGGTGGAAATGGCGCGCGGGCTCCACAAAACCACGGTCGCGGAGTTCGTCGAGGACGCCGCCACGCTGGACATGGTGCGGGAATTGGGGGTGGATCTCGCTCAAGGCTATCATTTTGATCGGCCCTGCGCCGAGCACCCCGCACTCACGATTTGTTGATCCTCGCCCGCCTCGGCGCGCCGCCGCAACCCGTCATGGCATCCGATATGCATATCCGATTCTGACGCTAAGGCGCGCGGGTCAGTCCGAACCCAGGTTCGAGCTGGAAGCAAGATTTCAGAGGTGGGGATGCGGTCATGTCATTATCGGTTAAAGCCGACAAAGCACTGATTTGGGATAAACTGCAAAGCAAGATGGTGACGAAAATCCGGGTCACGGTGAGCCTGGTCGGCAATCAGGGCAGCGTTTTCCATGAAGCCGGCCCCCTCTACGTGGAAAACGCGCCCGAGATTTTTGAGGCGATCGAGGTCTTGCGAGCTCGGCTGATCAAGGTTCTGCTTTTCGGCGTCGGTTGATCGGGCGGGCCATCCGCCGGACAGTGGCGCGCTCAAACAAAGCCACTGCTCGGTTTTGGTGCGACCCTTTTTTGCAAAAGACCTCGATGTGTTTTGAGGCTGCGGGCTCAAACCGAGGAGCGATGCGGCCCATGAATGGATGGGGCCGCTTTAGCTCGATGCGCGCGGGCGCTACTTGGCGAGATTGACCCGCTGCACCGTTCGCTCCTCGAAAACCTCCCGATAGCTGGCGTAAACCGCGCCGACCAGCACCGGCACCAGCACCAAAAGCCCCAAGCCCAGCGGGATGA
>ERZ761610.944-NODE-944-length-18609-cov-205.521666_pt1 | contig 18609 bp, 1 predicted proteins | sample MGYA00512164_ERZ761610 | MGnify/ENA primary metagenome ERZ761610 (study PRJEB28899, sample SAMN02850038) | bioreactor sludge metagenome | biome: EBPR Sludge; feature: EBPR Bioreactor; material: flocular biomat | place: Australia: Thorneside Wastwater Treatment...
CGGTGCCTGGGCATCGCGCTGGCCATAACTCTGGCTACGACCCTGATATTCGCCGCGTGGCTTGTCAGCCCACTTCTTCTCGCCCCAGGTCCGCTCACCGGCCGGCCTGTCGCTGGCACTCCGCTCGCCCCAGGGCTTGCTGTTGCCATAACCGCTCTTGTTGCCGTAGCCACCGCTCTTGTTGCCGTAACCGCTCTTGCCGCCGCGATTCTTGTCAAAGGTACGCTCGGCGCGCGGGCTCGGCTCCAGGCCGGCGATCACGTCGACGCGCACGCTCTGGCCGATATAGCGCTCGATCTCGCGCACCAGGTGGCGTTCCTTGCCGTGCACCATGGTGATGGCGATGCCGGTACGGCCGGCGCGGCCGGTGCGGCCGATGCGGTGCACATAGTCCTCAGCCTGGCGCGGCGCGTCGAAGTTGATGACGTGGCTGATGCCGGCGACGTCGATGCCGCGCGCGGCGACGTCGGTCGCCACCAGCACGCCGATGCGGCCCTGGCGCAGGCGGTCGAGGGTGCGGTTGCGCTGGGTCTGCTGCTGATGGCCATCATCATTGGCGTCGCGGCCGCCCTGACCGGCGCGGTGGCGCTGGGGACGGCGGCGGGCGGCGGCGAGGAGGCGGCGGTGTGGACCTTCCTGCTGTCGGTCGGGGTGATGATCCTCGTCTTCACGCCGCTGGCGATGGCCGTCTGGCTGGCTCCGCCACTGGTCGTGCTGCACGACTTCTCGGCCAGCCAGGCGATCTGGGCCAGCTTGCGCGTCGCGCTGCGCAACTTCCCGCCGTTCATGGTTTATGGCGTACTGGTCCTGCTCCTGGCAGCGTGCGCCAGCCTGCCCCTGCTGCTCGGCTGGCTGCTGCTGCTGCCGGTGATCTACGCTTCGCTGTACGCTGCCTATCGCGACATCTTCTTCAGCGAACGGTCATGACTGTCGAGATATCCCGGATGATGAAAGTCATGACCGTTTCCCTCATCCCCGGCCCTTCTCCCGCGCACGGGAGAAGGGAGATTCGCGAGTCGCTGACGCGACTTTCACATTGATGACGGCCGCCGCGCGTCTCGACACCGTTCGCCGTCTGGCGACTCCCGAGGGGTGCGTCATCGATCTGCGGCTCGCCGGTCCGGTGGTGCGCGCCCGCGCCTGGCTCATCGATTTCCTGATCCGCTTCGCCGTCTGGCTGCTGCTGGTCGTCGTTGCCGCGAATCTCGGCGACCTCGGCGCCGCTCTGCTGCTGCTCGGAGCCTTTCTGCTCGAGTGGTTCTATCCGATCGTCTTCGAAGTGTATTGCCGCGGTCAGACGCCGGGCAAGAGGGCGTGCGGATTGGCGGTGGTCCTCGATGACGGGCGGCCGGTTGGCGGCAACGCGGCGTTCATCCGCAACACGCTGCGTGCCATCGACTTCCTGCCGCTGCTGTACGCCGCCGGCTTCGTCAGCAGCCTGCTCAACGGCGAGGGCAAGCGGCTCGGCGACCTCGCGGCCGGGACGGTGGTGGTGCATGTCGACCGTCGCCGACGGCGGGCGGCGGTCAGCAGCGTCGATGTCGGCAGCGAGCCGCCGCCGTTCGCACTGACTCGCGAAGAGCAACTCGTGCTGATCGAGTTCAGCCAGCGGGCGCCGCTGCTGACGCCGGAGCGGGCTGCCGAGCTGGCCGCCGCTGCCGGCCCGCTGCTCGGTGGCGTCGCAGGCGAGGCGGGAACGCTTCGCCTGCGACGCATCGGCAACTTTCTCCTCGGCAGTCGCGCGGGCTGAAATTCCCTTCCCGTTCGCTGGCCATGCCGGCTGGCGCCGGGCGCTGTTGGTCGCAGGGGAGTCCCGTCAGCGAACCATACGCCAGTGTCGACTTTTCTTACAGTTCGTTCGCCTCCCGCGCGAGCGAAGTCTGCCTGCCGCCGCGCTGGACTACCGGCGCTGTCAAGTCGCGCCAGCGGACACTCTGGCTTGGAGCCGAAAAGGGCTGCCGGGCGACCTGTCGCTGCCGGTCCACTGCTCGGCGGAGTCGAATCCGCCGCAGGACCGCTTTGCCCGCGGCACTGCGGCAACACCCTGCGCGGTAGACAAGTGGCCTGGCGTCTCTCCCCGTTTCGTTGCCCGGGCCGGCGAGGGCATTCGCGTATCGGCGCGGCGAACGCCCATCGCGCTGACCGCATCAATATGTCGGGTTTTTTTACAGTCTGCTCGCGTCCGTTAATGACGGCTATTGCAATAACTGGATTTAATGGAAAAGGAACCGCCTGGCGTGAATCTTGCGTATCAGCGCTCATTCGAGCAGAGGGTTCGTGGAGCAGCACGCAAGGACTCCCGAGCACTCCAGAGGTTGGTCTGATAAAGGGGATTGGCGATGAAAGTCTATGGTGAAGAGCGGGTAAATTCCTATGTGTCGAACGACCAATCAGCCCCGGCCGTGGCGCCGCTCGCGGGCGGAGGCTACGTGACCACCTGGGTCTCGCAAGCTCAGGATGGCAGTGGCGAAGGAATTTTTGCTCAGCGGATGGATGCCAACGGCGTAGCCGTTGGTCCCGAGTTCCGGGTGAACACCACCACCGGCGGCACCCAGGCCGATCCCCGCATCGCTGCCCTGTCCGACGGTGGCTTTGTCGTCGTCTGGAGCGACTACGACGGCACCGACGGCAGCGGTTATGGCATTTTCGCGCAGCGCTTCAACGCTTCCGGCGTGGCCCAGGGCAGCCAGTTCCTGGTCAACACCACCACTTCCAGTACCCAGTACGAGTCCAGCGTGGCCGCCTACAACGGCGGCTTCGTCATCACTTGGGCCAGCCACGCGAACAACGTGGATACCAGCGGCTACGGCGTATTCGGCAGCCGTTTCGACAACGCCGGCAACCTCTTGCAGACCGGCGGCCAGAGCGAGTTCCAGGTCAACACCTACACCACCAACCATCAATGGGAGCCTGACGTCGCCGCCTATGCCGATGGCCGCTATGTGGTGGTCTGGCGTTCCGAAGGCCAGGAAGGCGATGGCTATTCCGGCGTCTACGCCCAGCGCTATGACAGCAGCGGCACCAAGGTCGGCGGCGAGCTTCACGTCAACACCTACGAAACCAACTACCAGTTCGCGCCGCGCGTGTCGACCTTGTCCGATGGCGGCTTTGTCGTCGTCTGGCAGTCGCGCGGCCAGGACGGCAGCAATGACGGCGTCTACGGCCAGCGCTACGACGCCTTCGGCAATGCCGCCGGCGGCGAATTCCGCGTCAACGTGGCCACCGACAACGATCAGGGCCACCCCGACGTCACCGGCCTGTCCACCGGTGGCTTCGTCGTCACCTGGTACAGCTACTACGTGCCGGCCGAGGCCAAGTACTACGAGATCTACACCCGCGAATACGATGCCACCGGTACCCCAATCACCGGTGAGCAGAAGGTCAACACCTTCGATAGCAGCAGCTATGGCCAGTATTCGCCTGTGGTGGCGGACCTTGGGGAGGGCAACTACGTCGTGACCTGGACCAGTCAAGCCCAGGACTCGGGTACCAGCTTTGGCATCTATCAGCAGATTTTCGGCGACCCGGCGGATTTCAGCCGCCAGGGCAACCCGGTGCTGGGTGATTTTGCCGGCAGCGTCACTTTTGCCGAAAACACGGTCAACGCCAGCCTCCAGGTCCTGGATGCGGCGGTGAGCCTCACTGACGCTGACTCCGCCGATTTCGACGGCGGCCGCATCGAGCTCTATTACGTCAAGGCCGGCGCCATGGCCGAAGATCAACTGGGCGTGGTGCACGAAGGCACTGCTCCCGGCCGCATCGGCGTATCCGGCAGCACCGTGAGCTATGGCGGCACCGCCATCGGCACGATCAGCGGCGTCAGCGATGGCACAAACGGCGCCAGCCTGATCATCGACCTCAACGCCAACGCGAGCGTCGATGCCGTCGAGCAACTCATCCAGCGCCTGGGCTACGGCAACAGCAGCGGCAACCCGACGGCCTCGCGTGAAGTGGGCATCCGCGTCAGCGACGGCGACGGCGGGTCCACCTTCGGCGGCATCATCAGCATCAACGTTACCAGCGAGCTGGATGGCACCCCGGCCGCCTACGGCGAGCAGCAGGTCAACACCTACAGCTACGACTACCAGCACAACCCGGAAGTTGCCCGCCTGACCGATGGCGGTTACGTGGTGGTGTGGACCTCGCGCAGCCAGGACAGCGTTAGCGATGCCGACGGCGTCTATGCCCAGCGCTACAACGCCAGCGGCGTCGCCGTAGGCCCCGAATTCCGCGTGCCGACCCTCACCGGTTCCAGCCAGAACTATGCCCATGTGGCAGGCCTGTCTGACGGTGGCTTCGTCATCACCTGGCAGGACAACGCCGGCTATGACGGATCGGGCTGGGGCGTGTTCGGCCAGCGTTATGACATGAATGGCGTTGCCCAGGGCAGTCAGTTCGCCCTGTCGAGCGACACCAGCAACGACCAGTACCACGACGCGGTGAGCACCTATGCCGGCGGCTTCGCTACCGTCTGGAGTTCCTACAATCCGGCCGATGGCGGCTATCACGATATCTATCTGCGCCGCTTCAACAACGACGGCACGGCGTTGGACGGCACGCAGCTTCTGGTGAGCACGACCCCCGGTAACGCGGCGCAGGCGCAGAGCGGACATCAGTTCGTGCCCGACATCGCCACCCTCAACGACGGCGACCTGCTGATCGTCTGGCGCGACGACAACGGTAACGATGGCAGCAGCCATGGCGTCTACGCCCGCCGCTTCGACGTCGGCACCGGCACCTTCGGCGACAGCTTCCTGGTGAACACGCGCACCGACGACGCCCAGTACGAAACCAAGGTGGCCGCCCTCAGCGACGGCGGCTATGTGGTCGTCTGGCGCGAAAACAACCAGGACGGCAGCGGCTCGGCGGTGATGGCCCAACGCTACGGCGCTGACGACTCGAAAGTCGGCACCGCCATCCGCGTCAACGAATACACCACGGGCAGCCAGTACGAACCCGACGTCATCGGCCTGTCCAGTGGTGGCTTCGTGGTCAGCTTCTTCAATGACTACTACGGCCCGGACGGCACCAGCGCCAACGTCTACATCCGTGAGTATGACGCCGCCGGCAACCCGGTCGATGGCGACCGGATCGTCAATACCTTCACCGCCAACAATCAGCACCAGCCGGCCATGGCTGACCTCGGTCAGGGCAACTATGTCGTCGTCTGGCGTTCCGACTATCAGGATGGCAGCAACAGCGGCATCTACCAGCAACTGTTCGGCGACACCGCCGAGCTGCCACGTTCCGCCCACCCGGAACTCGCCGACTTCACCGGCACCGTCAGCTTCAACGAGAGCGCCGTCAACGCCGGTCTGCAGGTCATCGACTCGGCGGCGAATCTGATCGACAGCGATTCGGCCAACTTCAACGGCGGCCGTCTCGACCTCTACTACCTCACTGGCCAGGCCGCCGAAGACCAGCTCGGCGTCGTGCACCAGGGTAACGCCGCCGGCCAGATCGGCGTCTCCGGCACTACCGTGAGTTATGGCGGCACCGCCATCGGCACGATTTCCGGCGGCAGCAACGGCGCCAACCTGCGCATCGACTTCACCAGCGACGCCGCCACCGCCGACGCGGTGGAAGCGCTGATCCAGCGCTTGGGCTATGCCAACCCCGATTCCAGCCCCAACGCCAGCCGCACCCTGGGTCTGCGCGTGTCCGACGGCGACGGCGGCAGCAGCGCGCCCAACGTGCTTACCATCAACGTCACTCCGGAGCTCGACGGCACCGCCAAGGCCTATGGCGAGGAGCAGCTCAACACCTACACGCCGGGTGATCAGTCCAGTCCCGAAGTCGGCCATCTCAGTGATGGCGGTTATGTGGTGGTGTGGAATTCCAACGGTCAGGATGGCAGTTCCTGGGGCATCTACGCCCAGCGCTTCAACGCCAGCGGCGTGGCGGTGGGACCGGAATGGCAGGTCAACAGCCTGACCGGGGGTGAGCAGAGCTATGCCCACGTGGCGGGCCTGTCCGACGGCGGCTTCGTCATCACCTGGCAGGACGCCAATGGTCATGACGGCTCCGGCTGGGGCGTGTTCGGACAGCGCTACGATGCCAGCAGCGTCGCCCAGGGCAGCCAGTTCCTGGTCAATACCTACATCGACAGTACCCAGTACCACGACGCACTGACCGCCTATGGCGGTGGCTTCGCCACGGTCTGGAGTTCCTACAGTCCTGCTGACAGTGGTTACCACGACATCACCCTGCAGCGCTGGGACAACGCCGGCAACAAGGTCGGTGGCGAGTTGCTGGTCAGCACGAGCCCGGGCAGTGGTACGTCCCAGCCCGGTTACCAGTTCGTGCCTGACATCGCCGCTCTTGCGGACGGCGATCTGCTCGTGGTTTGGCGCGACGACAACGGCAATGACGGCAGCAGCCATGGCGTCTACGCCCGCCGCTTCGACGCGGCCACCGCGAGCTTCGGCGACAGTTTCCTGGTGAATACCGGCAACACCAGTGGCGCCCAGTACGAACCCAAGGTGGCGGCCCTGAACGACGGTGGCTATGTCATCGTCTGGCGCGACGACAACCAGGACGGCAGCAGCGCGGCGGTGATGGGCCAGCGCTACGACGCCAGCGGCGCCGCCGTGGGCAGCCCGTTCCGGGCCAACGAAAACACGGCTGGTGGCCAGTACCAGCCTGACGTCATCGGCTTGTCCACGGGTGGGTTCGTGGTCAGCTTCTACAACGACAACTGGGGTTCCCAAGGCACCTATTCCGACGTGTATGTGCGCGAGTACGACGCTGCCGGCAATCCGGTGGACGGCGATCGCCAGATCAACGATCCGGCCACCAACCATCAGTGGTCCAACCAACAGCAGCCGGCCCTGGCCGACCTCGGCAACGGCAACTACGTCGCGGTCTGGGCCTCCGACAACAATCAGGACGGCAGCAGCAACGGCATCTACCAGCAACTGTTCGGCGACATCGTCACCCTGCCGCGTCCCTCGGCCAACCCGGATCTGGCGGATTTCGTCGGCACGGCGACGTTCAACGAAAACGCCATCAACGCCGGCCTGCAGATCATCGATGCGGCCGTGAGCCTCACCGACTCAGACTCGAGCAACTTCAACGGCGGCCGCCTCGACCTCTACTACCTCACCGGCCAGTCCGCCGCAGACCAGCTCGGCGTCGTGCATCAGGGCATCGGCGCCGGCCACATCGGCGTCTCCGGCAGTACCGTGAGTTATGGCGGCACCGCCATCGGCACGATTTCCGGCGGCAGCAACGGCGCCAGCCTGCGCATCGATTTCAGCAGCGATGCCGCGACGCCGGATGCGGTGGAAGCGCTGATCCAGCGCCTGGGCTACGCCAACGCCGATTCCAGCCCCAATGCCAGCCGCACTCTGGGTCTGCGCGTGTCCGACGGCGACGGCGGCAGCAGCACGGCCAACGTGCTGACCATCAACGTCATACCGGAACTCGACGGCACGTCCAAGGCCTACGGCGAGGAGCAGGTCAACACCTACACCCCCAACAGCCAGAGCGATGCGGCGGTGGCCAGCCTGACGGGTGGTGGCTACGTCATCGCCTGGACCTCCTACGACCAGGACGGCAGCGTCGACGGTGTCCATGCCCAGCGTTACAGCGCCAGCGGCGTTGCCGTTGGCCCGGAGTTCCGGGTCAACAGCACCACCGCCAGCACTCAGAACGACCCGGCGGTGGCTGGCCTCTCCGATGGTGGCTTCGTGGTGACGTGGCAGGACAGTGCCACCGACGGCTCGAGCTACGGCGTGTTCGGCCAGCGCTACGACGCCAGTGGCATCGCCCAGGGCGGCGAATTCCCGATCAATACCTACACGGACAACGAACAGTCCGGCGTCAAGATCGCCGCCTACGATGGCGGCTTCGTCACCACCTGGACTTCCTGGTATCAGGACGGATACGGCTACGGCATCTACAGCCAGCGCTTCGACAACACGGGCGCCAAGGTCGGTGGCGAAACCCAGGTCCATAGCACCAATACCTATTCGCAGTACGGACAGGACGTCGCCGCCCGCTCCGACGGCAGTCACGTCATCGTCTGGCAATCTGCTGACAGCCAGGACGGCAGCGGCTGGGGCGTCTACGGCCAGCGCTTCGACACGACCGGCGCTCCGGTCGGCACGGAATTCCTGGTCAACACCACGACGGTCAGCAGCCAGTACCAACCCCGGGTGGCGATGCTGTCTGACGGCGACTTCGTCGTCGTCTGGTATGACGACGGCGGCCAGGACGGTAGCGGCGGCGCGGTGTTCGCGCAGCGCTTGAACGCCGACGGCTCGACCGATGGTGGCCAGTTCCGGGTCAACGAATACACCACTGGCAGCCAGTACCAGCCCACTGTCATCGGGCTGTCCACCGGGGGCTTCGTGGTCAGCTTCTACAACGACAACTACGGCCCGGAAGGCACCTATTACGACGTCTGCGTGCGCGAGTACGACGCCGCCGGCAACCCCATCGAAGGCGACCGGCAGATCAACAATCCGGCCAGCAGCGCTTACTGGTCCACCCAGTCGCAACCGGCCCTGGCCGATCTGGGCAACGGCAACTACGTCAGCGTCTGGACTTCCGACTATCAGGACGGCAGCAGTAACGGCATTTACCAGCAGATTTTCGGCGATCCGGCCGAGTTGCCACGGCAGGCCAACCCCGTTCTGGAGGAGGTGGTGGCCGTCGTGACCCTGGGTGAGGCACAGGCCGTCGCAGCGCAGATCATCGATGCCGACGTGTGGGTGAGCGACAGCGACTCCGCCAACTTCGACACGGGCAGCCTGTGGGTCTATTTCACCTCCGGCCAGTTGGCCCTGGACGTATTGGCCGTTAACCACGAAGGTGACGGCGTCGGCCAGATCGGCGTATCGGGTAGCGACATCAGCTACGGTGGCACGGCGATCGGCACTGTCGCCGGCGGCAGCGCCGGCGCGCCGCTGGTGATCAGCTTCAACGCCAGCGCCACCTCCGAGGCGGTGCGCCATCTGGTGGAGAGCATCACCTACCAGTACAACGACACCACCGCCCCCACCGGCAGCCGTAGCGTGGCCTTCCGCCTGTTCGACGGCGACGGCGGCGCCTCTGCGCCCGCCAGCACGACCATCAGCATCGAGGCTTCGTCCCTGCAGGTAGCCCTTGGCCTGTCGGACCTGGACGACAGCATCACCCTGCCCGAGGCCGCGGCGCAACTGGGAGCCGTCCTGGACGAGAACGTCGCAGTGACTCAGGGCGCCGACCCGATCACCACGCTGACGGTGTCCTACGTCTCGGGTTCCGGCCGCCCGGAAGACCAGCTCTCGATCCGCCATCAGGGAACGGGCGCCGGCCAGGTCGGCTTCAATGCCGGCACCGGCGAGATCAGCTACGAGGGCACGGTCATCGGCACGGTCAACGCCGCTGACACCGGCGCCGACGGCGACACCCTGGTGGTGGACTTCAATGGCTCTGCCACCGCCCAGGCGGTCGAGCGGGTGATCGAGAACCTGCGCTACCAGACGACCAGCGACGGCCCTCTGGCCAGCCGCACGATCCAGGTCCAGCTCCAGGATTCAGCCTTTGCGACCACCTCGCAGAACCTGGTGATCGACATCAGCCCCGAGGACGACGGCGCCCAGCCGCTGTTCGGCGACGAGCAGGTGAACACCTACGAGGCGGGCGACCAGTACTACCCGCGGGTCGTCGGCTTAGAAGGCCCCAACGCCGGCAGCTATGTGGTGGTCTGGCGCTCTCCTGGCGAGGATGGCAGTGGCAACGGCGTCTTCGCCCAGCGCTACAACGCCGATGGCGTGCAGGTGGGCACCGAGTTCCAAGTCAACACCTACGCCAGCAACGAGCAGACCGAGCCGATGGTGGCCAGCCTGGCCAACGGCGGCTTCGTCGTCGTCTGGCGCAGCGAGGGTCAGGACGGCTCCTCCGGCGGCGTCTATGCGCAACGCTACGGCGCCGACGGCAGCGCAGCGGGCAGCGAGTTCCGGGTCTCCGACCTCGCCGACTACGACCAGACCCATCCCACCGCGCTGGGCCTGGTCGACGGCAGCTTTGTCATCGCCTGGACCGACCAGTACCGCGATACCAGCAGCTATGGCGCCTTCGCCCAGCGCTACGCCGCCGACGGCACACCACAGGGCGCGGTATTCCCGATCAACAGCTACCTGCCGAACGAGCAGTACGTGCCGTACCTGGCGGCGCTGACGGACGACCCGGCCACGACCGGAGCGAACGAGACCGGCTTCATCGCCGTGTGGGAATCCAACGCCCAGGACGGCTCCGGCTGGGGCGTCTATGCCCAGCGTTTCGACCTCGCCGGCGCCAAGGTGGGCAGCGAGTTCCGGGTCAACACCACGACCGCCGGCAACCAGACCAATCCGGACGTGGCGGTGCTGAGCAGCAGCCGGATCGTAGTGGTTTGGAACGACGACTCGACCGGCAGTATCCGTGGCCAGCTCTACACCGCCGGCGGTGTGACGGTCGGCGGTGAGTTCACCGCCAGCACCAGCGATTTCAGTTCCGATTATGGTCAATGGCCGCACGTCACCGCCCTGCAGAATGGTGGTTTCGTCGTCAGCTGGGACGGTTATTCCAGCCCGAGCGACAGTGGCCATGGGGTCTATGCCCAGGAATTCGATGCCAGCGGCAACAAGGTCGATGGACCCTTCTCGCTGACCAGCAGCACCGCCAACACCCAGATCTACCCGGATATCGCTGCCCTCACCGGCAACAATTTCGTCGCCGTCTGGATGAGTCACAACCAGGAAGCCGCGACCGCCAACACCTACGGCGTCTTCCAGAGCCTGTTCGGCACGCCGGGCAGCATCACGCGTCAGTCCTCGCCGGAATTGATCGATCTGGACAGCTCGGTCAGCTTCAACGAAAACGTCGTCAATGCGGGCGCCCAGATTCTCGATTCCGGCGTGCGCGTGGTGGACAGCGACTCGGCCAACTTCGATGGCGGCCGGCTGGTCGTCAGCGTCATCACCGGCTACGGCGCCGCCCAGGCCTTCGATCCCGCCGCCTATCAGCAGGATCACTTCAGCGTCCGCGACCAGGGTACCGGAGCCGCTCAGGTCGGCTTCAACGCCGGCACCGGTGTGGTGAGCTACGGCGGCACGGCCATCGGCAGCCTGGTCAGCAACGGCCAGAACGGCGCCGACCTGGTGCTGCAGTTCAACGCCAGTGCGACCGCCGAAGCGGTCGAGGCGGTCATCGAGAACCTGAGCTACCGCAACAGCTCCAGTAATCCGACGGCCAGCCGGCAGGTGTCCGTGGTGGTTTCGGACGGCGACGGAGGTCAGAGCGCGCCGCGCGTGATGACGATCAACGTTGCCGCTCAGACCGACGGTGCAACGGCGCTGTTGAATGAAGATCAGCGCGTCAACACCTACACCGCCGGAGATCAGATCGAACCGATGATCGCCGCCCTGCGGGGTGGCAACGCCGGTCAATACGTGGTGGTCTGGGAGTCCAACGGCCAGGACAGCGACGGCTGGGGCGTCTTCGCCCAGCGCTACGACGTCAACGGCTCGGCCATCGGCCCCGAGTTCCAGGTTAACAGTCATACGCCGGGCAACCAGCTTGGCAATTCGCTGCTCGGCGTGGCCGGGCTGTCCACCGGCGGTTTCGTCGTTGCCTGGGATTCCGATGGCCAGGACGGATCGAACTACGGTGTCTATGCCCAGCGCTACGGTGCCGACGGCCAGCCGGCAGGTAGCGAGTTCCTGGTCAACACCGCAACCTCGAATCACCAGTTCCAGGCCCAGGTGCTCGGTCTCGACGGCGGCGCCTTCGTCATCGCTTACACCGACTACCTGAACGCCGACGGCGACAGCTATGGCGTACGGCTGCAGCACTACGACGCCAGCGGTGGCGCGCAGGGCGCTCCGTTCACGGTCAACACCCATGTCGCCGGCAACCAGTCCTTCGCCCAGTTGGCGAAATTGAACGACGGCGGTTACGTCGTGACCTGGCATTCCGACGGCCAGGACGGCAGCAACTGGAGCGTGCAGGCCCGGCTGATGAACGCCAACGGCACGCCGCGTTCTGCCGAATTCCAGGTCAACACCTACACCGTCGACAACCAGTCCAATCCCGATGTGGCGGTGCTGACCAATGGCGACTTCGTGGTCAGCTGGGTGAGCAACAACAGTGGCCTGGGCGGCTGGTCGATCATGGCCCAGCGCTACACGGCAGCCGGCGTCAAGGTCGGCGGCGAGATGCTGGTCAACGACGGCAACAGCGCTCCCAGCAATGGCGACACCTACAGCCGCATCACCGCGCTGGACAGCGGCGGCTACGTCATCACGTGGAGCGACAGCTCCGGAGTCAGTTCCTACGAGGCCATGGCCCAGCAGTTCGACTCGGCCGGCAACAAGGTCGACGGGCCGTTGATGCTGAACAGCTATACCAGCAGCACGCAGTATCGCCCCGATGTCGCCGGTCTTACCGGCGACCGCTGGGTGGGCGCCTGGCAGTCCTACGGCCAGGACGGCGACCAACACGGCATCTACCAGAACCTGTTCGGCCCGGCCGGTTCGCTGACCAAGTCCGCGCCGCCGGTCATCACCGATCTGGCCGCCAGCATCACCGTGGCGGAGAACGCCGCCAACCAGCCGGCAGGCGTGCTCGTCGACCCGGCAGTCAGCGTTTTCGACGCCGATTCCGCCGACTTCGCCGGTGGCCGCGTGACCGTGTCCGTGATTTCCGGCTACAACAGTCTCGGCAGCGACCTGTCGCAAAACCTCCCCACGCAGGATCACTTCAGCGTCCGTAACCAGGGCAGCGGCGCCGGCCAGGTGGGATTTGGCGCCGGCACCGTGAGCTACGGCGGCACGGCCATCGGCAGCATCGTCCCCGGCTTCAACGGCCAGAACGGCGTCGACCTGGTCATCGAGTTCAACGCCCAGGCCAGCGCCGAGGCGGTGGAAGCGGTGATCGAGAACCTGACCTACCGCAACAGCTCCAGCGATCCGGTACCCGGCCGCCTGGTGAGTGTCACCGTCAGTGACGGCGACGGTGCCACCTCCGCCCCCCGCACGGTACAGATCAACGTCACCGCCGAGGCCGACGGTGGCATCCCGCTCTTCAACGCGGAACAGGTCAATACCTATACCACCAGCACGCAAAGCGCGCCGGCGATGGCGAAGCTGGCCGACGGCGGTTACGTCACGCTGTGGCAGTCCAGCGGCCAGGACGGTTGGGATTACGGCATCTTCGGTCAGCGCTTCGCCGCCGACGGCACCCGGGTCGGCAATGAGTTCCGTGTCAGCGACTACACGCCGTACAACCAGACCGAGGTGGCCGTGGCCGGCCTCAACGACGGCGGCTTCGTCGCCGTGTTCCGTGGCCAGTACCGCGATGCCTCTGGTGACGCGGTCATCGGGCAGCGTTTCGACGCCAACGGTGGGAAGGTGGGGAACGAGTTCCTGGTGAACACGACAGCCGATGGCAGCCAGCACCAACCGGCCGTCTCCGCCCTAGCCGACGGCGGCTTTGCCGTCGCCTGGTATTCCAACGGCAGCCGCGACGGCGAGTATTACGACGTCTTCTTCCAGCGCTTCGGTGCGAGCGGCAACGCCGTGGGTCTGGAAACCCGCGCGAATACGCCGATCTCCGGCAACGCCTTCACCTATCAGTCCGAACCCAGCATCGTCCAGCTCAGTAACGGGGACATCCTGGTCGCCTGGCGCAGTGACGGTCAGGATGGATCTCAATCCGGCGTTTACGCGCAACGCTTCGATAGCAGCACGGGCAACAAGATCGGCAGCGAATTCCGGCTCAACATCTACACCGACGACTTCCAGTACGCGCCGAGCGTGACGGCCACCGCCAGTGGTTTTGTCGCGGTCTGGACGTCACGCGGTCAGGACAGCTCCGTCGACGGCGTCTATGCGCGCCTGTTCAACAACGATGGTAGCCCCGCTTCCGCCGAATTCCGGGTCAACGACACCTATTACAACTGGCAGAACGCGCCCCAGGTGGCCACCTTGACCAACGGCGGCTTCGTGGTCACGTGGTACGACAACAGCAGCAGCCATCGGGTGCTGGCGCAGCAATACGACGCCGTGGGCAACCGGGTGGACGGCGAACTGCAGCTCAACGGTCCGGGTACCACCAGCGACCAGGAGCCGGCAGTGGTCGCGCTCGGCAATGGCAGCTTCGTCGTCAGCTGGTGGGGCTATTACGACGCCAGCGACAGCGGCATCTTCCAGCGCATCGTCGGCAACGCAGCAGATTTCCCGCGCCAGACCGCGCCGCAGATCGTCGATCTGGTCTCCAGCGTCACGTACATGGAGAACCTGATCAACGACACGCCACAACTCATCGACGCCGGTGTCGGCCTGATCGATCCGGATTCCAGCAACTTCGATGGCGGTCGGCTCGACGTCAGCTACGTCACGCCCTACGGCAACCCGAACCAGTTCGACATCCCCGGCATCAATGCCCAGGATCAGTTGGGCATCCGCAACGAAGGCACCGGCACCGACCAGATCGGCGTCTCGGGCAATAGCGTCACCTACAACGACGGCACGGGCACCGTGGTCATCGGCAGCATCGTCTCAGACGGGATCAACGGCAAGCCGCTGACCGTGGTGTTCAACGCCAATGCCACGCCGGAAGCGGCCGAGGCGCTGATCGAGAACCTGACCTACGCCAACCCGCTGTCCAACCCCGAACCCAGCCGCACCATTTCGCTGAGCCTGTCCGACGGCGACGGCGGCGTGACGCCGCCCAGGGCCATCACCATCAACATCACCGCCCAGCCGGACGGGGCTTCGGTCTACGGCGCCGAGAAGGTGGTCAACAGCACCACCGGCGGCACCCAGCAGAACCCGGCCATCGCCTATCTGAGCAACGGCAACTACGTGGTCGTCTGGGAGGATCAGTCCGGCCTGGACGGCAGCAGCCACGGCATCTACGCCCGGGTCTACGACGTCGATGACAACCCGCTGGGCACCCAGTTCCTGGTCAACACCACCACCGACAGTACGCAGTACCAGCCCACGGTGACGGCCCTGACCGGCGGCGGCTTCACCGTCGCCTGGGCGGGGTATAACCAGATCACTGCGTCGTCTGGCTACGACGTGGTCGGGCGCACCTTTGGCAATGACGGCACCCCTGCCAGCGCCGAGTTCACCATCAACCAGAACGTGGCCGGCGAGGTGATCTACGAACAGTCCATGCCCAGCCTCACCGCCCTGCACAACGGCGGTTTCGTGGCGGCGTGGTATGGCTCCTACGAGCAGGCTTCCGGACGTTACTATGACATTTACGCCCAGCGTTACGACGCGGCCGGCGCAAAGGACGGCGCGCAGTTCCGCGTCAACGCCAGTACCGGCTTCGAAAGCAGCTACCAGGACAGCCCGGCGGTCAGCACCCTGGCAGACGGCCGCTTTGTCGTGGTCTGGCGCTCCGACAGCCAGGACGGCAGCAGCGCGGGTGTCTATGGCCAGCGCTTTACTGCCGACGGCACGCCGGACGGCGCCGAGTTCCGCGCCAACACCTACACCGCCAACGGCCAGTACCAGCAGGATGTGGCGGCTCTGAACGATGGCGGCTACGTCGTGGTATGGGGTTCCCAGAGCGGGCAGGACACCGACGGCTGGGGCGTGTACGGCCAGCGCTTCGATTCCACCGGCGCCGCCGTGGGTGGCGAGTTCCGCGTCAACTACACTGTTTCGGGCAACCAGTCCGCCCCGGCGGTGACTTCACTGGCCAACGGCGGCTTCGTGGTGAGCTGGACGAATAGCGACGAAATCCTCTTCCAGCAATACGACGCGGCTGGCCGCAAGGTGGACAGCGAGCAGTTCGTCAACGCCGATGCCAATTACGGCTCCAGCGGCATTTCCGACATGGTGGGCACCCCCGATGGCGGCTTCCTCATCACCTACGACGGTTACAACTACGGCAACAGCACCCACGACATTTTCCTGCAGCGCTACAGCAACCAGGCACCACAGGTGCAGGACGTCTCCGTGGTGGGCCCGGAAGATGCCCCCATCATCCTGACCGATGACCTCTTCGCCTCCGGTTTCTTCGACGCAGAGGGCCAGACCCTGGCGGCGATCAAGATCATTACCTTGCCCGCCTCCGGCATCCTCAAGCTCGACGGCGTCGATGTCACGCCGGGGCAGGTGATCAGCGTGGCCGACCTGGCAGCCGACAAGCTGACCTACCTGGGCGACCCGAACTACTACGGTCCCGATGAATTCCGCTGGAACGGCAGCGACGGCAACGTCTTCGCCACTACCTCGGTGTTCACCAACATCACCGTCAACAACGTCAATGACGGCCCGGCGCTGGAAGCCGGCGTGAACCGCACCGCCAACGAGGGCACCCACTTTAGCCACAGCATCACCCTCGGCGACCCCGATCCCACGGACGTGCATCTGGTGACGGTGAGCTGGGTGGGCAGCGGCGGCCAGACCGGCAGCTATCAGTTCAACACTTCCTCCGGTACGCCGGCGATCGGCCTGACCCTGCCCGACGACGGCAGCTACACGGTTACGGTGACTGCGAACGACCAGCAGGGCCAGGCCAACAGCATCGAGACCGACAGCTTCAGCGTCACGGTGGACAACGTGGCGCCGACGCTGCCGTATCTGTCCGGAAACAACACCGTCGAGCAGGGCCAGGTCTATACGCTGGATTTGAACGGGCCGTACGACTACCTCCCCAGCCCCGTGGTGGATCCCGGCACCGACACAGTGACCGAGTACCGCATCGACTGGGGCGACGGCACTGCAGTTCAGATCATCGCGGCGGGATCTCTGCCGGCGAATGGGCAGGTCACCCACATCTACGCGACGGCGGGCACTCCGACCATCCGCATCGCCCTGGTCGACGAGGACGGCACCCACGCCGATGCTGGCACCAAGTCCATCACCGTGGCGCCGCCCGCCGAAGTCATCGTCGTCGATGCCGGCGCCGATGCCAGCGTCAACGAGGGCACCCTGTTCAGCCGCACCATCAGCTTCACCGACCCGGCCGACCAGGATCCGGCCGGCCGTAACGTGACAGTGGACTGGGGCGACGGCTCGGCCGCGCAGAACTTCCGCATCGGCATCGGCGTCACCGATTTCAACATCCAGCACGTCTTCGCCGACAACAACGCCGTGCCTTACAACGTCACCGTCACGGTGGACGACGACGGCTTCCAGTCGGATTCCGACAGCTTCCTGGTCACCATCAACGACATGGCGCCCACCCTCGGTCTCGGCGGCAACGGCAGCACGCCGGAAGGCGCCGCCTATAGCCTCACCCTGGGCGCGGTGAGCGACCCGGGCACCGACACGGTCAGCCAGTACATCGTGCACTGGGGCGACGGCAATGCCCAGAGCTTCCTGCCGGGCGACCTGCCTCCCAGCCGCGAGGTGCAGCATGTATACGACGACGGCGACGTGAGCGGCACCCAGCGCACCATCACGGTCGATCTGGTGAACGAGGACGGCACCTTCCAGAACGTCGCCAGCAAACTGGTAAGCGTCACCAACGTGGCACCGACGGTGCCGGTTTCCGGCGCGGCCACGATCGATGAAGGCAGCGTCTATACCCTCAACGTCGGCGCGGTGGTCGATCCGGGCGTGGATACCCCCACCCTGTACCGCATCAACTGGGGGGATGGCAGTCAGACGGACTTCACGCCGACCCAGTACGCCGACCTGTTGGTTGCGGGTGGCAATGTCACCCACACCTTCGCAGACGGCAACGCGGCCGGCACGCTGCGCAACATCGTCTTGCAGGTACTGGACGAGGACGGCACCCACAACGCGGGCAGTCTCCAGGTCACGGTCAACAACGTCGCACCCACCATCGCCCTGGCGGGCAACGCCAGCGTCAACGAAGGCGCGACCTACACCCTCAACCTGGGCACGGTGACCGATCCGGGCACGGATACGGTGGCGAGCTACAGCATCGACTGGGGTGACGGCACGGTCACGGCGGGCAACGCGGGCGACAACACCCACGTCTATGCCGACGGGGTCAACAACTACACCATCCAGGTATCGGTGACCGACGAAGATGGCACCCACCTGGCTGGCAGCAAGGCCGTCACGGTCAACGACGTCGCGCCCACCATCGCTCTCGTCGGTGCGGCCAGCGCCGACGAAGGCGCCAGCTACACCCTCAACCTGGGCACGGTGACCGATCCGGGCACGGATACGGTGGCGAGCTACAGCATCGACTGGGGTGACGGCACGGTCACGGCGGGCAACGCGGGCGACAACGCCCACGTCTATGCCGACGGGGCCAACAACTACACCATCCAGGTATCGGTGACCGACGAAGACGGTACCCACCTGGCTGGCAGCAAGGCCGTCACGGTCAACGACGTCGCGCCCACCATCGCTCTCGTCGGTGCGGCCAGCGCCGACGAAGGCGCCAGCTACACCCTCAACCTGGGCACGGTGACCGATCCGGGCACGGATACGGTGGCGAGCTACAGCATCGACTGGGGTGACGGCACGGTCACGGCGGGCAACGCGGGCGACAACGCCCACGTCTATGCCGACGGGGCCAACAACTACACCATCCAGGTATCGGTGACCGACGAAGACGGTACCCACCTGGCTGGCAGCAAGGCTGTCACGGTCAACAACGTCGCGCCGAGCATTGCCCTGGCCGGTGCGGTCAACGTGG
>ERZ761610.945-NODE-945-length-18572-cov-33.525085_pt1 | contig 18572 bp, 10 predicted proteins | sample MGYA00512164_ERZ761610 | MGnify/ENA primary metagenome ERZ761610 (study PRJEB28899, sample SAMN02850038) | bioreactor sludge metagenome | biome: EBPR Sludge; feature: EBPR Bioreactor; material: flocular biomat | place: Australia: Thorneside Wastwater Treatment...
CTCTTATTTTGTCGAAATATGTCATATTCATTTTTTCTCTTCAAAGTTACTTTTTTAATTCTGTTAGTCTGTCCATGCGTTGGCAAAAATTGTCTTTCTTTTTTAAAGTTGGTATAATCACTATGTTTGTCACTCATTAACAGCATCTATCGCCTTAATGCCAAAATTTGTCATCACTCCAAAACCACATAACTTTGATTACACCTGCAAACGTAAAAGGAGAATAATCATTGACAGAAAATTCTATGATATTACCATCCGACAGTAAATATAGCATCTCTTTTAAACATACCATTTATTATTCGCGCAATATATATGCCGCCGGACAAAGGTGGTATATCAATATGTATTTCAGTGGAATGTGGATAATATTCTTTTTTTGACCAAACGACATTACCCGCCATATCATAGATGGCTAATGTCATATTTCCTCCAAAGCCGGAATGAATAACACCGGATTTACCGTCAGTTGATAATGAAAATGTACCAACGGATTGCACTCCGCGCAAATCACTTGCACAATATTTGGATAATCGAATAAATGTTTCTGCTGCCCCCTCAAAGCCAATACACCCCGTGGGCGAGGAAGCATTTTCCAAAGAAAGTGTAAATGTTTTTGTGTCTGACCAATTTCGCGGTAAATACATGGCGTAAGCGATGTCTATAGTTCCACCAAGTGTGTCTGTTCCTTTACCGATGAGAGTGAATATACCCTGCCCGCTATTCTGTGCGGTAATATTCCATGTATTGCCCAATGTGTGGGTAATTGCAGATGAAGCCACAAAGGTTTCTTGTTCGCTTCGTACGCGGAATGTAAATCCATCTAATCCTGTCGGTACAGTAATGCGCAATGGAATAGTACTACCAATGGTATATGTGCTGTCCTGTGAAGCCGTGGTGTTTAATGCTATGGTTCTTTGTCCTCCTGTTTTAATAGTTACATTTACGGACGCTGTGTCGCTACACGAAAGTTCATTCGCTCCAATCACTGTGTATATCGTATTTTTCTGAGGTTTTACCCATAGCTTTTCTCCCTGAACTTGTTGATTGTCATCCCATTGCCATCTATAATTTTTTGCACCCGAGGCAGATAGTAAAACGCTATCACCGGGACAGATACTGATATCGTCGGACACCGTAATATCAGGATATGGTATGGCTATAACCTCAACGGTATCAGAGTCATCGCACCCCAACCGATTGAAAGCCGTAACAATATATGTATCGCTCTGTGCTTTGTCCACATTCAAAAATGATTGTGTGCCAAGCATTGTTCCTGCCACATTTTTCCATTGATATGTATAATCACTTTGTGGTGCGCTGCCAAGTTGCACAGACATACCTTCACACACTTGTCTATCATTTCCGGCATCAGCAACTGGTAAAGGAATAACATTTACCGTCACATAGCCCGTGTCAATACAATTTCCACTTTGAGCAATCACTCTGTATTGTGTGGTCTGTGTGGGAGTGGCTTGTGGAGTGGCTGATTGCAGATTATCCAATCCCGCACTCGGAGACCATTGATATGTCAAAGCTCCCGAGGCGGTCAAGCGTGCACTGCCGCCGATACATACTGTTGTGTCATTTGAAACGCTGATTTTCAAAGTACCAATATCAACGAGTACACTATCCACAGCATAACAACCAAGACTGTCGGTAACTGTAAGAATATATGTTGTGGTGGTCTGCACAGAAACAGAGGGCATAGCTATTGTCGGGTTGCTTAATCCGGTAATCGGTTGCCATTGATAGCGTACACTATTACTTCCCGGCGTTCCTATGATGCCCTCATTGCCACAAAGGTAAATGTCTTTTCCGGCATCTGCCTTTGGCGGAGATTGTACTCTTACAGTCGTATATGCGGTGTCGCGACAAAATCCGCTTATCACAATAACGCGGTATGTTGTGGTTGTGTCGGGAAATGCTGTCGGCTTGGGATCAAAATCGGAAGACAAAGAGTGCGACGGTGACCAATCGTACTGTTCACCACCACTTGCATATAATTGCGCAATGCCGCCTTTGCAGATGATAGTATCTGCTGAGACTTTGGCTGTCACCCCTTTTACCGTAATATTCACGGTATCTTTGTCAATGCATCCTTCGGGGCTTTTGACTGTGAGTATATATGTCATGGGTACGGTGGTCGTCACCAGCGGTCTCGCTAATGTGGAATCATCAAGCCCTTGTTTGGGTGACCATGCATATATATGGTTTGGAATTCCTGTTGTACCTATGAACGTACTATTACCGCACACAGAACGGTCGGGTCCGGCATCAGCCACAGGAAGAGAGTTGACCGTGACCTGTACAATTGCTGTATCCTTGCACAAACCATTCGTAACAATAACAGTATAACGTGTTGTTTCATTGGGAAATATGAGTGGATTGAATGATGTGGGGCTGCTCAATCCTTTTACCGGTGACCACAGCACCGTGCCCGTTGCATTGATTCTCAAAGATGTCGTATCGCCGACACATAAAGTAAGTTTACTGTCAGGAAGCGATCCTTGTAAAGGACCAACAAATACTGTATCATAACTTAGACAGCCGCGCGAATTTTTTACACTCACAATATATCGCTGCACAGCGGAGCCGACGCGCACACGCGGCATAGCATCTTTAGGATTACTTAGTCCCTGCACGGGAGTCCAAGAATATGTAAGCCCTGCTTGCGGTGGTGTTCCAATAATTGCCACACTATCACATGTCAGAATATCACGACCGGCATCTGCTAAAGGGGCATCCAAGACCACAACGGTATCTTTATAGACACTGTCGCCATTGCTATTATATGCGGTAAGACGTATCTCATGCACCCCTGCTTCCATATAACGAATAGGAGGCGGAACTTTTTCATAAAAACGTTCGGGATTCCCTTTAGGAAAATACCATGACCAATCAGTGGCATTAAATGTTGCATCAAAAATACGAATGGTTTCGCCTTTGCAAATAGTATCGGGGAAGAAGGTAAATTTAGGAGATGGCTTATTGCAAGTCATTGACAAGGTAGTGTTTGCAAAAAGATAATCAGTAAAATTAGGCACCCCAACACAATTGTAATTGGATAATTGCAAAAGATTATAGCGGATATTGCAAGCCGCACCTTTTTTGTCCGGTTCGGAAATGCAATGCAAATAACGCCTGTCAACTCCTGTTGTGGTATGGAAATAAATTTTTTGATCGGGTGCAAGTGATAAACCGCTCAAATTAAGGTCACCCTGGGCAATATCCGCAGTCGTATATTGAGAAGCAATAATATATTCACGGCGATGCACACTCACATCATATTGATATAAGCGATAAATTTTTGAACGAGTGCTTTCGCCGAAAATATACAATACCTTACTATTGGGAGAAAAAGACATCCCATACATAACAGGGTATGGTGTGGGATTAGCAGGAGCATTAGGTGTTGGCAAAGAAATAGGGTCAGTCACCTGACCTGTTTTCCGATTAAAACGGAATAATTCTGCACCACGATCACCGTCGGACATAATAATTTTTGAACCGTCGGGACTCATTTTCATGTGGCCGAGAATATAGGTAATTTTTTGATGCCCATTACCCGGTGGTTGTCCAACAAAACTCACAACCGGTTCAGGGTCTAATACATCATTGTAAATTTTATACGCATAAAAGGCATTTTGCTCGCGATCATGAATGATTATCCAATATCCTTTGCCATCACAGGTTAAAGTGCCGGTAATTTTTTCCGCAGAAAAAGCATGTAATAATTGATTCTTGACGACAACTTCCCCTTTGCCGCCATCTTGGGTCATATCAATAATATTCATAAACATACCATCGGTACGTAAGAGAGGATCTCCGGTAAGGCATGGTACGGTAAACAGAAAGAACTTATTGGGATTAGACATAAATGGTACAGCTAAACCACCCATAGAAGAAGATTTACCACTTTGCATGCCCGTGCCGTTTTTCATTACGGCATTGCTGCGTGCGCTCCATACCGTTTTGCCTTCAAAGTAAAATAAAAACTCACCTGTCAAAGGATGGGACATAGAAACCGCTGCCTCCTCTGCCGTTAATGCCAATTTAGGCAAAGCAACAGGCGCACCCGAAGCAAAAGAAAGCCCTTGTCCCTCACCAAAGAACCAATGCGTTCCTTCTTTTTGTGCATAAAGCGGCATAGAGAACAATAGAACGCATACCGCAAAGAAATAAAGTACCAACTTGTTCATAAAGTAACCTCGTAAGTAACGTGGCAAGTATCAATGGTGAAAAATACGTAAACTTTTTGATTCTACGCATATATAAGCATCATTATAAACATTTGGCAAACGATTACACACTCCTATATTTTCTTTGTATGAGTATGTTCATTAACTTTTTTACGATTTTCGCATGATAGTGTGTTACTTTTTAGTGACTTGTTCCTCTTCTACTTTGTGCAATCGTTTCATAGGACACATACACATGATGTTGTGCAGACACAACAACTTTTTATGGAATGCCTGTCACCTGTTAAAGGTGATATAGAGCGATTCATACTGTTTCTGACTCGTAATCGGGAAGATGCAAAAGAGTTAATGGCGGAAACCGTGGCGCGATGTTTTGAACATTTCGATGCAGTACGACATAAGCAAGCATTTAAAAGTTATGCAATGACAACGGCACGTCGCTTATTTTATGAGAATCAAAAGAAAAAAAATCGGGAAATTCATATAACAACAGAAGAACTCGACACCATTTTCGATACGGGTATATCGCCGGAACACAGTATGGAAGCATCATTACTTTACAAAGCAATAGGTACTTTACCGGATATGCAACAGGAAGCAATAATTTTGACGGAAATAATGGGCTATTCGCTCAAAGAAACCGCAACCATACAGCGTTCAACCGTCGCAGCCGTCAAAGTGCGTATTTACCGAGCAAAAAAAGCATTGTATGTGCAATTATCCGATTCATATTCAAGGTAAACAGTAAGCAATGAAACAACTTCGATTTGACATATTGCGCTCGGCGCGCTCTTCGCAGGAATTGATTTCCGGAACGGAAGTGGAAACTATTGTTCACAACCGTGCCCCACAATCACATCAATCGTTTGTCGGAAATTCATTGCGTACAATACTTATCTCTACGGCAGCAGTGCTGGCATTGGGCGGATTAATCTTCGTGATGGATAATGGGGAACAATCTCCGAACATATCATTGCCACAGTCAAATATTACGCAAAAACTACAAGAACAATCGTCCAAAACGACCACTGATAATTCTGAGAATCATTCAATTACTATATCGCAAAAAGCCGAAACGAACAGTCCATCGAATACAGACAACATAGTGACGGAACAATTATCCCCTATCCAATCTGTTACTCCCACAGAACATCAGTCAATTATTGCTATGAATGCTTTGGTATTGCAACCTGATGAATTGCAAAAAATAGGCATAACAGTTGAAAATAATACTTTGAAAACACGTATTCAAGAAAGAGACAGATCGCAATTACTCATTACAGAAATATATATAAGCAACAATAGCCGTCGAAGCACATCTATACATACTTCATTATCGGATACCACAGTATTTCTTCATCCTGTGTTGATTACGTATAGCTCACCCAATGGACTTGAGCAATCATTTTCGCATATTGTGAATAAGAGCACATTATTAGCGGATGCACTGATTCCTACTATTTCGGTGAATCAAATTTCCGAGGACACCAAAAGTATCGGTTCAACATTACCATTACTCAATCAACTTGTGCCAATTCGTGTGGTATTGCCACAAACAAATGATATTGTCACATTATGGTATATCCCGAATCAATTATTATTCGCATCATTACCTGAGCGATATATTCTTCCAATTAAAAATGAATTACAAGTCCACACAGATATTACCTGCAAGCATATTCAGCGTGAAGATGCCTGCGGTGCATTTCGTGGTAAAACCACTGTGTTTGATATTTGTTCGTCCGATGCAGGAGCGATAACGCAAAGTGCTGTCTATCCCAATCCGGCACATGGTTCAGCGCAATGTCGTTATGTGCTTGTGCAGTCTCGGCAATGCCGGATTGCACTCTATACGGCAGAAGGACAATTTGTCAAAGAACTTTTACCGTGGTCGGAACAATCATCCGGCGAGCAAATTGTACGGCTGGCTCTCGATGATATTCATGGCGGCTTATATCTGCTGTCATTGACCACACAACAAGGTGAGCAAATTATACAACGATTATTTATTCAATAATTTATTTTTCATTTATTTTTTTAGTAACAGGAGTTTTTTTATGAAACGTTTTTTGATGTCCGTTGCCGCTTTTGGTTTATGCGCAACAGCAGCAGCAATAGCTCAACCGAAATTAGAAATTGTCGGTGGCACAACATATAATTGGGGCAATATAAGTGCCAAGACCTCACCATTGGAAACAGCAATTAAAATTGTTAATCTTGGCAATGAAGAATTACATGTCACAGGTGTAAAACCGGGTTGCGGTTGTACAACAGCCCCGATTGATAAAGATAAAATTAAACCGGGTGACACAGCAACGGTTAAGGTCAGTCTCAATGTGGGAGCAAGCAGCGGTGATTTGACAAAAGTAATCACGATTACTTCTAATGACCCTAAAGCACCAAATGTTATCTATAGTTTAAAAGCAAATGTCATAAGAGCAGTACAAGTACTACCCTCACAGTATTTTGTATTCACAGGCGCAACATTAGGCAATAAATCCGAAGCCAAAGTACAGATCAAAAATAATTCAGACGCAGAAATTACTTTATCGGATTATGAAACAACAAATGGATTGAAAATAAATTGGAATGGAAGTAAATCAATAAAACCCGGACAACAAGCAGAATTAACCGCATCATTAGTGCCTGACAAAACCGGTTATTTTAATGGGACAGTACGCATGAAAACAACAAACCCTGATTTCCCATCCATAGAAATCATGGCATACGGTAATGTGGAAAACCCTAATGCTCCTGCAACCAAAACAAATGCACCGCCTTCGACATCGGTCAATTCGGGAAATTTTGCGCCGGCACCTCAAATGGCAACCCCACCCGCGCAAGAAACATCCAAAAAATCAAAATCGAAAAAACCGTAAAATTCTGTAAAAGATCAAGCTGTTCTCAAGCCGTTTCAAGAATATTGGAACGGCTTTTTTCTACAAAATCGGTCATCTTCATATTTGCAAAACATCGCAAACCAAGTCGAAAGGAAGAAAAAATATTTGCCCAAATTCAGCATCATTTCTCCATTTCGGTATGAAGATTGTTGTATGCTATGGTTTTTCTTTCTAATTTAGAATGAATTTTGGAGAATAGATATGCGTATTGAGCCATTGGTGCAGCCATTACAATTAACAAACAATGGCGAATTGGAGATAGTCTTTATTGGGGTGGGGTCTGCGTTCTCACGTATATTACACAACACTAACTTCCTTATTATTAAGGGGGATAATCACGTACTTGTTGATTTCGGCACCACAGGTCCCGATGCACTGCCCACAATAACCGGATTAGGACTTGGCGACATTGGTGTTATCTTACCAACCCACAGCCATTGCGATCATATAGGCGGTATTGAGCAACTTGCGCTCTGGAATCGCTATGTTGCGATGCCTTTTGCCGGTAAGCCAAAGCTCTCCATGATTATCAGCGAAGATTATCAAGAAATTTTGTGGAATATGTCGCTGCGCGGAGGAATGGAATGGAATGAAATTAACCAAGAAGGTAAAACATTGACATTTACGGATTATTTTACCATTTTGCGTCCCAAGATAACAGCTCATCAGCCGCGTTTGCGCATGGATGTCACAGTGGGAGATATACATATTGAGATATTCGGCACCAACCATATTCCTGAGCAAGCAACAAATGCCGGCAATGCTTTTATTACCTATGGACTATTGATTGACGGTAAAATCTTTTATTCGGGCGATACCAAATTCGACCGTTCTTTACTTGATATGTACAATCCTTTAGCAGAGTGGATGTTTCATGACACATCGTTTATACCCAATCCTGTTCACGCTTCGCTTGATGAATTGCGTACCTTACCGGAAGAAATAAAGAAAAAAATGTTTTTGGTTCACTATTCTGATGTTTGGCAAAATCAAAATATTGAAGAGTTTGCAGGGCTTGCACAACAAGGGGTTCGTTATATATTTTAGAGATTATCACATATATTGCATACACTTTATGACATAATACTATGTGGTAACAATACTTTTTTACTATTCTCCCAATAATAGTCTATTTTTTTACTGAACGGATAATTTTTGGGTTAAATCACGAGAAAATACAGTATGAATAGCAACATGCAATTCATTGTCTTTGTTGATTAATGTTTCAAGAACATCTTTTTTCCATACCATGCATACCACCGAAGTTAATGCTTTGACGGTAGCAGTAGTTTCCTTGCCGCTCAAAAAACTCATTTCACCAACAAAGGCATAACTGCGCAATCGAGTGATCTCTGTCCCTTTTTTCTCTACAGATGCTGCACCCCTTGTCAACAACAACAACTCTTTGCATGTATTCCCTTCTTCGATTAATTTTTCACCTATATCATATGTACGCCATTCACCGATATTTATTAAACGTCGAAATAATACCTTACTCATAGTACTGAACATTGCAGCATACATAACATTTTCTTCCTCCGATAAATTCAGAGACTGTCTTTCTTGTACTACGCGAAAAAACTGATAAGCATTCACTCCCACATACGCCGAACACCATAAAATATTAGGCCAAAGCGGATCAGTACCTACATTGTAACTATAGACAACTTCCATTATGGATGCAAGACACAATAAAATCCTAAGCCACAACATATCCTTAACAATAAACGCAGTCAGATATAATAGATTATAGCTATGCGCCAATATATCCCATAGAGTAAATTGCATTATAGTCTCCGTATCAAATAAGTGTATATAATTTCATAAAAGATGATTAAGTCTTGCTACACTGAAGCATTATTCATCACGGAATGGCAATACAATTGTCAATATATTTGTATTGTTATGATATTTATATTCCATTGCTTGCGATATTTGTTTGACGAAATGAATACCAAGTCCTCCTATGGCTCTTTCTTCCAAATCCGAAGTGGTATCGGCGGCGGCAATTGTTGTGGGATTAAACGGTATTCCTCCGTCACTCACAGTAATTGTCACTAAACGCGCAGTATCATCCACACTAAGTGATAAGTCAATAGTGTGTTCGCCTCCTTGAGGATATCCATGTGTGATAATATTGGTGAGTATTTCATCCAAAATTAAATCTGTCTGAAAAGCAGTTTTCATCGGCACAGAAAATTCATCGTAAAATGCTTCAACTTCAGAGTTAATACGGGTAATTTCCGTTTTTTTATTGATTAACCGCAAGGACAAATTATGCAATACTTCTGCTGTAGATGAAGACTCATTTATATGAGAGGAATTATGCCCATCATACCGTAACAACAACATTGTAATATCATCCGATTGGGCAGCACCGTCAGCATGGCGTTTAACATCAGCAAAAACATTTTTCATTTGCTCTTCAACAGAAACAGAATGATCCATTGTTGTCAAAAATTCTGTTAATCGTTCATCTGAATATAATTCATCATTTTTGTTCATGGCTTCGGTCACGCCATCTGTATAAAGATAAAGCATATCTCCATTATACAGCGTAAATTTTGATGTCTCGAATTCCATTTCATCCATAATAGCCAAGCCCATGCCACGTGTTTTTTGCACTATTTCTACTGTGCCATTTTTACGAATAATATAAGGTAAATTATGTCCTCCATTGCTAAACCAGACTTCTCCTGTTTCTTCATCAAGAATACAATAAAACACAGTAACAAATAATGTGGAAACATTTTCACGACATAATAAATCATTAACTACCGCCATAACATCTCCGGGTTTACCTCCTAATGATGCTTGACTTTTAAGCATAGTTCGACTTACTGCCATAAATAAAGCGGCGGGCATACCTTTACCGGACACATCTGCAATTACAAATCCGACTCGACGATGATCAATGCGGAAAAAGTCATAGAAATCGCCCCCCACATCTTTTGCGGCGACCATCTCGGCTGCCAATGTAAATTGCACAGGTTGATTTTGGAATGTTTCTTTCCAATCGGGTAAAATAGCATGTTGAATTTTTGCCGCTATTTCCAAATCCCTCTGGATAGAAGATAATTGCTTACGTGTTAAATCTGCGTATTCTTCAATAATACCGTTCTTCTCTTGTAAATCAGATAGAATTTTTGACTTAATAAATGCAGCAACGATATGTTCTTTCAAATTATGCAATAAACCAAGCAAACGTGATTCAAACCCGCGTGTTTTAGCATTACCTTCAAATATAACAATACCTTCAATCACTCTATTAACAGGAACCGTCATGACTGCTATTGCCGAGGCAGCATTTCCTATGCGCTGTGCTGTTTCATTATCATCTTGCACACCGGAATAAAATACATCTTCATATAATTCTTCGCATAATTCAATATAACGTTCATTGATAATACCAAAAGGAACAGTGGCTATTTCTTGTAATTCCTCATCATTCCAACCTATGGATGCACGCACAGCAAATTCTTCCGTTTCTCCGATACGTACATACGCTATGCCACGATGAACGCCTTTGAAAATTAAAATTCTCTCTAATATAGATATTAACAATCTGTCAAGATCAATTTCTGTGTTGATAGATTTAACAATACCATTAATTTTTGCAAGTTCATCGTTTTTACCTTCTAATTCGCCCGATTTTTTTTCGATTTCCTCTTTTTGTACTTGTATTTCCTGTGTACGTTCATTAATAATACGTTCCAAACGTTCTTTTTCCTTATGACCTTTGCGTAAACGCCAGCGAAAAACGATAACAACAACACTTCCTGAACCGAACAAATAAAGAATATATGCCCACCATTGTCTGAACCATGGCTTTTCTATAACAAAAGGAAATTCAGCTGTTTTTCCGATTGTTCCATAGACATTTTTTGCCTCAACTTTAAATGTAAATGAACCATCAGGTAAATTGGTATATTCTTTTTTTGTCGTTATACTCCATGATGACCAGACATTGTCGAAGCCCTCAAGTTTATAGCGATACAATGTGCGATCTTCAAAATTAAATGCCGGTGCACTGAACTCAAAAGTTAAGGTATTTCTGTTATAAGGTAATTGTGGTATCGGGATATTTTTTGTAAGTATTGAAAATGGCAAACCGTCAGTAGAATAATATGCCCCACCATACATTAATGAATCCGAGCCATAATATGCTGATCGGATAAAACAGGAAAATGGCAAATTAGAGATAGTTTTCGCCGTACCGTCAAATACTATAATTCCCTCAGCTGTACCAAACCACGCCTTATTGTGATTTTCTGCGAGAATTGCCGTGATACTATATTCAGAAATAGGAGCAAATTGAGGTAATACGGGTTGTAAACCTTTAGCAGTGAGCGTGTAGCGACGTATTTTTTTTGCATCACCCTCTGTTGCCCATATCGAACCATCTTGTGCCTGCAAGATGGAGTTCAGCCAGAGTAAAGAATCTTTACCATCTTTTGTTCTATTCTGTAATTCTTTATCCACAATAAATTTTTTCTGTGTTTCATCGAATTGCTTTATTCCCGGTTCCGATATTGTTGTAAGGCGTATTTTACCATTAATAATAGAAATAGTATTGCTGATAAGCGATTGTAAACCATGCTGTAATCCGAGACGCATATAGTTATTCATAATACCGGCATAAAGGTCATCGGCTTTGCAGCGAATAATACCTTTCATGGAAGTTGCTATCCAGACATTGCCTTGATTATCTTCGCGTATGGAACGACATTCATCCCGTATTCCTTCTATTCGTGCAGTTTCTTTCCACATACCATTGACAAAGCGCACTATTGCCACACCATCAAGCAAGCCACAATAAACCATATCCTTATGGCGCTGCGAATAACCAAGTGACAATCCATAGCCCGGGGTAATCATAGAAATAGTATTGTTTGCATTAATGGCAAATATGCCTTCTGTAGTTGCTGCCAATAAAGTACGCTCGGTTGTAACTAATGACATACAAGCCACACTATCTTTCACAGGAAGAAATGTGGAACCGGATTTACGAAATATACCTCTTTGTGTGGCAACATAATATGTTCCATTCCATTGAGCAATATCATTCACTCCACCATAGAGTCCTTCAGATTCACCGTACCGAGAAAATGCTGACGGTGCATTAATACGCGACAATCCTTCATTCAATGCAACCCACACTCCCTGCTGATTATCCGCTACAATATCATTGATGCTCTCATGTAATAAACCATGTTTTCGTTCAATAACTGCAAGTCGCTGCCCTTGAGCAGAGACCAAGACAATGCCTCGGCGTATAGTACCCAGAGCAAAAGAACCATCCGATAAACGTGTTACTGAAGAAATACCATTATCAAGAAAAAATGATTTAAGTGACCCTGCGAACTCTTGGGGTTCGCCGCTATCATTGCCCATAAGATATAAACCATCATTCTTGGTTGCAACAAGTGTACGATTCTTGTCATAAGGGAGCATAGCAACGACAGCCGTATTCTGACTGAAAAAGCGGGTCTGCGGAATAGAGCGTAACTTCATTTTATCAATAATCATCAACCCCGAATCGGTAACATTGGTATAAATCTTATCACCGAGAACAAATGCTTTTCCTAACTCTACACCAAAATTACTATAAGATAATTTGTTATTTGACCATTGAAACACCGTATTATCCGCAATAAAATAGACTGCTTTCTCAGTGGTCAATATTGAATGAATATCAAGGAAGTTAGGGCGGGAGTTAGTATAAGTTAATAAGGATTTATATTCCAAACTTCCTTTTGTATTGGCAATCAACATACCGAAATCGCCGCGTGTTCCTACATATACTTTACCATCAGCCCCAACAGCAATTGAACGGGGTATGGAGTAATTTTTTGTACTGACAGTGCGCCAATGCGTACCATCATAAATCAGAACACCATTAGTATTGGCAAAAAGCATGAATCCGCGCTTATCTTGAACAACGGCAAAATTTTGCGCATGTGCTTTGTATTCATTTGGGAGGAAATTGCGCAGCAATGGCGTACCCTGCTCAGCGGAAAAAGCAAAACTACCCGCAATGCACCACAAAGGAAAAATCAGTACTATTATTCGTATTACCATTCTAATATTTTCTCTCTTTCATGAAGTATTACTTTTCTGATTCCTGACGATAATCGAACCATAAGTACAATTACCACAAAATTTTACTGCTGTTTATATTTACCGTATAATGTTTGTTGTAAGCTACATTATCTGCAAACTTCGCATTTTTTGACGAAATACATGATACTCTGCCTCACAGGAAAAAAATAAATTGCATACTCTTATGACTGTCTGTGAAGGATTCATAGAATAATACCACATACATATCGAACATATGCTTTGTGCAAAACAGTATCGTATGTATGCTGTATGATTACCGTTTCAGCTCCTTGCGTAAGTATTTGCCTGTTATACTTTCCTTTGCCTTTGCAATCTGTTCGGGAGTGCCTTGGGCAACAATTTTACCCCCTCCGGCACCGCCCGTAGGACCAATATCAATTATCCAATCGGCAACCTTAATCACATCAAGGTTATGCTCAATCACCACAACAGTATTGCCTTTTTCCACCAAATTGCCCAACAAACGTAACAATAAACGGATATCTTCAAAATGCAAACCCGTGGTGGGTTCATCAAGCAAATAAAGTGTTTTGCCTGTTTGCACTTTAGATAACTCCGTGGCTAACTTTACACGTTGCGCCTCACCGCCCGAAAGTGTGGGTGCTTGTTGTCCCAGCTTAATATAACCCAATCCGACATTCTCAAGCACATGGAGCTTTTTATTCACTTTGGGATTGTCCGCAAAAAGTTCCAATGCATCGGCTATGCTTAAATCCAGAACATCGGCTATGGATTTACCCTTGTACTGTACTTGTAATGTTTCGGCATTATAGCGCTTACCGGCACATATTTCACATTCGACCCAAACTTCCGGCAGATAATTCATCTCTATTGTTTTCATGCCGCCGCCACCGCATTCTTCGCATCGTCCGCCCTTCACATTAAAAGAAAAGCGTCCTTGCTCATAGCCGCGCATTCTGGATTCGGGTAATTGGGAAAACAACTCACGAATTTGTGTAAACACACCCGTATATGTTGCCGGATTGGAACGCGGAGTGCGACCTATCGGTTTTTGATCAATTTCTATGACTTTATCAATATGTTCCAAACCCTCAATTTTTTTATGAGGCAAAGGTACTTCCAGCGCATTATGAAAATGGCGAGCAAGCATGGGGTATAATGTATAATTAATCAGCGATGATTTGCCGGAACCGCTCATGCCCGTCACACACACCAATTTCCCTAATGGAATGGTAATATCCACATTTTTTAAATTATTGCCCGTTGCGCCGTATAATGTAATCTTTTTACCATTGCCTTTACGTCTTTCTGTGGGTATTTCTATCTCTTTTTCGCCTGTCAGATATTGGGCTGTTACGCTATTGTGTACAGATTTTGTTGTCGTTAATTCATGAGGCGCACCCTGATACACAATAGTACCGCCATTGACACCCGCCCCCGGACCTATATCAATAATATAATCGGCTTGTTCAATCATCTCGCGGTCATGTTCCACTACAACAACAGTATTACCTGTGTCGCGCAATTTTTTCAGCGAATCAATTAATTTATCATTGTCATGTTGATGTAAGCCAATGGAGGGTTCATCAAGCACATAGGTAACGCCAACTAATTGTGAGCCGATTTGCGAGGCAAGTCGTATCCGCTGTGACTCACCGCCGGAAAGGGTGCGGGCTGTTCTGTTTAATTGCAAATAATGCAAGCCCACATTTTCCAAAAATTCAAGCCGAGTTGTGATTTCTTTAATAATTAAATTCCCAATTTTCTTTTGCCGTGATGTTAATTTTTTTTCTATGGTTTTAAAGTATTTTACGGCTTCGGCAATATCCATTTTTGTGGTTTCACTTATGGAATAATCACCTATTTTCACAGCAAGATTTTGTGGCTTTAAACGACCGCCTCCACATTCATCACATTCCATACCGTGCATATATTTTTCTATTGTTGCACGAATATCCGAAGAGCCGGTCTGATCATACTGTTCACGATAAAATGCCAAGATTCCATTAAATCTTGTGGTGTATTCTAATTCTTTGCCGCTTGCGGTCACATATTTAACCGTGATTTTTTTCTTTTTTGTGCCCCATAATAATGCTTGTAAATGATCGGCGGGCATATTTTCAATAGGAACAGAAAGTGAAATATCAGCTTCTTTAGCAAAGGCAAGTACTTTTTCCCATTGCCACATTTTTCTTTTTTTTCCTAAAATAGCAATGCCGCCATCTTCTACGGATAATGTTCTGTTGGGAATAATAAGATTTTCATCAAAATCAACAATAACTCCCGTTCCTTCGCACTGCGGGCATGCCCCGTATGGTGAATTAAAAGAAAAATTATTCGGCGCCAATGGTTCATACGATGTGCTGCATGAAGGGCAAGAATTAAGTGTAGAATATATTTTTTCATTCCATACATCGGGCGATGTTTCTGAAAGAATAGATACCACATTTTCTCCCATACGCAATGCTGTGTTGAGTGACTCCGAAAGCCGTTTTTCCTGATCGGGATGAATTGATAATCTATCAACAATTAATTCTATATCATGTTTTTGAAAACGGGACAGCATCATACCACGCTCTATTTCTTTTAATTCGCCATTGATGCGCACCCGCGTATAACCCTGTTTGAGCAATGTTTCGAATAATTCGCGATAATGTCCTTTTCTGCCTTTGACTAATGGTGACATTACCATAATGCGTGTATTATGTGGCATTTCCATAAGGGCATCAAGTATTTGGTCTTGTGTTTGCGATTGTACGGGGATATGACATGATACGCAATGCTGCACACCCACACGCGCATACAATAATCGCAGATAATCATAAATTTCCGTTACTGTGCCTACGGTAGAGCGCGGATTCGATCCCACAGATTTTTGCTCAATTGAGATAGCGGGGGATAACCCCTCCACAGAATCAATATCCGGTTTGCGCATCATGCCAAGAAATTGGCGGGCATACGGAGACAAACATTCCACATAACGACGCTGTCCTTCCGCATAGATGGTGTCGAAAGCAAGCGACGATTTACCGGAACCGGAAAGTCCCGTAATCACGACAAGTGCATCACGCGGAATATCCACTGACACATTTTTCAAATTATGTTCGCGCGCTCCTTTTACACGTATATGGGTCAATTCTTCCTCGGCTGCCATATCCATAGTGGACATCTCAGTAGGTCTTGAACTGCTTTTGCTTTTCGATTGTGGTGATGTCTTTGCCATAGAAAGAGAAATTCTTGGAGTAATATTACGTCAGTCAAATTATGTACATATTTCAGTACAAAATTACGTCACAGCCCGTCAAAGGCTGATATACGAGCCGCTCATTTTTTATATTGAACGTGGAAAAGTTCTATGAAATCAATTCTCTTACCGGAACAACAAACATCACTCGATAGTGTGGCAATGCAGGATTATGCCATGCCTGCACTCTTACTTATGGAAAATGCAGCACGCTCGGCTGCGGAAAAAATACTGCAACTTGCAGAAACACATTCTCATGCTCAGCAATTGCGGTCGGTGCTTATTCTGTGCGGTTCGGGAAATAATGGTGGCGATGGTTTTGCCATTGCACGACATCTGCATCACTATGCCCATGTGCGCATTGCATGGATTGGCGATAAAGAGAAAATGTCACCGGAAACACTCACCAATATGAAAATAAGCGAACGCCTTGGTATTCCCATGGCACATATTGTAAATGAGTTAGATGTCAAAACTCTGAATACCGATGCGGATATCATTATTGATGCACTTATTGGCGTTGGGGGCAATGAAAATTTACGGGGAATAGTCACTTTTTTGCTCGATAAAGTTTCCGGTATGTGGGATTCCTTCGGTAATATGCCATCACGTCAACACCAAGCCTTGCATATTGCTATTGATATTCCCACCGGACTTAATGGCGCAACGGGGCTAGCCCATCCTTCGGCATTTCAGGCAGATTATACCATTACCATGCTTGCGCCCAAACCGGGTATGTATATCAATCAAGGCACTGCATTGTGCGGTACAATAGATACTGTATCCATCGGTGCGCCCACTTCTTTACCCTCAACCATTGCTCGCTACCATTGTCATGAGCCATCTGATATTGCCGATTTTTTCCCGCCACGCCGTAAAAATACTTCCAAATTTGATTATGGCAGAGTGATGATTATCGGTGGATCAACAGCCATGAGCGGTGCCGTTTGTTTGAGCGCACATGCCGCTTTTGCCGCCGGAGCCGGCTTGGTTGAACTTTATACGCCTTCTGTGCACGCTCAGCTTATGCCCGAAGTGATTGCTCATACACTCATGACAACAGAAGAAGGAACTATTCACCCCGATGAACAGCATACTTTACTTGAAGCCATGAACAAAGCTGATGCAATTATCATGGGTCCCGGCTTAGGAAAAAACACAGAAACTTTAGCCATGATTCGCTCGCTTATTTTGGCAATATTGCATCACAAACCATTAATTCTTGATGCTGATGCTTTATGCGCACTTCATCACACGGACATTCTTTCTTCTATGACAATACTCACGCCACATTTGGGTGAATATGCACGATTAACCGGACAAAAACGTGAAGATATAGCCGACACTTTTGTTACACAGGCACAACAAACTGCACATGCAATGCAATGCACACTCTTGCTAAAAAACACACCAACAATTATTACCGATGGTAAAAATACTATTCTCAATATTAACGGTAATCCGGGTATGGCAACTGCCGGTAGCGGCGATGTTCTGGCAGGCATTATTGGCAGTGTAGCTGCGCAAAAAATTGCTCCATTGTATGCTGCATCGCTCGGCGCATATATTCATGCAATGGCAGGTGACAGTGCCGCTACAATAAAAGGGCAAATATCATTAACTGCTTCAGACATAATAAAAGCTTTACCTTCGGTATTGACTCTCCAATAATATATGACACAATATTATCGTTTTATTCCTTTGGTGCTCTATTCGGGCATACTGTTTTATTTATCGCATCAGCCACAGCTGCCTCATCTGGAGCTTGGCTTTGAATGGCAAGATAAAATCATTCATTGTGGCGCATATACACTCTATGGATTATGTATCAATTTTGCATTATATCATCATCCGCGCAGGCACATTCTCACTATTATTATCGGATTTTTATTTGGTATAAGTGATGAAATACATCAATATTTTATTCCGTATCGCTCTGCCGAAATATTAGATTGGCTTGCTGATTGCATCGGGATATTGCTCTCTTTGTGGCTATGGAATAAAACACACTATTTTTGGCATCGAAGAAAAAATAATCACAAATAATGAAAATTTGAAAAATTCCCTCTTGAACTGTCGCGACCATAGTCTGATGGGGTGGATTGTCTATATGAAAAATTTATTTCTTTTTCTTATGTATTC
>ERZ761610.956-NODE-956-length-18398-cov-15.580821_pt1 | contig 18398 bp, 14 predicted proteins | sample MGYA00512164_ERZ761610 | MGnify/ENA primary metagenome ERZ761610 (study PRJEB28899, sample SAMN02850038) | bioreactor sludge metagenome | biome: EBPR Sludge; feature: EBPR Bioreactor; material: flocular biomat | place: Australia: Thorneside Wastwater Treatment...
TATGAAAAAACTATTATTCTCCCTGCTTGCTACTTCAATTATTTCATTTTCAGTTATATCCTTCGCACAGGAAGGAAAGAAAAAAGAGGAAAAAGAGGTTATAAAAAATGACCCTGCAGAAACCCTGAAACTGCTTGACCAGTTTGGTGATGTTTTTGAGAAAATACGCAAAGATTATGTAGAAGAAACAGCTGACAAAAAAATATTGGAGGCAGCAATAAACGGCATGCTTACCAGCCTTGACCCACATTCCAGCTTTTTAAACGAGGAAGACTTCAAAGAAATGCAGGAGCAAACCAAAGGTGAATTTGGTGGCTTAGGCATTGAAGTTACCATGAAGAATGGCTTAGTTTATGTGGTTGCCCCAATTGATGATACACCAGCCTATAAAGCGGGAATTAAAGCAGGGGACTATATCAGCCATATTGATGGCAAGTCTGTTTATGGCATGTCTATCAGTGAAGCGGTAAAAAAAATGCGTGGCAAGCCAAAGTCCAAGGTTGATTTGAAAATTGTGCGTGAAGGTGAAAAAAAACCGATGGACATACAAATAATAAGAGACATCATTAAGGTTAAGTCTGTTAAGTCAAAAGAGTTCAAGGACGTTGGTTACATAAGAATATCCAGCTTCACTGACAATACTGGCCAGATGGTGGTTGATGAAATATCCAGAATAACCAAGAATATCGGTAAAGACAAAATAAAAGGCTTTGTGCTTGACCTTAGGAACAACCCAGGTGGTTTATTGAATGAGGCTATCAATGTTTCTGATGCTTTCCTCAATCAGGGGGAAATAGTTTCAACTAAAGGAAGGCACAAAGAAGACAGCCAAAAATACTCTTCTACATTCGGTGATGTTACCAATGGTCTGCCTGTTGTTGTGGTTATAAATGGTGGTTCGGCATCTGCATCGGAAATTGTTTCTGGCGCACTGCAAGACCATGGCAGGGCTGTAATAATCGGTGAGAAGTCTTTCGGTAAAGGCTCGGTGCAAACGGTTATTCCATTGTCACAGAAAAGTGCCATAAGGTTAACTACTTCACGTTATTACACACCTTCTGGAAACTCTATTCAGGCAGAAGGTATAACCCCAGATATTGAAGTTAAGCAGGCTACCTTGTCAGTTGAGGAGGGGGCAGAAAGAACCAAGGAATCTGACCTTCTGGGCGCGCTTGAAAATGATAAACTCAAAGGTGAGATAACGGAGGAGATCAAGAACAAGCTGTTTGACCAGAAAACAAAAGATGCCAAGAAAAAAGATGACGATGATGACTACCAGCTGCAAAGAGCTTTAGATATGGTCAGGGCGTTATATATCTACGGCAAGAAATAACAGTGGTTTATAATGAAAGAATATAAAGTTGTAATTTACAGGGAGAACCTTCTAGGCTCTATTATACTTTCTGGCTCAAAGGTTAACCCCCAGAAATTTGCTGATTTCTTAAATGAGCACGCAAGTGAAGGCTGGCGTGTAGTTACTATGGAAAGCGAATCAAGAAGAGCTTTGCTATTCTTCAAGAGAGAGGCGTTTCTAGTAATAATGGAGAGGGACAAATGAAACTTACTAAAGAACAGTCTTTGAAATATTGTTTATACATTATTGTTTTTGGAGTTCTTCTTTTTATTACAGACATGTGGGTAAATATTTTGAGTGTTGAAACAGCTGTTAAGCTATATGTAACTCTAGGGTGCCTTAGTGGACTTTTTGGTGTTTACTATCTATTCATCGGCGAAATTCAGGAGAATAAAGATAATAAAAAGGACAATCTGCTAAAATAACGCTAGATATTGTTATAAAATTATAAGTAGATGCTATTTATAATGTGACGACACTATCTAAATCTTCTGACCAGTTTTTTCCCAGTCTTTAAGAAAGTTTTGTAAGCCAATGTCAGTTAATGGGTGCTTTACCAGCTGCTTGATAGTTGAAGGTGGAATAGTGCAAACATCAGCCCCAAGCTTGCCAGCCTGAATAACATGCACAGGGTGGCGCACCGATGCTACTAATATTTCCGTTTTAAAATTCTCATAATTGTCATATATCTGCCTTATATCTGCTATCAGCTCCATGCCGTCAAAGCCGATGTCGTCATGCCTGCCTACGAAAGGTGAAATATAAGTAGCGCCAGCTTTTGCTACCAGAATGGCCTGTGCCGCTGAGAAACACAAAGTTACGTTGGTTTTTATTCCTTCGTTGGAGAATGTTTTGGTCGCTTTTATTCCTTCCAAGGTAAGTGGTAATTTTATAACTACATTACTTGCCAGTTTTGCCAATTTCTTCCCTTCATCAACCATTCCTTTATAATCAGTGGCAACAACTTCCGCACTAACAGGCAGCCCAGGCAGCATATCACATATTTCTTTAACCACCTCCTTGAAATCACGCCCTGATTTTGCTATAAGTGATGGGTTGGTGGTAACGCCATCAAGAAAACCCGTTTCCTTAAGCTCCTTAATTTCATTTACATCTGCCGTATCAACAAAAAATTTCATATATTTTCCTAAAAATTATTTTTTTGACTTTATAAATACAAATTTACAGTTAGTGAATAGAAAAGTTAAAATATAAATAAAACTTCTAAATTATGAAAAAAATTATTTTATTCGCAATCTTACTAATGGCTGCTGCTTCAGTTTCTTCATGCAATACTGTTTCAGGCATGGGCAGGGATATTGAGAGCCTAGGCAGGGGTATGCAGAAATCATCTAATTAGGGTTGAAAAGCTCTAATTTTGCACCATATTGTTAATTGAGTTCTTAGTTTCTAGTTTTTAGTTCTAAGTTCTTAATGATTGCTAACAACTCATAACTTAGAACTAACAAAAATGAATAATTTCGGTAAAAATATACTTATCTGGATAGTTATAATAATAGCCATAGGTACGGTATACGACTTCATGGCGCAGGACGAGCGCAAGGCAACCCTTGCATTCTCAGACTTTCTTGCTTCTGTTGAAAAGGGCAACGTACGTGAAGTTCGAATACAGGATAACAATATTTCAGGAACATACACAGACGGAACACCTTTTTCCACATTTACGCCAAATTACCCTAATCTTATTGATAAGCTTAATGCCCATAATGTACGCATTGATGCTGAGCCGCGAGACCAGTCAGGCGGTTTTTTGATGAACCTTATAGCTTCTGCTTTCCCTATTTTATTACTGGTAGGTTTATGGTTCTTGATGATGCGCCAGATGGGCGGTGGTAAGAATGGCGCTGGTGGTGCATTTGGTTTCGGGCGCTCTAAAGCACGCATGCTTTCGGAAAAAGATGGGGTGATTAAATTTAATGATGTTGCAGGCATTGATGAGGCAAAGGAAGAAGTGCAGGAGATAGTTGATTTCCTGAAAGACCCACACAAATTCACCGCCCTTGGTGGCAAAATACCAAAAGGCGTGTTGCTTTCTGGTAACCCGGGAACTGGAAAAACCCTGCTTGCAAGAGCAATAGCGGGGGAGGCTGGCGTTCCATTTTTTACCATTTCTGGCTCTGACTTTGTAGAGATGTTTGTTGGTGTTGGCGCAAGCCGTGTACGGGATATGTTCGCAGAAGCCCGCAAACATGCGCCATGTATAGTGTTCATTGATGAGATAGATGCAGTGGGCAGACATCGTGGTGCAGGAACTGGTGGTGGCAATGATGAGCGTGAGCAGACCTTAAACCAGCTTCTAGTTGAGATGGACGGCTTCCAGCCACATGAAGGTATAATAATAATTGCCGCAACCAACCGTCCAGACGTACTTGACCCAGCACTACTCCGCCCAGGCCGTTTTGATAGGCAGGTAGTAGTTGGCTTGCCAGATGTGCAGGGCAGGGAGAAGATACTTAATATTCACTTGAAAAAAATACCAGTAGCGCCTGATGTTGATACATCCGTTATTGCCCGTGGAACGCCAGGTTTTAGCGGTGCTGACCTTGCAAACTTATGTAATGAAGCTGCACTGATTGCAGCTCGCAGGGATAAAAAAGTGGTAACTATGCGTGAGATGGAATATGCCAAGGATAAAGTGATGATGGGTGTTGAAAGAAAATCCATGGTGATGGATGAAGAAGAGAAGAAGCTAACCGCTTACCATGAGGCTGGTCATGCAATAGTAGGAGTATATTCTGAAGGTTGTGACCCCATCCATAAAGCAACAATAATTCCACGTGGCAGGGCGCTAGGTATGGTGATGCGCCTTCCTGAGAAGGACAGATATTCAATGACCCGCCAGAAAATGAAAGCGGATATGGCAATGGCAATGGGTGGCAGGGTAGCTGAGGAGCTTATTTTTGGTTATGAAAAAGTTACCAGCGGCGCTTCCAGCGATATTCAATATGTTTCGAATCTGGCTCGCTCCATGGTTAAAAAATGGGGTATGAGTGATGTAGTAGGGCCAGTTTTCCATGGTGATGATAATGAAAACCCGTTCCTTGGTTATTCACTTGGTAAAAAAGATGGCGTATCAGAAGATACTTTGAATAAAATTGATGACGAGGTGAAAATATTGATAAGTGAAGCGCATGACAGGGCAAAAAGAATACTGGAAGAAAATATTGATAAGCTTCACATGCTTGCAAAGTCACTTCTGGAGCATGAAACCCTTACAGGTGATGAAATTAAAGACGTAATGGACGGAAAGGATGTAGACAAGAAGTTCAGCTCAAAGGCAGATAATGGCAAGCGTAAAAAATCATCATTTGAAATTGGTGGTAATGATAATGCCAGTGGCAGTCAGCCCATAATTCCACCATCTGCTGCACCTCAAGGCGCTTAGATTTTTGTTGGGCATGATATTGTATTGTTGGTGCGGCTTACAAAAGGGTAATTACACTGGCTCTTCAAGAATAGCGGCGATGTAGCAGTTCTCGCTAGCTGTTGAAACGTTATATGTTGCTTCAATATCATTAAAAATTTCTTGAGTGCTATCAACACACTCTCCACGAGCTGAGGCGATTATATTACCTGCATTTGGCTTTCCATCATCAATTTTTGCGTCTATTATCTGTGCGCTGGTTGGTGTAAGGGTGGCTCCACTAGGTATGCCATCGGCAATTATTGAATTTACCGACAACATATTTGCCCTGACGCCAAGTCCTTTACCACTTTCACAATATCCCAGCCCCAGATCTTCATCAGTAGTGTGAGCCAGATAATAACATACTTTGCGCCAGGTGTTTGCTACAAAAGTTGCGCCATCAATATTCGTTTTAGGTAAATTTGTACCTATTACCAGCGGGGCAGTTAAGCTGCCTGTAAGGTTCTGGTTATATAATTTTGCCAGATATAAGTGCCGCCAGAACATAAGATATTCCCTATGTGTTCCTGCCATGTCGTAAGTATCTCTGAGGTCTTTGTCACCATTGCCGTTACAATCTTCTGCGGCGGCAGCGCAGTCAGTGCTAAAATAGCTGAAGGCGTTTTTATCATCCCCAGGGGTCTGGTTATATTTTTGTTTATATTCATTATAAGCGGTCTGAACTTTCTGCATCTCCGCTGCCATGCCGTTTAACCTGCTTACCTCTATCATGTCCTGTGCAAGCATCACCCCACCAATTATAAAACCAATTACTACCATAGAGATGGCAAGCTCTATCAGCGTAAACCCCTTTAAATTTTTTTTATTTTGCATATAATCTTAAGTTAGATAAACGATGCAATTATACAAATATATGAGGTTGAAATAAATTTAATTATGTCTGTTGATGATAATATTAAGGTTTTTGTTCTAAGTAGTGGCGTTGTAGTAATTGAAACAGGAGGAACTTTCAGTGCCGAAAAATATGATGACATCTATAGCCCGCCAAATACTGCCAATATATTAAGTGAAAGCCCGCTCCCTAGTGTGCTTAATGAATTGGGTTTAGGATTTACTGAGCAATATGATATTACTCAGGTAAAAAGGCAGGACAGTAAGCTCTTCTCAGTAAGTGATCTTCAAATTATCTATGAGCATTTAAAAGAAAAAATTTTTAAGAATGTGGTTATTATTCATGGCACGGATGCTTTAATAGATAATACAAATTTATTTCAGCATATAATTGATACTGACCATAAAAATAACTTTGAACCCAATATAGTGTTTACTGGCGCTTATATACCGATTGCTAATGGGTTTGACCAAACAGACGGGTTAAATAACCTGAAATTAGCGATAGAGATTGCAGGTAAAAAAACAAAAGAATATTGTTCTCTTGTTTTAAATGGTAAAGATTATGATAATCCGAAAGGGTTGGAAAAACGCCCAGTCCCTAATGCAAGGGAAGAAGGAACTCTGCCATACGAGGTTGCCAGAGTGCAACCTTAGGCAGATATTTCGGCTGGCTTGGTAGAAAAAATAAAGAACTATCCTGAATGGGCTTATTAATATGTGCCATGGCTGAAAATGGTTAATTTCTTTACCTGATTTTTATACCATCTTCAAATTTGACCTTTAGTTTCTTACCATTTATCAGTAAATAATCATTTTTTGTGCCTTCCATATCTTCTATTTTTATTAAGTCACCTGCTATACTAACTATATTGTCCAACATATTTTGAGAGACATTACTTCCATTCTCTTTGAGCATATCTGCTAATTTATCCTTTGCTTTTAATGAAAGTTCGTCCAGCCTTCTTTTAAAAAAATCCAGTCTTGTGCTGCCATCAGGGTTTTTATTTTTCTCAAATTCTATTTCTGCTGCCAAGTTAGAATTTATGTTGTTATCTGCATATACATTAATTAGATGGTTAAGGTTATTAATAAACCGAAAGTAAGGATTGTTATCAGCATGAATATCAAGCTTGCCTTTAAGTTCTTCTATCTCTTTTTTTTGCTCATCACTTATTTTAGGGTCTGGGTAATAGTATGAGACCTTTATAAAATTATGCTCTCGTATTTTTTTAGAAACGTCTTCATGCTGTTGCATGGCAAGCCAGAGATCGGTATTTTCTAGGGGTTCATTCTTATTGATAAATTCAAACAGTTGATACTTATCAGCGTTGGTAAGGTTATTTTTGGCAAGAAGGCTATTAAATTTCTCTCTGGTTTCAATAAAATTTTCTGCAAGGTATTTTAGGTTTAAAAACTCGCCAGAGGAAGAGGGGTCAAATGGATGTACAAAATCTTTATTTTGAGGGTTTTTACAGAACTCAATATAATCAGTATTACCAATAATTTCACCTAGAAAATCAACAATTTCATTAACGGCATTACTTGCTTGGTTTAGTCTTGTTTTATCAGGTGCAAAAAAACGCCCAAAACTAGTTTCTATTTTTATTGCAAGTTCAGTGTCTGAGAACTTACTCAATGTATTAATGTTGATTGCCAATACATTTTCTCCTGCCGCCTTATCCTGAAGGATGGGTGTTGAACCCATAAACCCATCTTTAAGATCTAATGGATCATATGCTGAGTTAAATAAGTAGAAGTTATTAGTTTCAACTTCAGAAGTTATATAGATATTTTTTGCTACTGTCTGGTTATAGTTTTCAAAAGATTCCCGCTCAAGATTTTTTACCAGTACTTCCAACTTGCTATAATAGCCTGTGTTATTTTCTGTATAAGCTTTTGCGGACTCATCATCTAAATAGAAACTATATTTAGCTCCAAGTGGAGAATATACTGTAATAGGTGTATTGTCAGGCATATGTGCTACCTACTGAAATTTCAAATGGTATGAGCCTTAACTGGCAACTCATTTTGTTGATTCTAAATCATATTTATTAATTGCGCTTAATATCCTCATTTTTATTTTCCACATTCCATCCAGTAGTAACTTTTTGTATAACTTTTACCTCTTCCGTTACCGCTTCGAGAGTTAATCCGTAATTTAAAGCCATAGTACTAAACTCTTTAAAAGCCTCCTTGGAAGATGATAGTATTGACTTGTTTTGATTATAAAATTCCCTTAAAGCTTTAACCTCTGCTTCTGAAAATTGAAGCTCATATTCTTCTACAAGTTTATTAAGTTTGTTTGTGTTTTTACCCGCATCCTCTCTTTCAAATATCTTTTTTACAAGCTTTCCGAGCTCATGTGCATTAGGGTCTGATGGGCGAAAAATATTATCGTCGCCATTAGATAAAAGCGAATTATCTAATTTATCGTTAGGGTTTGAAATTAAAATTGGTTTAATAGGAAACTCCCCTAAATTATTAACCGCCTTATTATTTGAAAGCTCGATTTGAGACCCTAAATCCTGAACATCATAATGTAATAGGCTTCCACCTCTAGCATTACGATCTAATGATCTGCTATTCTTATCATAATTGTAAGGAGCAATTACTATTTGCAACCTAGTGTTATCTTCACCTTTATATTCTTTTTCACCAACCATTACACTATATCTCTTTATCCCGTCTGCGCCGACCGTTCCTTTAATTGTAAAATTACCTTCTTCTTTTAGAATTGGCTCTAGAGTTTGTTTATCACGAAGTATTCTTCCACTTCCGTCGGTTTTATATATCTCAGGAGTAATATCAAATATTTCTAAATCATCCGTTTTAACACCAGAAGCACCTGTTTTATGTTTAACTGCGTAATCTCCAATTATACGCCAATCTTTTGGATCATTATCTCTAATCACAATAAAAACCCTGTCTTCTCTCGATAAAATTTGTCTACCTGGTTGAAGTGGCCTTGCATTCTGATTTTGTTTTTGAAGTCCTATTTGTTTTAACATATTAATTCTTAATTAGTTGAAATGGTAACCTAACATAAAAAGGTTAAAAAAGCGTTAACAAAACAAAGGAAGATAGTGTTGTTTAAGAATAGATGCAGGGTTTTGCAAGGTTTAGGAGTTGTTGGAAGGGTGTGTTAACGCGGAATTGTACGAAGAGTTTTACCCATTCTATTATACAAAGCCAAAGGTTAGAGTGTTATATGCCAGAAATTTAACCGTTTATTAACCAATATTTGTTATAAAACAAAACACAGGGTAAAAAAACTAACGTGGTTAGAATGGAAGGAGATATAAAGAAACTTATAGAAAAATTCTCTCATTTAGCTGGGTTAAAATCAGACTCAGAACCTTCTGGCTATGAACATATAAATATCCCAATTCTTGAAGACAAAGAGGATGATATAATTTATATGTTAAAATTAATTTCTGTCCAATTTTCAATTGCAGAGGATATAGCCGAAAACTTAGGTAAAGCGCTAAAAATATTTAACGCCCATGATGTGCAGAGTAATCAATTAACGAAAGTTTATTCTGAAGCAATTGTAAAAAGTTTATTTGCTCTGGTTTGCAAAGAGTTTAATGAGTGTAATATGGATGAAATAAATAGTAAAGTTTCTACATTAGTAGAGAGTTTTCAATCAGCCATTCACGCCCACATACCTGCGCTTTCTGCGCCAAAAATGGAGGAAAGGCAACCCCTGCCGCAAGAGGAAAGGATAGGAATAATAAGAAAGGCTATAAGAGAGGAAGTAAAAAATGAAACTGGTCAAGGTACACACTTTGAAATATACCTAACAACATTTCCAACAGATGGAGTTTGGGAGGATTTTAAAAAATACTTTATAGAGCCATTAGGTCTTATTAAAACTGATCAACTAGAGTATAATACGGAAAACTCATATATTATTTCAGGAGTTGCCAAGAACGCTGTTGATGCAGAAAAACTTGCAAAGAGAGCGAGTCCGTCTAATATGCAATTCATATTTACTGAATCTGCGAGAGGTAAACTTGAAAGCAATATAGAGCGCTTATTTAGAGAATATAAAAATGCTATAGAAACAGCTTCTGAAAACGTAACAATAGACTTACAGGGGCAGCATCCCAGCAGGGCTATTACGCATGTTGCTATTGATGTAACCAAAGTATCAGCAGGCAAAAAAATTGCAATCTAACTATAAGCACCACCAGCTAAAGAGATTTTATATTTAAGGAAAATTCTCTAGAAGTTAGGCTCTATACTTTTAATAAATCAAATCTCTTAAATCATTCAATTGAGCAACTAATTGTAACTTATGTAACAGAAATTTGCACCTAAAGGTGGCAATATTCAAAAAAAACATACGGAATATAAAGAAAGCATGATATTCTCCTTTCGGAAATTTTAGAGATACAAAAAATACTTAAATAGAGGTTTTAAATGAAGGCGAAATATATAGCAATAATAGCTGCTTTACTGATAATAACAGCAATAATATATAAAATGTTCTTTGGCTTTGCTGGTATGCCTAGCGGCATGTATGGTGGCAACTCAGGTGAGGCAATGCCAGTTAGTGTGGTGCTGGTAAAAAAACAGCAGGTTAATATAATAAAAGAGTTCTCTGGCAGGGTTGAGGCGTATGAAAAAGCAGATATTCGCCCTAAAGTTTCAGGTGAAATAACGCAAATTCTCTTCAAGGAAGGTGATCATGTAAAAAAAGACCAACCTTTATTTGTAATTGATACTAGGCCATATCAGGCTGCGTTGAACTCCGCCTATGCCAATAGTGCTGCTGCTTCATCCACTCTGGAAAATGCCCGCAAGGAGTTTAACCGTGCAGCAGAGTTGATAAAGGTTCAGGCAATATCAAGAAAGGAATTTGATGAGAAGTCCAGCATGTTGAAAATTGCTGAAAATAACCACAAAGTAGCTCAGGCGGCAATTACCATAAACAGGCTTAATGTTGAATATGCCAATGTGAAAGCGCCTATATCTGGTAAAATAGGCAGGGCAGAAATTTTAAAGGGCAATCTGGTTGACCCCTCAGCAGGGCAGGTGATGACCACCATAGTAAATGATGATAAATTCTATGTTGATTTTGAAATTGATGAGCAGGCTTATGTGAATTTTACTTCCAACCCAGCCAATGAAGATGTTTCAAAAATACCAGTGAAGATATTACTGGCAGGGCAGTCTGATGCTAAGGTTGAGGGGGTTATTTCTTCCTTTGATAACCAGATAAACCCAAACTCAGGAACTATCAGGGTTCGTGCTGTTATTGAAAATAAAAATAAAAAAATAATATCAGGTTTATTTGCAAAGGTTCAGATAGGTAATGCAGTAGCAGAAGAGAAACTGGTGATAAGTGATACTTATATAATGACTGACCAAGACAAGCGCTTTGTGTATGTTGTGGGAGCAGATAATAAGGTTGAGTATAGAACGGTTACACTCGGTGAGAAGGTGAATGGCAGCAGAATAGTTCTGGAAGGCTTAAAAGAAGGCGAGATGATAGTTTCAAAAGCATTACAGAAAGTAAGACCTAGTGTTCCTGTTAAGCCTATAATCAGCGAAGATCAACAAACTCAGTAAATTACTAACAACCAATTACCTGAACATGAATATTTCAAAGTCGTTTATTGAAAAGCCAATATTTGCTTCAGTGCTTTCACTGTTAATTTTTATATTGGGTTTTATTTCAATATGGAACCTGCCTGTTTCTGAATACCCTGAAGTGGCTCCGCCATCAGTTGTTGTGAGGGCGATATTTCCTGGTGCATCACCTAAGGTTATCTCTGAAACAGTTGCCACCACATTGGAAGAGCAGATAAACGGCGTTGAGAATATGCTGTATATGAACTCTCAGGCAACAACGGACGGGGTTTTGAACATTACAGTAACCTTTAAGCTCGGCACCAACCCTGACTTAGCGCAGCAGATGGTGCAGAACCGTGTTTCACAGGCGCTTCCAAGGTTGCCAGAAGAGGTCAGGCGGCTGGGCGTTACAACCATCAAAAGTTCACCTGACTTAACTATGGTGGTGCATTTGCTTTCACCTAATGAGCGTTATGACACGCTTTATTTAAGGAATTATGCGCTCTTGAACGTAAAAGATGAACTGAAAAAAATTCAAGGTGTGGGGCAGGTGGAGATTTTTGGCGGCGGTGATTATGCAATGCGGGTATGGCTTAACCCTGATAAAATGGCAGAGATGAAGCTGGTGCCAAGCGATGTAATAGCCGCTATATCTGAGCAGAATTTACAGGTTGCCGCTGGTACTATTGGTGCTTTTCCAGCGCCTGAAACTGTTGAGGTAACTCTTACTGTCAATGCCAAGGGCAGGCTACATAATGTTGAGGAGTTTGAGAATATAATAATAAAAAGTAATGAGAGTGGCGGGCTTACGAAATTAAAGGATATTGCACGGGTTGAGCTTGGCGCTTCAGATTATGCGCTGCGTTCATTGCTTGATAATAAACCAGCGGTGGCACTTGCCATTTTTCAAATGGCTGGTTCAAACGCAATTGCCATATCTGACTCGGTTCGCTCAACAATGAAAAAACTACAGAAAACCATGCCTGAAGGGGTTAAGTTTGATATAGTTTATGACCCCACAGTTTTCGTAAGAGACTCAATAGAAGCGGTGATAAAAACCCTGATAGAGGCCATAATACTGGTGGTTATTGTGGTTATAATATTCCTTCAGACATGGCGTGCCTCAATAATTCCTTTACTTGCCGTTCCTGTTTCCATTATTGGCACGTTCTTATTTCTGCATTTTTTTGGGTTCTCAATAAATGCCCTTTCGCTTTTCGGGCTGGTGCTGGCAATAGGTATAGTGGTTGATGATGCAATTGTGGTAGTAGAAAATGTTGAACGCAACATTGAGGCAGGACTAACCCCAAGGCAGGCAACCCATAAAGCAATGGATGAGGTTTCAGGCCCGATAATTGCCATTGCACTAACATTATGCGCTGTATTCATACCAATTGCTTTTATATCTGGTTTAACAGGGCAGTTCTACAAACAATTCGCATTAACAATTGCAATTTCAACCGTAATATCTGCATTTAATTCACTTACATTATCACCTGCATTATGCGCTATCCTGCTCAAGGGGCATAATGAAAAAAAGGACAGGCTAACAGTGCTAATGGAAAAATTATTCGGCTGGTTCTTCAACTGGTTCAACAGGTTTTTTGCTAACGCCTCAAAGTCATATGGTAATAATGTTGTTGGCGTTCTTCACCGCAAAGGGCTTTCAGTTTTTATTTATTTTATATTGATAGTAACAACTTATTTCGCCTTTCAAGTAGTTCCACCTGGCTATGTTCCAGCGCAGGATAAACAATATCTTGTCGGTTTTGCACAGCTTCCTGATGGCGCAACTATTGATCGCAGCGAAGAGATAATGCGTAAAATGTCAGACATAATGCTAAAAGAGCCAGGTATTGAAAGTGCAGTTGCCTTTCCTGGTCTTTCTATCAATGGTTTTACGGTCAGTAGTTCTGCGGGAATAGTTTTTGCTACATTAAAGCCATTTTCAGAAAGGAAATCACCTACGCTTTCAGGATTTGCAATTGCGGGCAGTTTACAGCAGAAATTCATGACAATTGAAGACGCATTCATTGCTATATTTCCACCGCCACCTGTTCAGGGTTTAGGGACTATAGGCGGCTTCAGATTACAGATACAGGATAAAGCCGATCAAGGCTTTGAAGCGCTAGACGCCGTTACCAAAGAGGTTACAGGCAAGGCGTGGAGCAACCCTAAGCTCGCTGGTGTATTCTCTTCCTATAAAATAAATGTACCGCAGCTTGAAGCCAACCTAGACAGGGAAAAGGCAAAACAGCTTGGGCTAAATATAGCGGATATATTCAATACCATGCAGGTTTATCTGGGCTCTTTATACGTTAATGACTTTAACAAATTCGGCAGAACATATCAGGTGATAGCCCAAGCAGATGCTGAGTTTCGGGCAGAGCCAGAAGATATAAACAACCTGAAGGTTCGCAATAACAAAGGGGAAATGATACCGCTTGGGGCAGTTTTAAAGGTAACGCCTAGTTATGGCCCTGAGAGTTCCTCACGCTATAATGGTTTTCGGACGGCTGATATTAATGGCGGGCCTAATTTTGGGGTTTCATCAGGTGAGGCGGAACTTGAAATGGAAAAGATACTGGATGAAACATTGCCAAAAGGCATGAGCTATGAGTGGACAGAGCTGAAATACCAGCAAATATTGGCTGGCAACAGCGCCTTGTATATTTTTCCGCTTTGCGTGCTTCTGGTGTTTATGGTTCTAGCGGCGCAATATGAAAGCCTGACCCTACCTTTTGCGGTTATACTGATAGTTCCTATGTGCCTGCTTTCAGCTATAATTGGCGTTTTTCTGTGGGGAAGTGATAATAACATCTTCACCCAGATAAGCCTGTTTGTTCTGATAGGGCTGGCGTGTAAAAACGCCATTCTTATTGTTGAATTTGCCCATGAGCTTGAGCGGCAGGGCAGGTCTATTGTTGATGCTGCTATTGAAGCATGCAGGCTGAGGCTTCGCCCGATATTAATGACATCAATCGCTTTCATAGCGGGTGTTATTCCGCTGGTTATCTCATCAGGTGCAGGTTCAGAGATGCGTCAGGCAATGGGTATTGCAGTGTTTTCTGGTATGTTAGGCGTTACCATATTCGGTCTATTCCTAACACCTGTATTTTATGTTCTGCTCCGAACACTGGCAGAAAAGTTCAATAAAAATAAATAAAAACCTTTATCCGTAGTTTATGAAAAAAGTTTTTAAAGTTGCAGTTACTGTTTTATTACTTGCATCATGCAACCTTTCGCCTGAGTTTAAAAAACCTGAGATGAAAATTCCGCAGCAGTTTAAAAATTCTGTTAAAAATGACAATGAAGTCATTTCAGAAGGTAGCTGGAAACTGGTTGAGCTTGATGAAAATTCTGAACGTGGTCAGTGGTGGAAAATATTCAATGATGAAAAACTAAACAAGTATCAGGAAATTGCTAAGCAGAATAATAATGAGCTTGCCGCTGCCATTGCACGAGTTGAGCAGGCAAGAGGAAATGTTGACCTGAAGAGGGGGGCATTTTTCCCTACGCTCACCATTGGTGCCAGCCCTTCACGTTTTCAGCAGTCCAATGTTTTTTTAGGCAAAGCACAGAACGCTGACCAGTTTATCAATACCATATATCGTACAGAAGCAGTTGTAAGCTATGAGCCAGACCTATTCGGCAGAATACGCAATAATTATAACATTGCCAATTTCAGCAGGGAGGCTTCTGAGGGTGCGCTAAAAAGTGTTATGCTTGCATTACAGGCAGACGTTGCAACCATGTATTTCAACTTAAGAACAATTGACGAGGAAATATCTCTTATTGAAATTATAGTTGAGCAAAGGGCTCAGGAAGAAAAAATATTTGAAACCAAGTTAAAGCTTGGTGATGTTTCATATCAGGAATATTTGCTTTATAAGGCGGAGCTTGCTTCTTCTAATTCAGAAAAAATATCATTACTGCAAAAAAGAGAAGAGATAGTTAACAATTTTGCTGTTCTGTTAGGGCAGAACCCCAGCTTGCTTGAGCTTGAAAGGTTAAACCTCTCCCATGCCGAAATCCCTCAGATACCTGCTAACCTACCATCAAAGTTGCTTGAAAGAAGGCCAGATATAAATATTGCAGTAAAACAGTTGGAGGCTGCAAATGAAAAAATAGGGCTGGCCAGAACGGCGTTCTTTCCTAATATTTCACTCTCTGCATCTGGCGGGTTTGAAAGTAACCAAATATCTGATATGTTCAAATGGTCTGCCCGCACATGGACATTAGGGCCATTGTTTGGAACGCTTCTTACAGCGCCATTATTTGAAGGTGGAAGAGGTTTCGCTAACCTTGATATTGCAAAGTCAGCCTATAGTGAGGCAGTGGCACATTATAGACAATCAGTTTTAGTTGCATTTAAGGATGTTGAAAATGCTCTTTCAGCTATAAAATACCTTAACCAGCAATCTGATGAGGTGATAACCGCCTATGACGCATCACAAAAATCAGCTGACCTACAAAAACTCAAATTTGAAAATGGCAGCGCCAGCCTGCCTGAATATCTTTTTGTTGAGAGAAACCGCCTTGAAGCACTTCGTGCATTCAACCAGATAAGGGGTGCAAAATTTATTGCGGCAATTTCTCTTATAAGGGCGCTTGGAGGTGGGTTTAATGTTGTTGCGTCTGCCCCTGTAAACACCCCTGATGATGTTGTTGCGCCAATTATTAAGTAAGTTTAAATGTTAATGTTAGGGAGTAGCAGCTAAATTCCTTCTTTAATTATGCTTCATTTTCTATCCCACTTGCAGAGAAAATTTGGAAATAGTAACCCTATATACACTTAAAACTCAAGCCACAAGAGATGGAGGGATTGTTTGAGGTGAGCTAATCAAGATGGTGCAACCAGAAAATCAGCCTGCACGCACGCACTTTACTGCTTAGGTCATAAGATATTGTGCCTTCGGTATTGCTTGCTGCAAACCCTGCGCCAGAACCTGTTATACAGCCGCTTGCCTGATAACCTGCTACTGAAGAGTTGAACCCTCTTATTGCCACCATGTTCCCAGAACTAGCTTTGCCATCATCAATTTTTTGGTCTATATAAATTGCGGTTTCAGCAGCAAGAGGGCCGTTGTAATCTGATGATTCAAACGGGGCAAGGGAGAGGTAATTTCCAGTTTTATCATAAATAGAGTATCCTGATGCAATTCCACTATACCCGTTTTCTGTATCCCAGTCAGCTGATGTGGAGCATACAAAGAATCTAGTTCCTTTTATTTTGCTAGGTAACACATAACCGCCTGTACTCAGGTTTATTTTCTCATTAAGTAGTTCTGAAGTATTAAGGAGTACGGGTACGTATAAACATTCTCCATCGAAGCCTTCTATATAGCCGTCACCATCACCATTATGCCATGAGTCAAGCCCAGTCCAGTAAGTGGTGGCGTTTGCCATATCACCTGGCAGAGCATTATATTGCTGCTTGAAGGATGACATGGCGTTATTATATTTCTGGAATTCTTTTACCACCTTTTGCCTTTCTGCGTTATTCAAAAGGTTTTGTCCCGCTAAAATACCCCCGATTATCAACCCCACTATTATAATAACGATAGCAAGCTCAACTAATGTAAAACCTTTTTTCATAGATGCTGTTCTAAAATTATTCTGATTAATAGCCAATTAATTTTTAAATTTTTCTCTGGTTGATATGTTAAGCTGAGATATTCTGCTAGAGGATTTATAGTAATTAATAAAATCCCTCATTTCAGATAATTTTATCTTACCTTCAAATATTGCATCATTATTCTTAGGGAATGCTCTGCTATCAAGCACTTCAAGTGCATCAATTGTAAACCTGTCAACCCTTACATCTTTAAAATTTCTGGTAAGTTCACTAAAGGCTTTTTTTATTTCCAGCTCCTCTTTTCCGTCTCGTGGTTCTATCATGCTATAGGCAAGGGCAAGCTTCACAACGTCTTTTTTTATAGCACTTGAAAGCTGGCTAACGGGGGTGTTGGCATAAGTTTTAAGTTTTGGTGCAATTATCGCAACTACACTGCGCCATGATTTTTGTGGCAGGAAGCTATAGTCTTTCAGAAAATCCTGTGTTTCATCAAGCTGAAGGCTTTGCTCAAACTGGTTGTAATCAAGGGGAACTCTTGGTTTTGTTAAGTAGCTAAAAACGAATTCATCATCTTTCCTGTCAATTCTTTTGATGAATTTATTATATAAATTATCAAGGCTTTGCGCCATGTTCTGTGCGCTGTAAGCAACTGCAAGCCGCATCATATCCTTCATCTCAGCTTTACTTAAATTCTTAGGGGCGGAATCTTCCCATTCGGGTATTTTTATATTCTCCATAATACGGATAAGACCAAACCAGTTTTCCCGTTTCCAGAATACTTCAGCCCGCACTTCGTCTGCTTCTTTGCTTGCATCCCCTTTTAAAAGTTCCAGTGCTTCCTCGGTGTTATTCTGCTTCGCCAGTATAATAGCTTTTGTATATTTGAATTTCCGTTCGATCTCACTTGAGATTTTTTCACCCTTTATCCGTTCCAGAATTTCCAGTGCTCTATCAAGGTTTCTATTATTGATAAGCGTGTCTGAAAGCCATAATATAAGCCCTGCCTTATCATCACCTTTTGACCTGAACTTTATTTGGTGATCAATTATTTTTATCGCCTCATCAACCATGTCAGTATCTGCAAAGAACTCAGAAACCTTTCTTGTTATCCTGTCACCAACTTCACCCACGGGGGTTAAGTCTCTGAATTTGAAATAGACCTTTAAAGCTTCCAGCGGTGCTAAACTATATGCTATTCCTTCATCAAAAAGTTTAACGAATACATCCTTCATTCTTCCCAATACAAATATACTTTCTGGGGTGTCTGTGAAATTAGCAGAAATTACTTTCCATGCATCAAGCGCTTTTTCATAATCCTGAGCCTGTGCATAAAGTTTGCCAACATAATCAAGAACATCAATCTCAAAAAAATCATCTCGCCATATAACCTGCGCTTTCATCATATTTTCAATAGCTTTTTCCATTGATATTTCGCCCTGCTCAAAGGTAAGTTTTGTTTTGTGGAATAAGCCGTAGGCTCTGAATTTTCTGCTGTGTTTATCTGCGGCAAGTTCTTGATAGATTTCCTTGGCTTTATCAAAATCCTTTTCTATCTCAGATCGGAAGAGCGTCGTGTAGGGAAAGAGTGTAGATCTCGGTGGTCG
>ERZ761610.962-NODE-962-length-18337-cov-20.027076_pt1 | contig 18337 bp, 18 predicted proteins | sample MGYA00512164_ERZ761610 | MGnify/ENA primary metagenome ERZ761610 (study PRJEB28899, sample SAMN02850038) | bioreactor sludge metagenome | biome: EBPR Sludge; feature: EBPR Bioreactor; material: flocular biomat | place: Australia: Thorneside Wastwater Treatment...
GCCCCCTCCACCACCGCCACCTCCGCGGGGCTGGTTGGCACGGTTCATCTGGCCTTGGTTGCGGTTGCCGGCGAGGTTTCCTCCGCCGCCGCTGCGCGTTCCGAAGGCCTGGTTGAGCAAACTAGCGATCTGATCGGCCCTGGCGTTGTTGAGAGGGATGACAAAGGTCGAGGCCTCGACCGGCACGTCCATGTCGAGCTCCTTGATGACTTCGGCGACCAGGACCTGGTTTTCGTCGGTCGCGGTCACGACGAGGGCGTTCGTCCGCTGATCGGCAACTACGGTTCCGAAAGCGGCTTGCGAACCACCGAGCCGAAACGCCTGCTGAATCCGCTGCTCGAAGGGCACGTTCTGTTGGGTGCCGATACCCCCGCGTCCGCGGGGAGCATTGGACACGAGCACGTTTTGGACGACCGGCGCGAGCTCGTCGGCGGTTGCGTACTGCAGTCGATAAACCTTCGCCTTTTGCGGCTGCTCGGTCTCCTTGTCGAGTTCCTGGATGAGGTCCTCGACCTGACCTTGGTCGCGCGAACTGGCGTTCACGATGACCGAGTTGCTGAAATCGTCAGCGGAGGCTCGAACTGCTCCGCCAGATCGAGCACCCATGCCACCGCGGCCCTGGAAGCCTCCTCGCTGACCGCGATTGCCGGCACCTCCGCCACCCTGCTGCTGCATCTGCTGCATCGCCATGAGTTGCTCGAAGGGGGACTGAGTCTGAGCGAAGACTTCGTTCAGGACACGCGCGACTTGGCTCGCGTTAGCGAACTTGAGCTGATAGACGCGGAGTTCTGCTTGAGCGGATGCACCGAACTGGCTCATCAACGCCGGGTCGAATCCTCCCGCTCCTCCGCCGCCGCGCTGCTGGCGCTGGCGGATGACGAGTAGGTTCCCGTCCTTTCGGAGCTCGAAGTTCTTGAGGCCGAGGGTCGTGGAGAGTATCTGAAAAGCCTCATTGAGGCTGACTGCGCTCGCGCTGGTAACCGTGATCGCCCCCGTGAGGGCGGGATCCTTGACGATCGTGACGCCAGAAGTCTTCTGGTAGATCGAAAGCACGTTATCGACGTTCGCGTTGCGAAAGTCCAGCTTGATGCGGGTGCTCGGGTTGAGCTTGAACTGCTCCCAGGGTCGCGAAGAGCCGCCTCCGCCGTCGAACTGTGCCAAGCCGGCCAGTGGTAAGAGTGCCAGGATCAAGATCGCCAAAATCTTCGCTTTCACTTCGTTATCTCCCGTTCCTCTCCGAATTCCGCGTTTCGGGAACGACTTCCAAACTGTTGCCAATCTGCCCTGCGAGATTCCCTCCCACTCGCATCGGCGCAACCGCGCCCGTTCCGCCCGTGACCGGCAACGGATCGGGGTCGGCATCCGGCTCGCCGAGGCGAATGCGCCGAACGCCCCCACCCGGACCGACCATAACGATGGCCTCATCATCTATCTTGGTCAAAACCGCTTGCTTCCATGATTCTCCCTCATGGAGAAAGACGCCCTCTGCTGTCGCAGAATTCTCGATGAGAGCCACTCGAACGCCGTCGATCGTGGCGGTTCCCGTGTAGCGCCAATTCGGATCGCCGCCGGTGAGAGCCGTAGGAACGCCGTCGAGCCGCTGCGCGAGAAGCGAGTCGCCGCCGAGCCGCACGATCCCGGGCTTGAACGCGTTCTTCAATTCGGCATTGTACGAATCGAAGCGGCGATCGTAGTCCTCCTTGGTGAACTGCGCGTTCGTAGTAGATGCGAGGGTGGTTCGTTTCGGCTTGGCGGGAGGGCGCTTGGACTCGGGCTCGGTATAGACCACGACCGCATAGGCTAAAACCCCCAGCAATGCCGTGTAGAGAACCGGGCGAGAGACCTTAGCCATCGGCCTTCTCCTCACCCGGCAAAGCGAAGGCGTTCAGGCCCACCGTCAGGGTCACCGCGTCACTCGCGCCGTCCGCGGAAGCAAGCTGAATCTGGGCCACCGACAGCTTGTTGGCGGGAGCCTGGATATCTCGGACGAAGCCCATGACGTCGGGGAAAGAGCCCTCGACGGTCACGGTAAGCGGGACCATAACGAAGTCTGCGATCTCGTCCGTTCGTTGGGGCCGCAGCGCGATCATCTTGAGTCGCCGCTTCGACGCCAGCTTGTCGATCCGATCAAGCGAGACCGGGCCGATGCGTTCGAGCGGACCGGTCCAGATGCGATCCTTCATCTGATCCCTCGTTCCGGCGAGGCGCTCGCGGGCCCGTTCCGTTTCCAGCTTGATCTTGAACTCCTTGTCGCGCCTCTCTTTGGCGAGGCCCTTGATGGTCGGCTTCGGCGCGGCAAGCATGAAGGCCAGCGTCCCGGCAAGCACCACGATCGAAGCCAGCGTCACCAGGTTGGCACCCATCAAGCTGCGGTCGCGAAAGTCGATCACCTTCTCTTGTTACCTTTCTCGACGAGCGGCAGGTTCCCCACCGGGAAGGCGGAGATGCTGAACTGAACGACCGGCGCCTGATCGATAACCGCATTACTTGAGAACACGAGGCGAACGTCGCGAAGACGCCCCGTCTTCGCCAGACGATCGAGGAACACCGCGACGGCCTCGCTCCGCGTGGCGGTCCCACGAACGAGCACGCTCTTGCCGCGTTCGGCGGTGACTCCGGTCAGCCACAAGTCGGCGGGAGCCTGGTTGGCGACCAGCGTCACGACTTCGGAGAGCGGCTGGGCGGGCGAGAACGCTTGGTCGAGCGCCTGGCGGTTGCGGGTTTCGCGCAGGACGTCCGCTTCGATCGCCTTTTGCACCGAACGGAGCCGGTTGAGGGAGGATTGCATCTTCGCTCGGTCCTTGGACACGACGGCCTGGGCGTCGGCCCGATCGAAGTAGACGAGGGTAGCGAGGGCGATGGCGGCGAGCGCCAGAAGCCCCGCCAGCCGAGTTCGCCGGGCACGATCCTTGGCTTCCCTGCGAGCCTGGACTTCGCGGGGCTCCAAGTCGAGCTCGACCTGATGAGCATGCTCGCCCACGAGCGCCGCAAGCGGGGTTAGGTCGAGTCGAGGGAGAGCTTCGATACTCGACCCGTTCGTGAGTTCGCCGTTTGTCCGCTGGGCGACCGGCATGTTCGGGGCGAGAAGAATGATCGGTTCGGACAATCCGGCGACCGCCGCGGTTCGGCGCGCCTCTTCTTCGATCGACGCGTCGGACATCGCGACCCGGGTCGCCCGAAGGATGCCGCCCGACACCGCATCGAAGGCCAAGCCTTCCGGAGTCGCTTCGACGATCACCGCGTCGGGGAAACCGGCTGAATTCGCCAATAACGCCGATCCGGCAGCAGTGGGTACGACACGGTCTATCGAGAAGCCCGCACTCTCCATCTCTTCGATCGCGTCACGAAGTTCCTTGCCCGCCATGGCGACCAACTGCGTCGTCCGACCTTCGGGCCCCACCTCATCGGTGGGCTGGAAGTCGAACGCCAACTCGGCGAGGGGCAGGGGAAAAACGGTCGACGCTTGCACTTCGAGCAGCCGCTTGAGGTCCCCTCTCGAAGCATTCGGCAGCGGGATGGTGCGGTAAAAGGAACTGCGTCTGGAGACCGCGAGAACGATGGACCCCGCACCGATCTCTCCGGCGGCGGCTGCTGCCGAAGGAAAGGTTCGGGCCAGACCCGTGGCGCGATCGAAGACGCGGATCCCGCTGGGCGACCACTCGAGGATGCGATGGGAGGTCTGGCTCATCGATCCTCGCTCCCCAAGTTCGTGGTCAGCGTCGCGGCCTCGGGCCAACCCCACCGGGTGGACATGTCCGTGAAGGGCGGCTCCTCCACCCGAACGAGTCGCGGCCGGTCTTGGCCCAACACGATGAGGGCCTGCTTCCTCACCCGTTCGGCACCCGCGCGCCCTTCCACCCGCACCCAAAAGGCCGACGACTGGACGGTCAGGCGGTCCAAGGAGCCAGTGAGTGTCGTGCCAGTCATCCCGGGAACGTCGAGAACATCGCTCAGGCGCAAGTAGCCTTGGCCCTGCCGGGAGAACAAGGCCTGGACGACGTCCGGTGGTACGCTCGGCAAGGTCGCCAAGACCTGCTCGGAAGCGGTGTTCAGATTGATCCGACCCTCGACGCGGGTCGCTCCGCTCGTGGTCAGTTCGTCGACGATGACTCGTTCGGTTTGTCGATTGCCGGCCGCCACCGCCACGACATCGCCGAGGCGAGTGAATGGACGCCGCTGCACGATCTGGGCAGCCAGGTCTACGGTAAGGCCACGCTGAACCAGTGTGCCCACCGCCGCGTTGTTGACGTTGAGGCGGGTCTGTCCGGTCGGAGTGGTTTGGGGTGAGAAAGCATCGACGTCGGCGAGGTCGGCGAGCGTCGGCTGCTGATCGGCCTGGCCCTGGATCATCGTGGCGGTGGAGACCACATCCGTCTGAGGAAGATAGAGAGACTGGGCCGTGAAACCCTTGACGGTCAGAAGCTGATCGAAGGTGTCGAGCCGTCGCAGCGCCGCATTGTATGGATTAGTCAGGTTGCCGTAGTACTCGTCCTTCGCGCCCAGGGCTCGCGGCGCGTTCCCACCCTCGCGCCAGTCGAGTAGGGAATCGATCTGCTCCTGGGTGAACGGCATCCGCTGGAGTTGCTCGATCGGGGCGGTGTTGAGATCGACCTTCGAAGCCGCGTCGACGATCTGGATTCGGAACGACGATCCTTCGAGGGTGAACTCCTCGGCACCGTCGCGACCGAGGAGCGCCCATTCGTCTTGAAGCGTCGTGGCCGGCCCGGGTGTGACAAGGCTTAACTCGGCCATTGCCCGCTGGATGCCCGCATCTGCGGCGAGCCGAGCCCGAGCGAGCTCCGAGCCCTGAGCAATCTCGCGAAGCCGAATGCGCATCGCAGAAGCCGAGATCGCGAGCAGCGCGACCAATCCAGCGAGAATCGCCAGGGTCAGGACGAACGCAAAGCCCCGCTGCCGTCTCACGGCCCACCCCCGATGGCGACCGGATCCTCGGGAGTCACATCGCTGTTCGGAAGCGGGACGATCAAGATGACCGGCTCATCCCGCTCGCGCATCGTTAAGGTGACTCGGACCGCGGAAGGCAACCGGGGAGCACCCTGGGTTCTCGTGTCCCACTGGGATTGCCAATCGATGCCGTCGAAGAACTCGAATGCGATGGTTTCGACGTTGTCGTCAAGCAAGCGCTGCCGACCTCCCTGCGTCGGATCGCCATCCGCCGGTCGCTGCTCTCGAAGGAACAGCCCGGTCACGCCGTCCGGTGCATCGAAGGGAATCGTCGAGAGGGCGATCTCGACGAGCCCGCCTTGCGGGCCGAACCGTTCGTTCTGCGTTTCGAAGTCGTCCGTGCTGTCCAGCGCCGAGGCCGGCATTCTCAGGCCCACGGCGGTGAACGTCAGCTCGTCGGCGGGCGCGCCGAGCAGGCCGCCACCGGCGCCGTCCGCGGTCGATCCGACCAAGTACGTCCCCGGATCACCGGGAGTCGTGGAGAGATAGGCTCGCGAGATTAGCGACCTGAGTTCGAGTCGGGTTGCGGCGAGCCGGCTCCCTTCGTCGCTGCTCTCTCGCAAACGCCGCTCGACGTCGATTCCCGCGACGAAGGCTCGCACGGCCCCGGCCGTGATCAAGCCGATGATCGCGAGCACGAGGAGAAGTTCGAGCAGCGTCGTCGCCCTTCGTTTCCCCCTCGCTCTGCGAGGGGGACCTTCGCCGCGAAGCGCGCGAAGAGGGGGAGTAATAGGCGTGATCCCCGGATTCATTACTCCCCCTGCCGGCACGCGCTGCGCGCGGCCAGCTTCCCCCTCGTGACACGAGGGGGAGTCCTTCATCCCCCTCGCTCTGCGAGGGGGACCTTCGCCGCGAAGCGTGCGAAGAGGGGGAGTAATAGGCGAGAATCCCTTCATCCTCCCAGCACCCCGCTCGCAGGTGGCGAGAACACGAGCGTCTCGGCGGCAGCTTCGCGGCCGCCGCGCTCGACGGTCACCCGGATTCGGTCGAGATTCTCGGCTCCCGCCGGCACGATTTCCAGTCGCCAGCGAGCGTCTCGAAGTTCGGCCCCATCGAAGCCGCCCTCGGTGGATGCCCCCTGGAGGTCGCGAAGGCCGACGACTTCGTCGAGCTTAGCGGCCGCTAGTCGTCGCAAAGTGTCAGTATCGCGAGCCGCTGCCTCGGCCCGGGTGATCGAGGCGAGTGCACCCATCGCGGCGGCGACACCGACCCCGAGGAGGACCGCGGCGGCGAGAGCCTCGATCAGCGTGAACCCACGGCGAGCCCTAGAGCCTCTGCTCATTCTCTCCCGCAGGCCAGCTTTCCTGAACGACTTCGGGCAGCGGCCCCTCGAGCAGCGTCACCGTCCCATCGGTGCCGATCAAGACCGAGTCGACGGCTCCGTCGTGCTCGATCTCCAAGCCACCGCCGTCCGAACGGCCATCGGCGTAGAACCGCAACTCCCACTCCGACGCTCCCGACTCGGACTGCCCAAGGCGAAGGGTCGGAAAGTCGACCGCGGAAGGTACGTCGATGGACCGGATCACCGACTCTTCTCCCTGCACCAATTCGATCCGCTCTCCGCTTCCTTCGATGCGGAGATAGACCGTCTCACCGCCTTGGACCGCGCGAAGTCTTGCTTCCCGGGCGAGTTCGCGAATCGCGAACTTGACCCCCCGAGCCTCTTGACCGCTCCGGACAGAGAGCAGTCGAGGCGCGACGATCGCCGACAACAGCGCCAGCACTACGATGGCTACCGATAGCTCGATCAGCGTGAAGCCCCGTTTAGTCACTCTCGTTGATGTCTCCGGCTTCTCCTTCGCCGCCCTCTTGTCCATCGGAACCGAGAGAGAGGAGGATGTACGACTCGGTCCCGCTGGTGCCCGGATACTCATAAATGTAGGCGTTGCCCCAAGGGTCGTCCGGGATCTCTTTGGTCGTGTACGGGCCCTTCCATCCGCGGGCATCGGCGGGGGGGACGCGCAAGGCCTGAAGGCCCTCCTCGGTCGTCGGGTAGCGGCCAGTATCGAGCCTAAAGGCTTGGATCAGGCCGCTCAGGGTCGATAGGTCGCTCTGTGCCTTGGCCACCTTGGCCTCACTCGTCCTGCCGACGACGCGCGGCACGATGAGCGCCGCCAGGATCGCCAGGATCAGGATCACGACCATCAACTCGATCAGCGTAAAGCCGCGACGTCTCTTCATGTGTTGCACCATTACTTCACCAACTCCTGCGCCTGAAAGATCGGCAGCAGCACCGCGAGGACCACGAACCCCACGAACGCGCCCATCACCAACACGATTACCGGCTCGACAAGCGCCGTCAGTCGACGCATGCCGTTATCGACCTCGAAATCCAAACTGTCCGACACCCGACCCAGCATCTTCGGAAGGTCGCCTGTTTGCTCGCCGATCGCGACCATGTGGGTGAGGACGGGCGGGAACGAACCCGAGTCTCTCATCGACTCGGCGATCGGTCGACCCTCGCGAACTTCGTCTTCTACGAGGTCCGCGCTCCTCCTAAACACCCGGTTGCCACTCGATAGTCCGGCCAGGCGAAGGGCATCGAGGATCGGGACTCCCCCATAAACGAGGGTTCCCAACACGCGGGCGAACCTCGAAACCGTCGCCTTCAAGATCACCGGGCCTAGCAACGGGATCTTCACGAGCAGCCGATCCCGCGTCAGCCCGCCGGCTTCGGTCGAAGCCCACGCACGATAGAGGAGGAACGAGCCCACGAGCCCGGCGAGAAGCAAGATCGTGTTGTTCGTGATAAAGCCGGTCACCGCCAGAAGGATCTGCGTCGCCAGCGGCAAGTCGTTGCCGAGGTCCTTGAAGATCCCCGACAGCCGCGGCACCACGAACGTGAGCAAGAACGTCACCACCGCGAAGGCGGTCAGAGCAAGCACGCTCGGATAGATCAGCGCCGAGACGATCTGGCTGCGCCGAGCGACCTCCTTCTCCTGAAAATCGGCGAGGCGGCTGGCGACGTCGGCAAACTGCCCGCTCGCCTCGCCAGCCCGAAGGGTCTGCGTGTAGACGTCCGGAAACAGCTTTGGGTGCTTGGCGAGGGCGTCGCTGATCGGGAGGCCCCCTCTAACGTCGTCCAGGGCCTGCTCGGCAACGTCGGCGAGCGCTCCGCTCTCCGACTGCTCCGCCACGACCTGCAGCACTCGGTCCAGGGGCAGCCCGGCATCGGCGAGGTCGGCCATGCGGCGCGTGAACAGAGCGAGGTCGTTGCGGGAGACCTTACCACGCTTGCGCTGGTCGGTCTCCGTCCTCGCCCGTCGGGCTTGCTCGGCGATTTCGAGGACGTAGCGTCCATCGCGAGTCACCAGATCGATCGCGGCCTCGCGGCTGGGTGCGTCGATGTAGCCTGTTTTCTTCTTTCCGGAGGGCTCCAGCGCCGTGTAGGCGAACGTCGTCACCTAGAACTCCTCCCGCTGGCACACGCGCAGGACTTCCTCGGGAGTCGAGCGACCATCGAGCACCGCGAGCTTGCCGTCACCGAGCAACGTCCGCATTCCTTGGCTCTCTATGGCGTGCTGCTTGATCACGCTCGAACTGGCGCGATCCACGGTCAGGCGGCGCACGGTTTCATCGACGAGCAGCAGCTCATACAGGCCCTGGCGTCCGCGGTAGCCCGAACCCTGACACTTCTCGCAGCCGCGACCTCGTTTGAAGGTCGCGCCTCGCGCCTCGTCGGGCGTGACCCCGATAGCGCTCAGGGCGTCGGTGCCGGGCTTATCGGCCTCGGCGCAATGGGAGCAGACGCGCCGAACGAGCCGCTGCGCCACTACCCCTACCAGCGACGAGGCGACCAGGTAGGGCTCGACCTCCATATCGAGGAGGCGAGTCACCGCGCCGGGAGCGTCGTTCGTGTGAAGCGTGCTGAAAACGAGGTGTCCCGTCAGAGAAGCGTGGATGGCGATCTCCGCCGTCTCAAGATCGCGGATTTCGCCGACCATGATGACGTCGGGGTCTTGGCGCACGATCGACCGGAGCCCCGAGGCAAAGGTCAGGCCGATGTTCGGCCTGACCTGAATCTGCCCGATACCCGGCACTTGGTACTCGACTGGGTCCTCGATCGTGAGGATGTTCGTCGTCGGAGACCAGATCTCCTGAAGGGCGGCATAGAGGGAGGTCGACTTGCCACTGCCGGTCGGACCCGTGGCCAGAATGATGCCGTACGGCAATGAGATGAGCCGGCGGAACTTTGCCAAGACATCCGCTTGCATCCCGAGTTCGGCGAGGCCGAGCATCGCGGTGCCTTTGTCCAGGATGCGCATGACCGCTCGCTCACCGTAGACGGTCGGGACGATCGAGACGCGCACGTCGATCGGCCGCCCAGCGATGGTGATCTTGATGCGTCCGTCCTGGGGCAAACGCCGCTCGGCGATGTTCATCTCCCCGAGAATCTTGAGACGCGAGACGAGAGCGGCGTGCATTCGCTTGGGCGGCCGCATCATCTCGCTCATCATCCCGTCGATGCGGTACCGCACCACGACGTCTCGCTCATAGGGCTCGACGTGGATGTCGCTGGCCCCGTCCCGCACAGCCTGCGCGAAGAGGAGGTTCACCATCTGCACGACGGCGGTCTCGCCGGCCATCTTCGCCAGATCGGCGAGGTCGGTACTGTCGTCGACCTCGGTGATGTTGGAGTCGTCGGCGCCCGGCAAGCCGCTCAGGATCTTCTCGAGGAAGTGCTCCTCGATCTTCTCCCGTATCAGTCCGGGGTCGGCGAGGACGGGGATAACCGGTCGCCGCACGAGGATGCCCAGGTCGTCCACCCCTTGCAGCGCCGCCGGCGAGCCCATCGCCACGATCAGCGCCTCGCCATCCATCCCGATCGGCAAAATCTGGTGCCGCAAGGCATAGTCGCCCGGCGCGAGGGCCACAGCCGCCGCATCCGGGCGAACCTCGCCCAAATCTATGAAAGGAAAGCCAAGCTCACTCGTCAAAAAACCCAACCCCGGTGGCCCACCCGCGCCGCCGTAAGATGATTACGAGCAATGCCCCCTCCGGCAGTTCCCCTGGCGCCCCCCTTTCCTCCCGTAAGAGCCAGCGGAGGTTCAAAGAGTGAGGCGACACCGCAATATCGACGCGATGCCGCCCATAAGGAGCCAGTGCCGGTTCCTGTTCGGAACCTGGCCAGGCGGGGACTAGTCGACTTGGACTCCGTTGGAATCTAGCACCGGGATGCCTTGCGCACTATACATATTACGTCCCCAGAGCCACTTTCGCGGATTCAGTGTTGCCTCGACGCTGAAGAACTTGGCATGCCCGTCGGCGAACGTGTAGTTCGAACCGTTGCCGAAGCGACGCGGCTCGATGTACACGAGTTGGATGTAATCCGGTCCGGGGTTCGTCTTGCATCCGGCAAAGCCCTCTTCGGCCTTTACACGGGTGGCGGCAAAACCGCGTTGGTGGTGGGCGGAAACTCGCTGGCCGCTTCGCCCTTCCACTTCGTGCCGCTTGCATTGAGCATGACCGCGTTGACAGAACGATGGGACTTGTTCTTGAAGTTGGTGCTCTGCTGGTTGGAGGTGTCGTTCACGCAGTGGGGAGTGTTGGAGAACGGTGCCACCGCGATCAAGCTCGTGGGCGCCTCGATCGCGGAAGCGCCGACGACGTTTGCCGGATCGATGCTTCGCCGCTTTCGGGGCATGATGGCCGCGTTCACGGTGTAGGAGAGGCGTGGCACCTGGCTATCGCAGGGCGGGTCGCTCGGGTTCGAATCACTGATGTTGGCGCAAGGCGGATTCGTGGGAACCAGCCCGCGGATCGGGTCGCCGGGAGAGACGAAGATTTCCGAGCTCTTCATGTAGGGCATGATGCCAGCAGACCAGTGCCAGTAGCCATTTAGGTCACCTTGGTCGTTCTTGTACCAGTAGGCCTGAGGATAAACGTCCTCGTTATCGCTTAAGTACATCATGATGGCGATGCCGATCTGCTTCATATTGCTCAGATCGGCGGATTTTTTCGCGGCCTGTTTGGCCTGGGCGAAGACTGGGAAGAGGATCGCGGCGAGAATGGCGATGATCGCGATGACAACGAGCAGTTCGATGAGCGTGAATGCTTTCTTCAAGGCTTCCTCTATGTCGCCGTCACCAGGTGGACGGCCGACCCGATGGTATTCGGGGACCGCGAGGCCAAACCGTTCCTTTACCGAAAGATAACCACGCCTTAAAAGTCAGGTCGGCAACAGCGGGCCATCGAGTGCGGGAGGGGGCCTCTAGCCCTTTCGGGCCGCGGGGCGCAGTTGATCGAGCACTCGGCGGATGTCGAACTCGTTACGCGAGAGCATCTCGCGGGCCTCGTCGGCGGTGGCGTTGGTCAGTTCGCGCACGATGCGAACGCAACGCTCTTGAAGCTTCTTGTTCTTGGCCTTTACATCGACCATCAGATTCTCGATCACCTTGCCGGCCAGCACCATCGCGGCGGTGCTGATGCGGTTGAGGGCGAGCTTCTGGGCAGTGCCCGCCTTGAGTCGGGTCGATCCAGTCAGTACCTCGGCTCCGGTCTCGATCAGGATAGGATGATCGCAGGCGGAAAGCAACGGCCCGTTGCGAGAGTTGCAAATTCCGCACGTCCAGACGCCCTTTTCTCTTGCATGCCGAATGGCAGCGAGCACGAACGGGGTTTTACCGCTGGCGGCAAGGCCGATCAGGACGTCCTTCCGCGTTAACTGGAGGTCGTTGATCGCCTCGATAGCGGCATGCTCGTCGTCTTCGACGTCCTCGTGGGCCTGCTCGACGGCGAAGAGACCGCCCGCCATGACGGCGACGAATCGATCGGGCTCTACCCCGAACGTGGGGGGCATCTCGGCGGCGTCGGAGAAGGCGATGCGCCCGCTGGTTCCGGCGCCGACATAGATGGTTCTCCCGCCAGCGAGGTAGGCGTCGGCGACCTTCTGAGCCGCCTCGGCGAGCTTGTCCTCCACCGAGGCAACGGCGCGAAACACCGCCTGTTCTTCCTCGTTCATGAGCCGGATGATCTCAGCTGCCGACATCTTGTCGAGGCCGAACGAACGCGGGTTACGGGCTTCTGTGCTCATCGTGAAGACGCCGCGCGAGCTCAAGGGCCCCAGAGACGGGCGGCAAACGCGACTCCTCTATTATGCATCGCGCGGCATCAGTCCCCTCGGTGTCCCCCTTCCAGCCCTGGGTGACGGCGCTCGAAAACTCCTTGACGAACACCGGAGAGGCACGCCATAGCCCGCCCGACAGGGAGATTCGTGGCTCTTCGATCTCAGCATGGAATCGGCGGAGATGATCCAGGGTGAGCTCGGCAAGCAATCCCATCTCGTGGGCGATGATCCACTCCGCTTCGGCGTCGCCGGCCAGGGCGTCTTCGGCAACCGGCGTGGCCAAGCGGGCGGTCACTGCGGCGGGAAAACTCGAGCCCATGATCGCGCCCACGACCTCCGTCGGCCCGCGGGCTCCGAGTTCAGCTTCGAGGTGGGCAGTGACGGCAGGGCCGACAGGCCGCCCGGCCAGGAGGGCTTGGACGGCCCGCCGACCGATCGCGAACGCAGAGCCCTGATCACCCAGGAGAGGTCCGCCACCGCCCGAGCGGACGACTTGGCCGCGAACGAACGAGGACACTACCGAGCCGGTACCAGCCACTACGCAGCAGGTCGTCCCTGCCGGACTGGAGGCGAGGGCGGCATGGAAATCTGGACGGACATCGCAACGAGCCGCGGGAAACAGATCGGCCAGGATGGACCGGGCAATCGATGCCTGGCGGTCGGAGACGAGGCCGGCGAAGCAGCCACAGACGCTGGTGGGCGATGGGAGATTGCGAGTCGCTTCGGCGAGGGCTTCTCGAATGGCAGTCGGCGTCAAGGTTGCGAGATTCGCGGGGCCGCCTTCGCCTGCGGCGACTCGGCTGCCCGACTCGTCCGCGGCCAGCGCGCGGGTTTTGCTGCCACCGGCATCGATACCGAGCAATACCGGCACGCTAGAAGATGTTGCTCGAACGCAGGATGGCGCTCCCGGCCCCGCCGCCGATCAGCCAAACGAGAATGATGATCCACTTGTTCTTGTGGTCGAACTCGAGGATGGCGTAGATCAGCAGGTAGATGCCGCACAGCAGGCCGAACAGTCCCTTCAGGATCGAATCCTTAAAGGCGTCGGCGAGAATGATGACCCAGCAGACGAGCGAGGCGATCCCCAAGATGAATCCTAGCGCGGGCATGTTGAAAAGACGGTCGAAGGGTGAGGCGGGTTGCGCCAGAAACGCGGAAGGCCCCGGTGAAAGGGCCTTCGCGGTCTAGGAGGTGCATATGGAGCGAGACACAGGTGAAGGCGTGTGCGTGCACTCCGACACCTGGGGGTCGGGACACGAGGTCACGACCCTGCTATTTCTGAGAATCGCCAAGGATGTCTTGACGCGAAGCGTTTTTCCAACCTTTGCCGAACCGACGTTGGCCGACAGGTTTGCGACTCTCGACGTCTACGAGGTTAGCTGGCGGGTTCGGGCCAAGAGTTGTGCCCTGGTGGCCGGGAGGCCACGTTCACCCCGAGTTCTGGTTCCCCCGTTCCTCCGCCATTGGAGGATTCGACGACCCGCCCTCTCGAGCGGACATTACTATAATACACCGATTTCCGCCGGTCGGTCCCCGTTTTGGGTGAAATCGCAAGAAAGTCTCCTTCCGCGTGGTTTTGCCTGCCCAAACAACTTCCTCATGACTTGGCCTTAGAATACGATTCGCGGTCTTCGGCCCGCGGAGAAACTGCGATGACAACCACGAAACGAACGCTTGGCCCGATTCGTTACCTTGCCCCGCTCGCCCTGCTGGCGATCGGCGCGGCCCTACCAGAATGGCGTGGAACGGCCCAGCCGCCACCACCTCCTCCCGGGCTCGGAGTGCCGCTGCCTGGTCTGACCACCCAGCAACTGGCCGAGTTCGAGGCCGGCAGACTCCAGTTCGGCCGGGTAGAACGGCCGATCGATGGACTCGGACCGGTGTTCAACGGCGTCAGCTGTCTGGAGTGCCACCGAGCCGGCGCCCCCGGCGGAAGCGCTATCGACCTTCAGCTGACCCGCGTGACCCGAATAGGGCGGGTCGAAAGCGGCGTGTTCAGCGAACTGCCACAACGGGGCGGACCGCTCATCCAGCGGCGCTCGCTCCGCGAGATCTTCCCCAACCACCCCGTCTTTCCGGAGGTTATCCCGCCCGAAGCGACTGTGGTCGCGCGCCGCATCACGACTCCCCTCTTCGGCACCGGCCTCATCGAGGCGATTCCCGACATCGTGATCACGATGAACGCCGATCCTACCGATCGCAACGGAGACGGCATTTCCGGGCGGCCGAACTACATAACGAACCCAGAGACAAACCGGCTCGAGCTAGGCCGCTTCGGCTGGAAGTCGCAACTCTCCACCCTGCACCACTTTACAGGGCTCGCCCTGATCGACGAAATGGGCATCACGAACCCCAGTTTTCCTCTCGAAGTGCTCCCGCAAGGGCTCCCCATCCCCGCCGGAGGCGACAACGTGGCCGATCCCGAAGACAATGGTACGCGAGTAGCGGCGCTCACCAGTTTCCAGCGATTCCTCGCCCCGCCGCCTCAGGGCCTTCAGAACCGACAGGGGCGCGACGTCTTCGCGAACATCGGGTGTGCCAAGTGCCACATCCCGACCCTCAAGACGGCCGCCCACGCGATCGCGGCCTTGGCGAATCAGTCCGTCAATCTCTACTCCGACCTGCTCCTGCACGACATGGGCCTGAACCTGGCGGACGGTAACCCGCAGGGGCTCGCCAGTGCATCGGAGTTCCGGACCGCACCCCTGTGGGGCGTTCGCTTCCGACCATTCCTCCTTCACGACGGCCGGGCGACGAACTTGGATGCCGCGATTCGGCTCCACGGCGGTGAAGCCCTGGGTGCACGCACGCGCTACGAGACGCTTGCGCCAGGGCAAAGGGACGCGCTGCTCGGGTTCCTCCGCGGACTGTAGGTGGGCGGTCCGCGGATGATTTGTACGTCGAATGACGCCCTCCCGGGGGCACGAACCATCCCCCGGCTACCTCAGCCATGGGACGTGCGAGGAGCCAGTTCACGCTTCGGGTCGCACTGCCGAGAAATGGACGAAAGTGACCGGCAGAGCCTGAAAGCTCCGGTGATGCCTCCGGCCAAACTCGGATAAGCCGTCGGGTGAGTTCCGGTCTCGCATGGCCTGGGCGAATCCGAGCGTCGTCGCCAGCCCGGAAAGCGGCTCGCCCTTCAGCTCGACGAACCCGGCGTGGGCAATCGCGGCCGCAATCTGCTCGGGGGTTGGTGTTCTCTGGGCATAGATCTCGTCGAACTCGGCCAACTCCAGCGCCTCTCGGCGCTGGAGTTGGCCGGGCTTTCGGACGACATCCTTGATGTAAAGGAACCCGCCCGCACGAAGCAGCCGATGGGCTTCTCGCAGCACCTGGTTCAGATCGTCGGCGTAGCCGATCGACTCGAAGAACACGACCCGATCGTAGATGCCGCTCGCGAGGGGTGCTTCATGGTAGTCGCCTACCTGGATCGTCACGCGATCATCGACTCCGTTCGCTTGAGCCAGTGAATGGGCGGCGAGGGCCTGCTCCGGGCTGATCGTTATGCCGTCTACTCGGGTCCCTTCCACCAATCGGCCGATGAGTATCGCCGGACCGCCGGCTCCGCAGCCCAGATCGGCGATCCGCTCGCCGGCTTGAATGCCTGCGGCAGCGATGAGGTTCCGCATCGTGCTCTCGGGCGTTCCCCGCTGACCGATCAATCCCGCTTGATAGATGGGGCCGACCGCCGACAGGATCGCTTCGTTGTTGCGATCGTAGTACTCCTTTGCGCCTTCGCGGACCGACGAAGGGCGTGCGACGAGAGCCTCGAAAGTCTCATCGGACAGGACTTCAGCCAAAGGCCTATAGAAGGTCCATTGCGGTTCGCCATCAGGCCCCAGTCGAAACTTCAGATACCGGATGCCCTGTGAATCGACCCGATGGTCCACATGTACATCGGGGGGCGTCACTCTCGGGTCAGGCCATTCGGCATCGATCGCGACCGCTCCGGGGGTCGCCGGATCGAGGCTGACGAACAAGTACGGCGAAGTGACGAACCGCATTGCGAGTTCGCCGAGGGCGAGGGCGTCGCCCGCAGACAGGAACCCGTTCGCGGCCAACCCAGCCAGCAATGGGGCCGTCCCATCCGGCGCGATCCGGCAAGAAAGGCGTGGGCTCACCGAATCGCCATCCCATTTGGCAATGAGCGCCCACAGGGTATCGGGTCGCTCGAGCGCGCAGACGAACGCCGGCTCGAGGCGCGAGGTGTTTGCGAGCCCCAATCGCTTAAGGCCGAGCCTGAGTGTGGCAATCGGGTAGTGATTGCGCTGGTCGATCACGAAGTACTGCGACCAATCGTGCTTGAATCCTGCTTCGTCGTACCCGACTTTGGTCCACCGCCGAGGGTCGAACTCGAAGGTGTCGCGCAGAGTACGGTCGAGCGCGACAAGCTTATCGGGCAAGGGCATGCGCCGGGAAAACTCGGCGTATTCGAACTCGTCGTACTGGTACAGACTCACCGCCCAACCCTTCGCCGCGGCACTCACTTCGGCGTGGGCGATCCAGTTGCGTCGGAGGTTCGCTATCGGCGGGATCAGCCAAGCAGATTCTCTTCCAGCCATTCTTGCTTCCCCAAACCGAGAAGCAGGTTCGCACCGGCCGCTCTCTGAACCTCGTTCCCCTCACGGACCAACCGCATGGCCGTCTCCTGCGCCGCCTCGCCGAGGGCCGCGAGTTCTGTCTGTGCCTGGATACGAACTCGATAGTGAGAATGCCCAAGATGATCCACGAGGATGTCGATGGCCGCCTTCCCCTCCGACTTGCGGAGGCGTGCCAGCAACTCGGCCAGCGCTTCCGGCTCAGTTTCGTTGGCGAGCGCCTGACGGGGGGAGTCTAGCGGGGCCCCGACCGAGATCGCTAGCGCTCGGACGCGTGCGCTCGAAGACTGGGCGAGCGGAGCGGCCTCCGCCGCAAAGAGGCTGCCGGACGGGCCCAGCGTCTCGACTGAACGAAGCGCTTCCAGCACCACTTCCTCGTCCTCATGCCGCAAGCCCAACCTTACGACCTCGACGGCATCGAGCGGCCAAGTGCGTGCCCCCCACCGGAGAAGCCAGATCATAGCGTCGCGGTCGAGTTCATTCGCGCGAGCTGCCAACGTGACGAATCCGTGCTGTCCCTTACCTTCGGCAAGGATCGACGCTTCTCGAAGGAACGGTCCATTCAGTTCCGCGATCCAAGCCGAGACGGTCTCGCTATCGATCTGGGGAGATTGGTCGACTTCCAGGGTGTTCGCGACGCTGACCCGCAGCGCCAGTCTCGGCTCTAAGGACTCGGACCGGCTGAGCAGGTCGGCGGCGGCATGCGTATGGCGAAGGGAGTCGGTTTGCAGTACGAGGCTGCGGTATGTTGCCAACCCCGGTTCGACGGGCTCGAGCATGAGTCGTGACCGGACGACTTCGAGCAAGTCAGGCTCGCCGTAATACGTTATGAGGCGCAGAAAGTGGGGCGGAACTCTCGGATCGTCGAATGCCGAAAGGACGGCAGTCACGATATGCCGGTACAGGGTCGATTCGACCCGAAACGTCTGGGCGATCAGCTCATCGATCAGGTCGACGTTTTGAAACTTTCCGAACTGAAGCGCGACCTGAGGGTTGGCCATGATGGAGGAAAGTAGTGCCACTCGCACTTCGAGGTCGGGGTCTCGAAGTGCGAGCAAAAGGTCCTCCGCCGATCGTACGTGGCGGGTCTCTTCGGAGGCCTCCGTCACGCCAAAACTGTCTCCGGCTCGAGGACGAACTTGACTTTCTTTCGATTTGAAGCCATCGCTGCTCCGGGCGACTGGAGATTTTGACCGATCGTATTCGTCGAAGTGTTATCGTACGGGCCAGCGTTGACCTGGATTCCGAAGATCCCCAACAAGTCCCAGTTGATCGACGCGCCGACGCTGAAGATTTTGAGGGCCCAGATCTGTCCGAAGAGGCCGCCCGTGAGTACGAACCCTGTCGTATGCTCGAAGTCGATCGCCATCGTCGTGGGATGTGCGTCGGCGGCACTCGAAGAGGTCCCGCTGATGTTGCCGTCAGAGTTGGAAATGTTCGTATACGTCGCCGAACCCACGGCGATACTCTTCATCTGCACCTTGACCGGCGTTCCCAGCCCAATCTGTGGCCCAACTGCGAAGCCACCCCAAATCACCTGAAGCGATTCGTCGAGCGCGTAAATCGGCGCCAAGGGGGTTTCTTCCAAGAAGGGGACGATGTTGATCGGCAGAGTAAGAATCGGCTCGGCCTGCGCATACGGACCGGTCGAGAAGTTGTCCTTGCTCGTCGCGAAGAACCCATACGCCTGCCCTAGGTTGGGGATGAC
>ERZ761610.965-NODE-965-length-18276-cov-32.100818_pt1 | contig 18276 bp, 13 predicted proteins | sample MGYA00512164_ERZ761610 | MGnify/ENA primary metagenome ERZ761610 (study PRJEB28899, sample SAMN02850038) | bioreactor sludge metagenome | biome: EBPR Sludge; feature: EBPR Bioreactor; material: flocular biomat | place: Australia: Thorneside Wastwater Treatment...
GGTAATTTTTTCATTGCGCAAATCCGCCTCGACCCGCAGCCCGGCGCTGCGCAGTGCCGCCGCCACCTGCCCCGCGTAGTCAGCCTGCTTGTCGGAAATATTCAGCACCACCGCCTGGATCGGCGACAGCCAGAGGGGCATCGCACCGGCATAATGCTCGACGAGAATCCCGATGAAGCGCTCCAGCGATCCGAGGATGGCCCGGTGCAGCATGACCGGAATCTGGCGTTCGTTGTTCTCGCCTACGTAGTGCGCGTCAAGGCGTTGCGGCAAGGCGAAGTCCAGTTGCAGCGTGCCACACTGCCAGACCCGCCCAAGGCAGTCCTTCAGCGAAAACTCGATTTTCGGCCCGTAGAACGCGCCCTCTCCGGGCTGCAGGTCGTAGGCCAGCGCCTTCGCCGCCAAGGCCTCGGCCAGAGCCGCTTCCGCCCTGTCCCATGCTTCGTCGGATCCAATGCGTTTCGCAGGTCGCGTGGACAGCTTGACGAGAATCTCGGTGAACCCGAAGTCGGCATAGATCTTCTGCAACAGGTCGATGAACGCCGCTGTCTCCGGCAATATCTGCTGTTCCGTACAGAATATGTGGGCGTCATCCTGGACGAAGGCGCGCACGCGCATGATGCCGTGCAGGGCACCGGATGGCTCGTTGCGATGGCAGGAGCCGAACTCTGCCAAGCGCATCGGCAGGTCACGATAACTGCGCAACCCCTGATTGAAGATCTGGATGTGCCCGGGGCAATTCATCGGCTTGATCGCGTAGTCACGGTTCTCGGAAGCGGTCGTGAACATGTTTTCAGCGTAGTTCTGCCAGTGCCCCGACCGTTCCCAGAGCGAACGATCCATGATCATCGGCGTCTTCACTTCACAGTAGCCGTTCTCACCCAGAACCCGCCGAATGTACTGCTCGACCTCCTGCCAGATGGTCCAGCCCTTCGGGTGCCAGAAGACCATCCCTGGCGCCTCGTCCTGCAGGTGAAAGAGGTCAAGTTGTCGCCCCAGCTTGCGATGATCCCGTTTCTCGGCCTCTTCGAGCATGTGCAGGTAGGCATCCTGGTCTTCCTTCCTGATCCAGGCGGTGCCGTAGATGCGCTGCAACTGTTCGTTCCGGTGGTCCCCGCGCCAGTAGGCGCCAGCCAGCTTCATCAGCTTGAAGACCTTCAGTCTACCGGTCGAGGGAACATGCGGACCACGACAGAGGTCGACGAACTCCCCCTCGCGATAGAGCGAGACAGCCTGGTCCGCCGGGATCGCATCGATCAGCTCCGCCTTGTAGTGCTCGCCAATCGATCTGAAAAAGGTGACGGCCTGATCGCGCGGCCAGATCTCCCTGTGAACCGGCAGGTCACGACCCGCCAGTTCCGCCATCCGCCGTTCGATCGCCGTCAAGTCGTCGAGCGTGAATGGGCGCTCGAACGCGAAATCGTAATAAAAGCCGTTCTCGATGATGGGGCCGATGGTCACCTGTGCCGAGGGGAACAGTTGCTTCACCGCATAGGCCATCAGATGTGCCGTCGAGTGGCGAATGACCTCGAGCCCCTCGGGATCCCTTTCCGTGACGATCGCCAGTTGGGCGTCATCGCTGATCAGGTACGACGTGTCCACCAGCCGGCCATCGACCTTGCCGGCCAAGGCGGCTCGCGCCAGGCCGGCGCCAATCGTCTTCGCAACCTCGGCAACCGTCACGGGCTGCACGAAATCCCGTTGCGAACCATCGGGCAGAGTGACCAACGGCATATCGCACCTCAGAAGAAAAATGGAAAAGCCAGAGCGCCGCTCTGGCTTGTGTCGGGACAGCCGGCGGGACATCCAAGACGCGCGAGGCCCGCCACGACAGCCTGGCTCACGGTGGTTGGCGAACAGCCTGCCGCCGTCTCCTTGGCAGCACGCGTCGGTCCGGTCGCGACTGGCAGCCGGGCCGTTCGCCGACCTCCCGGAATTCAGAGGAGATTCTACCACACCGGATTCGGGCGGCGAAAAGGCAGCAACGGGCTGCCCCTGCAGCAGCCACAATGTCGTCGGAACTGCGCTGAACCACCTGTGGGCGATCGTTGGCACGGCCTGCCCTGCGACGGTGGAGGCAGTTCCTCAACTCGCCAGCGGCGCGAAGAGCGCCGAAATGTCTTCGCTGCCGAACTTGGCTTCGACACCATGATCGGCGGACAGAATGCGGGCTGCAAGTTCGGCCTTGCCCTCCTGCAAGGCGAGGATCTTCTCCTCGATGCTACCGGCAACGATCAGCTTGTATACGAAGACCGGTTTGTCCTGACCGAGCCGATGTGCCCGATCTGTCGCCTGATTCTCGGCCGCAGGGTTCCACCAGGGATCGTAGTGGATCACGGTGTCCGCAGCCGTCAGATTCAGGCCAACGCCACCGGCGCGGAGGCTGATCAGGAAAATGGGCACTTCACCCGACTGAAAGCGGCGAACCTGCTCCTCGCGGTCCCCCGTGTCACCGCAAAGCAAGGCGTATTCGAGAGCCAAGAGCCGCAGTTCCTTGGCAATCAGTGACAGCATGCTGGTGAATTGCGAGAACACGAGAATCTTCCTGCCCTCCTCGACCAGTTCCGGCAACATCGTCATCAGGAGATCAAGCTTGGCGCGTTCCCTGATCTTCTGCGCCGACTTGGACTTGAGCAACCGCGGGTCGCAACAGACCTGCCGCAGTTTCAGCAGCGCATCGAGGATGACGATCTGACTGCGATTGAACCCCTTGCTGGCGATTTCCTGACGTACCTTGGCGTCCATCGCGACACGAACGGTCTCGTAGAGATCGCGCTGACCACCCGCCAGTTCCACCTTGCGCACGATGATGGTCTTTGGAGGCAACTCGCGTGCCACCTCCTCCTTCCTGCGGCGCAGGATGAACGGACGCACCCGCCTGGCCAGCAGCTCGCGTCGCCTGACGTCCCCCTGCTTCTCGATCGGCGTCCGCCAGTACCGGGTGAAAGTCTGGTTGCTACCCAGAAAGCCGGGCAACAGAAAGTCGAACTGGCTCCAGAGTTCGCCAAGGTGGTTCTCGAGCGGCGTTCCGGTCAGGCAGAGGCGGTGACGCGCATCAATCCGACGAACCACTTCAGCGCCCTGACTGCGCGCATTCTTCACCGTCTGCGCCTCGTCGAGAATCAGCAGGTGGTAGGCATGTCGGGTCAGGTCGGTGACGTCCCGCCAAAGCAGCGGATAGGTCGTCAGCACGACGTCATGGAGCGGGATGTCTGCGAAGCGGTTCTTTCGTTCCGGTCCATGCAACGACAGGAGCGACAGCCCGGGAGCGAAGCGGGCAGCCTCGTTGGTCCAGTTGAAGATCAGTGAAGTGGGCAGAACGATCAGTGCCGGCCGGTCCAGCCGCCCCGACTCCTTTTCCAACAACAGGTGCGCAAGCGTTTGTGCCGTCTTGCCCAGCCCCATGTCATCGGCCAGGATTCCCGCGAGATTCTGTTCGCGCAGGAACTGCAGCCACGCCAGCCCTTCGGTCTGGTAGTGACGCAACTCCAGACCAAGTCCGCGTGGCGGCGCAATATGGCTGATCGCCTGCGCTGCATTCAACTGTTCGGCGAGCGCCAGCACATCGTTCTGGCCCCGGAACCGCCAGCGCGCGCTGTCATTGAGTTCGCTCAGGCGCGGCGCGTCGAAACGGGAAAGGCGCAGGCTGCTGCCGCCGGTAAAGCCCTCGAAGAGATCGATCAAGGTTGCCGCCAGCGGTTTGAGACGCCATGCGGGGACGCGAATTCTCAGGCCGGCAGCCGTCACCAGTTCGACCATTTCGCCGTCGGAGACCAGTGCCAGTAGACTGGCCTCGAGCCAGCGCCCGTCACGCCGGAACAGACTGGCAAGCAGGGGCGCAAGTGGCAGACGCTCACCCTCCACAACGATCCCCATGTCGAGTTCAAACCAGCCGTGGCCGGATTCAGTCAGATCGGCATCCCAAGCCTCCACCTCGAGCAGACGATGACGAAACTCGTTGGCGAAGTCGATCTGCCAGCCGCAGCTGCGCAAGCGCCCCAGCTGCTCACGCATGAACAGCGGCCAACTGCTCTCCCGCGCCAGTCCATACGCATTGTCCGGTGGCCTGCCGAAGGTATGCACGACGTAGCCCGGAATCTTCTCCAGATCGGCTTTGGCCAGTCCAGCCATCAACTCCTCTTCGCGGGCACGCTGGCGCTCGATGCGAACCATCTCACCGTTGGCAAGGATGCTGAAATCGCGCCGGTCATCGGGAATCACCTCGACATCCTCGTAGCGAAACGTCGCCAAAGCCACGTCGAAAGGCCCGCCACCATAGGCAGGGGAATAGTCCCGCCAACCACGATTCCCGTGTGTCTGGAGAGTCCGCAGGCGCAGCACCGCGACCGGCTCGGCAACGATGCAGCGGGTATCGACGCTGGCCTGCTCGGGGTCGCTGGGCAGATCAATCGCGGTTTCGGCGAGTGCTTCGCCGACGAGCGCAGCAGCCGTTGCCGACAACGGCGGCAGCGAGAACAGGCGAGCGACGACGGCCGGGTTACCTCTCACCTGCAGGGGGCCGACGACGCGCCGCTCGAGATCGACGAACCACGGTTCCGGCAGGGGTATGACCAGACTGGCCGCCGGCTCTGCGAGCAACGTCGCCATTTGCCGCCCCTCGCCTGCCTCGCGCCAGCTCAGGGTCGCCGGACGCGGTGACGCCAGGGTCAGGAACGAGAAGTCGTCCCCGCGGCACAGCCGGCCGGTCCTCGCCATGAGTTGGAGCGCTTCACCACCGTGCCTCGGCCCGATGCCAAAGGCGTGCAGCCCCGTGTCGAAGGCACGCTCGGTCCACAGCAGGCGCAGGATTGGACGATCCTCGTCGCTCACGAAACGAAGGGTTTTCGCAAGCGCACGATCGATGTTCCACAACTCGGCGGCGCTCTCGGGTTCGCGCCCCTTGTGGACAGTGACCCCGAAACCAGTCAGATCAGCAGTCCACTGCAGCAGGTAGAAGAGCTGCTGACGGCCCGCAGCAGCACCGCGGTCCTTCTTGCTGACCGCCAGCGCGACCCGGCGCAACTCCTCGGTCCATGAGAGCGCACCAACGTCGCCCTTGCCGACCGGCAGCGAGCGTTCTATCGGCTTATCCACGCGGCAGCCTCGAGCGCCATGCGACGCCCCTTCCGTGCTCGCCAGAGTGGCATGATGACCAATGGAACAAAGGCGCGCTCAAGCTCCCGACCCACAACCAAGTGGGCAGCTGCCTGCCCTCGCCGCGCAAAGCGCTGCGGTTCATCGGCGGGGCAACCCGGACAAGGAGCCCAGCATCGAGCGGCAGGCCCCGGCAAGGGCAAGCACAGCGTTTCCCCTGTGCCCATCGTCAATCTCGGAAGTTGCCGTAGCGAATCGGAAAATCCGTGACCTCCTTCGTGACCAACGCGATGCAGGCTTGCAGATCATCCCGCTTGGCGCCACTGACGCGTACGGCATCGCCCTGAATCGTCGTCTGGACCTTGAGCTTCGAGTCCTTGATCAGCTTGACGATCTTCTTCGCCAGTTCCGACTCGATGCCACTCCGGATCTTCAGATCCTGCTTGACCTTGTTGCCCGAGACACGCTGCACCGGCTGATCGTCCAGCCGCTTGGTGCTCTCCTTTTCCTTTTTCTCCATTGCCGGAAAAAGAAGATCCCTGATCTGACCGAGCTGGAATTCGGAGTCACCATGCAATATGATGACTTTATCCTTGTCATTGAGCTCCACCCGCGCGCTCGTTCCCTTGAAGTCATAGCGATTGTCGATGGCACGCCGGGTGACGTCGAGCGCATTGTGCAATGCTGCCATGTCGGCTTCGGAAGAAAAATCGAATGAAGGCATAGTACATCCCGTTGTCGGTCGAACAGGCGGAGAGGCGCGACCCCACACCGCTGGGGCCGCAGCGAGTGAACAGTCTAAAGCCCCCAGAGCTTCTCCATGATCGTCTTGGCAATGAAGCCCAGCATGCCGAATGACAACACGAAGAAGAGCACGATGGTTCCGGTCTTGCCAGCCTTTGACTTCCAGGCGATCTCGCCAATGATGAAGAGCATGAAGAGCATGAAGGCTCCGACCCCGAAGGTCATCCCGAAGTCCGATATCTGTTCTTCGCTCAGGCCAAACATCGGTGCCGCCTTTCACTCAGGCCACCCATCGAAGGATCATCCGGGGATCATCGCCGGCGAGCCGCGAGCCTGGCCGCGATGCGCATCCGGAGCGCGTTGAGCTTGATGAAGCCGGCAGCGTCCCTTTGGTCATAGGCGCCAGCGTCATCCTCGAAGGTCGCAATCGTCGAGTCAAACAGCGAATCGGTCGCCGAGTCACGGCCGACGACGATCACGTTGCCCTTGTACAGCTTGACCCGCACCCAGCCATTCACCGCCAACTGCGTGTGGTCAATCAGCTTCTGCAGCGCCAGCCGTTCCGGGCTCCACCAGTAACCGTTGTAGATCAGGCTGGCGTAGCGTGGCATCAGGTCATCCTTCAGGTGCGCCACCTCGCGGTCGAGGGTGACCGACTCGATCGCGCGGTGCGCCGGCAGCAGGATCGTGCCGCCAGGCGTTTCGTAGCAGCCACGCGACTTCATCCCCACGTACCGGTTCTCGACGAGATCAATGCGACCGATCCCATGCTTGCCACCCAGCTCATTCAGCCGCCAGAGCAACTCGTGTGCGGGCAGTCGCTGGCCATTGATCGCCACCAGATCACCACGTTCGAACTCGAGATCGAGATACTCCGCCGCATCTGGCGCCCTCTCCGGTGACACCGTCCAGCGCCACATCGATTCCTCGGCTTCGGCCGAAGGATCCTCGAGGTGGCGTCCCTCGTAGCTGATGTGCAGCAGGTTGGCGTCCATGGAATAGGGGGAGCCGCCCTGGCGATGCTTCATCTCGACGGGAATGCCATGCTCCTCTGCATACGCCAGCAGTTTCTCGCGCGACAGGAGATCCCACTCGCGCCAAGGCGCGATGATCCGTATGTCGGGGCGCAACGCATACGCACCCAGCTCGAAGCGCACCTGGTCGTTGCCCTTGCCTGTCGCGCCATGCGCGACCGCATCGGCAGCGGTCAGATTGGCGATCTCGATCATGCGCTTGGCAATCAGCGGACGGGCGATCGAGGTACCGAGCAGGTATTCGCCCTCATAGACCGTATTGGCGCGAAACATCGGGAAGACGAAGTCGCGGACGAACTCCTCGCGCAGGTCTTCAATGTAGATGTTTCCTGCGGCGATGCCGAGCTTCAGTGCTTTCGGGCGTGCCGCCTCGAGTTCATCACCCTGTCCCAGATCGGCGGTGAAGGTCACCACCTCACAGCGATAGGTATCCTGTAACCACTTCAGGATGACCGATGTATCGAGACCGCCCGAGTAGGCAAGGACGACTTTGCTGATCTGGCTCATGTTCTTTCCCCAAGCGAACAGGCTGATGATACATCGACGCGGCCGCACAGGAGGTACTCCAGCAGCGCTTTCTGTGTGTGCATGCGGTTCTCGGCCTCATCCCAGACGACGCTCTGCGGTCCATCAATGACCTCTGCCGACACTTCCTCGCCCCGATGTACCGGCAGACAGTGCATGAAGAGGGCCTGCGGACCGGCCACGCGCATCATCTCCCGATTTACCTGCCAGGCTGCAAAGGCACGCCGCCGGTCATCGTTTTCCGCTTCGAAGCCCATCGAAGTCCAGACGTCGGTGGTCACCAGATCAGCCTGTCGAGTTGCCGCCAGAGGGTCGGCAAACTGCTCGAAGTGTCTGTTCTCCTGCAGCCCGAGGCGACCCGGGACGACTTCGTAGCCTGGTGGCGTGGACACGTGGACGCGAAAGTCGAGCACTTCCGCCGCCTGCAGCCAGGTATTGCAGACATTGTTCGAATCGCCGATCCAGGCAACCGTCCTGCCCTGGATCGGCCCGCGGTGCTCGATGAAAGTGAAGATGTCAGCAAGAATCTGGCATGGATGATAATCGTTGGTCAGGCCGTTGATCACCGGCACACGCGAATAGGCCGCAAAGCGCTCGACGATCGCCTGCTCGAAGGTCCGGATCATCACGATATCGCTCATGCGCGAGATCACCTGCGCCGCATCTTCAATCGACTCGCCGCGCTGCAGTTGCGAATCCCGACTGTTGAGATAAATCGCCGACCCGCCGAGTTGTTGCATCCCGGCCTCGAACGAAAGCCTGGTACGCGTGCTGGCCTTTTCGAAGATCATGACCAGAGTGCGATCGCTGAGCGGCCAGTACTTGCGAAAGGCCTTGAACTCGGCCTTGATCCAGCGCGCACGTTCGAACAGATGATCGTATTCCGCACGCGTGAAGTCCTTGAAATGGAGGAAATGCCGAGGGCGCTGCATGGCTGATCTCTAGGTTGAGGCGAGAAAATCACGGATGAGCACTGCCAAGCGCGACGCCAGTTCACGTCCTTCATCGGTGCTGAAGGTCAGCGGAGGCAGAAGGCGAACGACCGTATCCGCCGTCACGTTGATCAGCAAGCCGGCCTGCAGCGCCAACATCACCAGATCGCCGCACGGGCGATCGAGCTCGATGCCGATCATCAGACCCTGGCCTCGAATCTCCACCACGCCATGGCAATCCGCCAGGGTCGTGCTCAGTTCGTCGCGGATCAACTGGCCGACCAGCCGCGCGTGATCGACCAGCCCTTCCCGTTCGATCACTTCGATGGTGGTCAATGCCGCCACTGACGCCAGCTGATTGCCGCCGAAGGTCGAGCCATGTTTCCCCGGCTGGAAAAGACCCTTCGCCGGCCCGGCAGCAAGACAGGCACCGATCGGAACACCGCCGCCCAGCCCCTTGGCCAACGTCACCACATCCGGTCGGACACCGAAATGCTGAAAGGCAAACCATGTCCCGGTCCGGCCCATTCCGCACTGCACCTCGTCGCAGATCAGCAACCAGCCCCGGTCGTCGCACAGCGCCCGCAGACCACGCTGGAACTCGATATCGGCGGAGTGGACTCCTCCTTCGCCCTGAACGACTTCAAGCATCACGGCGACGACGTTCTGGTTCGCACGGGCCAGCGTTCTGATCGCTTCGAGGTCGTTGTAACGTACGCGCAGGAAACCCGCGACAAGCGGCTCAAAGCCGGCCTGCGCCTTGCGGTTGCCGGTGGCTGACAGGGTCGCCATGGTTCGGCCATGGAAGGCTCTCTCCATCACGATCGTCACCGGACTGTCGACGCCTTGCCGGTGGCCATGCAGGCGGGCCAGCTTGATCGCCGCCTCATTGGCTTCGCAGCCGGAATTGCAGAAAAAGACTTCCTCCATTCCGGAGAGGGCCGCCAGCTTGTCCGCCAATCGCTCCTGCTCAGGAATCCGGTAGAGATTCGACGCGTGCAGCAGACGCGATGCCTGTGTGGCGATCGCCTCGACCAGCGCCGGATGACGGTGTCCTAGCGTATTGACGGCTATCCCCGACAAGGCGTCAAGGTAAAGCTTGCCCTCGGTGTCGGTCAGCCAGCTGCCTTTGCCGTGACTGAAAGCGACCGGCAAACGGCTGTAGGTATTCATCAGATGGGACATTGAGCACAACCCAGTGCGCAGGCGTCAAAACTGAAACGGCGGCTCGCGCCGCCGGACACATGCATTCTCACCAAGGACCGGGAGCTGTTCCCCGCGGACGCTTGGCCGAGGTTGCAGGGACCGGCATACAGGCTGGGGATTCTAAGCGATAACGCCCACGATGTGTAGCGAGCGCATGGAAAAAAGCTACCTGCGGATGAGATTCCAGATCGTTTCGATGCCGCCGAGAACGAGATCGGACAGCTCCGCCTCCAGCACACCGTTTCGCACCTGCCGGGAACCTGACGACTTCTGGCGCTCGCTGGCGATCAGCGCATCGGCGACGGCCTGTGGATCGGTGGTTTCCTGGCGGCGGGCCTTGCTGCCAAAGTCGTCGAGAGCCGTGCGCACGGCATCAGGATCGAGAATGACGATCGGCGAGCGACAGTGACCACAGACATGGACGCGAGTGACGTCCACCGGCGCGCCGCAGCTTGCGCAGCGGATCGTACGCACCCTACGTGCCAGCTCGGCCACCTCGCCGCCGTTGAGCTGACGGACGAACCCCTTTTCGATCATGAACGCGGAGAACGCGCTGTAGCGGCCATGCCGCTGGGGACAGCGGCCATAGGCGAAGCGACCGGCACGCGTACTGTCCAGACAGTTCAGCAGGGTTTCGCGGCAGCGCGGACAGCGCAGGACTGTCGACCACGGCTGGCGCGGGTCAGCCTGGTGCTCATGCAACAGGCGAAACAGGTCGAGCACTCCCGCCGGAGCCAGCTGCGCACTCTCGTGCTCGTCGAACCAGATGCCCTGACAGGCAAAGCAGATGTCCAGCGAGATCTCGCCACCGAGCTGGCGCCTGAAACAGTGCACCGCCATCGCTGACCCGCAGCTGGGACACGTGCCCCCTCGCCCGGGGCGAGAGGGCGACAGATTGGTGTGATGGTTCATGGCAACAGACGAACGGATCAGAGGTGGACTTGCGCGATCTGGGCACTGGGTCTCGACGGCGCACCAGGCGGCCCAGCCGATGGATGCGGCAGTATAGCGGCAGCAGGTTGGTTGCAGAAAGCCGCCGGATCAGCCACGCAGGCGACGGACCCAGAAAATCTCATGACGCCGTACCGACTTGCGAAAAAACTCGCTGTCGCCGGTTGCCGGCCAGCGGCGGCCAACAAGCACCCGCTGGATATGCCGCCGCAACCTCTGCTTGCAGCGCAGTCCACCCTGCAGATCATGCTGCATCGCCAGAGCCATCGCCTTGTCGAGTTGTGCAGCAGGGCTCAGCAGAGGGCTCCAGAGACCGTCGGCGGGCAACGGCGTCAACGCTGGCGGCAAGGCCACGCCATGGCCGACCGGACCCATTGGCCAGCGGTCATTGTCATGCAGATGGTTGGCGTACAACAGCGCGACTTCAGGCTGCCAGGCGGACTGCTGCATCGCCAGTTCGAGCGCCTGCGTAGCGGCAACATGGTCGACGTGTGGATCGAGCTGCGGGTGTGGAGTAACGACGACCTGCGGCCGGAAGTGGTCGAGCAGTACCGCCAGGTCGGCAACGAGGTTGGCACCGCACGGCAGCCCGTCGGCATCGGCCGGTAGCCGCAGTGGGTTGTGGCGGCGAGCTTCGCGCACATCCGTCGCGCCGGACTCACGCGAAGGAAAAGGCGCCCCGGGGTCGGCCAGCATCGCCTGCAGCTGCATGCAGTAGTAACCGAGTTGCACGCAACGACTCTGCGGAACTTCACCCCAGAGGGGTATGGCCATGCTGTCCCAGCTGCGCAGGCGTCCCTTCAGACGTGCCGCAGCGGTGACATCGAGACCCAGGCACCGATAGCTCCAGGCTTCGGTTTCGCCCTGCGTGAGGGTGACGATCGAGACCCCAGCTGTCCGCCGGTAGAGGCCGAATGCTGCCAGCTCGGCATCGTCAGCATGCGGCGCCAGGATCATCATCCGTCGTTCGGCGTAATCCGGATTGCGCATGACGTGCAGGGTCGCGCTCGTTGAGAGGTGGCAGTGGCGCCCTCTGATCCGCAGCTCTCCCGCGGCAAGCGCCGCCTCCTGCCCCGACAGGTTGAGGAACCGTCGCCCACGAACGCCACGTTCGAAATCCTGCCGGTCGCCACCGATCAGGACATGCGGGTCGAACCAGCGGCCAAGCCAGGAACTGATCAGCCGCAGCTCGAGAAACAGCGTGTCGCCGCGGGCCAGCGGCGCACTCAGCGCAACTCGTCCCTCGCTCAACGACACCGCCTGTTGTGCCGTCCCATCCGGGAAGCTGTACTGATAGTCGGTACGTGGCGAATAGAAGAGGTGATCGGCAAACCAAGCCTCATGAGCGATCCAGCCGCAAAGCAACAGCAACGCCGCCCACCACCAGGCAACGGTGATTGCGATCACCGCCAGAAGCAGGGCGCCGCACAGCAGCAAGAAACGCCTGTGGCGACGGTGAAGTGACAGCAGCAGTTGTTTGCGTGTACTCATGGGTCATCGATCTCGAGACGCACTGCCCTTGTCCGGCCTCAGGTTCGGTAGACCGGCGTACGATGGCACCAACGATCCTTGTAGCCATCGCCAGCTCGACCGAAGGAGTAGCGCAGTGGCTTGCCCGCCGCCAGGGCTTCTGCGCGCTCCGCTTGTACATTGACGAAGGTCAGGACACTTCCCGGGCTGTATTCGCTGTGCTGCGGGTCGACTCCGCCATTGATGTACTCGAGCGAAATCCACTTCGGCGCTTGCACACGGTAGAGAATCTGAATGGCAATCGGTTGCTCGTCGCGCAACAGTACCGAACCCGTCATGAACTCGCGCAGCAGCCCGAAAACCTGGGCCAGATGCGGCTCGCCGCGGGCGGAAAAACCCCAGCGGCGACGGAACAGGTCGGCGTAGATTGTCGCCTGCTCGGCTGGGGAATAGTCCAGAATCGGGCGCAACCGGCCGCCGAGCTGCTCGAGCAGGCGCAGTTCCCGTCGCTGATTGTAGAGAAACTTCGTCGAGCAATCCGACAGCGGGCGCAGCATGGCGAGCTCTTCTGGTTGCGGCCGGAGGGTACTGATCTGGTCCCGGTTGATTTCGGACACGAAATGCATGCGCCAACGCACCGGCACCCGCGCTCGCTCGGCTATGGGCAGAATGACTTCCGCATTGCCCAGGTCAAACAGTCCGCGCTGGCCGCGTTCCTTCAGTACGTCCTTGGACAGCGCCAGATGGCGATCCCAGCAGGCAACGGCCGCCAGCAGTTCGTCGCCGGCGAACCGGCCTAGGTAACGCACAGGAATCTCTGCCAAGGCAGACAGGCGCGCGACGATCAACGGGTGCGTCGCGACGCTGCCGCCAAAAAGCTGCCATGCACGCGCATAATCGGGGGCGGTGACCGGTGTCCAGCCATGCTCACGCCACGGACGTACCCAACTCAACATCGACCGCCCGCTGAGAAGTCACACGCCCAAGTACTTCGAGAAGGCCACCCGGGAAGCCAGCAACATTCACGGTAGGGCGTCGCACCGACGATGCCTGCAGCAGGCCGCCGACGGCAGTGAAGCCGATCGCCATCAGTCAGCGGCATGTGCTGCCTGTTCCCGAGCAATCCCTGAAGCCGGAACGTAGATCATGTCCCCATCCTTGACGGCAGACCGCGGCAACATCCTTGGCGGCGCAGATCTCCGGGGAACACTGACTGCTGCGTCGCAGGACGAATTATTGCATTCCGTCGAGGATGGGGGAAGAATACCCGCAGATCCGATGGTTGGAGTCGAAACGCAGTCCCACCCGATATTGGCAGCGAATCAGGTAGCCCGAAGCAGGAGAGCCGTGACCTTTCAACCCCAAGAGCCCCCCGCATGCAAGGCAGGCGCGGTGGACTCGACCCGAGAGTTCCGTGAGTGACACCGCACTTGCCAGTGCGAACGGGCGCAAGAAGACGATGAGCGACGAAGAAGGGCCGTTGATCAGCGTCATTATCCCGACCTACAACTACGCTCATCTGCTGCCGCGCGCGTTGGACTCTGTTCTCGTACAATGGGTGCCCTGGGTCGAACTGATCGTCGTCAATGATGGATCGACCGACGAGACGGGGCCGTTGCTGGCCGGTTACGCCGCGCGTCACCGTGGGTTGGTGGTAATCGACCAAGCCAACGCCGGCGCCGCTGCCGCGCGCAACCGAGGTCTGCGACAGGCGCGCGGCTGCTACGCCCTGTTGCTTGATGCCGATGACGAACTGTTGCCACACGCGCTGCAGGCGCTGCGTGCGACCATCGCCAGACATCCCGAAGCCGGCACGGTTCTCGGCGGACAAATCTCCGTCCATCCGGATGGTCGGGAACGGATCCGAGGGCCGACGCGGGTGCCCAGCGCTTCACCACTGCAGTTGAGCGAGCGCTACTTGCTGCAGAAGCGCATCGCAATCTCCCACGGCTGTGCGCTTTTCCGCCGCGACTTTCTGCTGCATCGACCTTATCCGGAGAACCTGCGCGGTGGTGAAGACATCCCGGTGTTTGTGCACATGCTGATCAGTGGACCGGTAGTGACCACCGACGCAGCGTTGGCACGAATCCACAAGCATCGCGACAGCCTTCGCCACGACCGGGGCGATGAGGAAGCGCGTGCCCAGTTGCTGGTGGAAGAGGTTTTCGCCGGCTTGCCACCCGAGTGTCAACCACTGCGCAGGCGCTATGCTGCGCAGCGCTATCTCTCGCTCTTCCGCACCGCCGTGCAATCAGGCGACCGGCTTGCGGCCAAGCGCTACTTTGGGGCAGCCTGGCGTTTGCACAGGCTGCAAGTCTTGCGGTGGAGTTACCTGCGCAAGGCCGCTCGCCTATTTTTCCAATGATGCGTATCCTTTCCTCTCCACTCTGGGCCTCTGTCCGCAATGCGCGTGGAATGTCAGGCGACGCCGGCCCACTGGTTGCCACCGTCCTGGGCAGCCTGCTGCTTTCCATGCTGGCGTTTTCCAGCGCGACCATTATCGGCAGAGATGCTGCACTCTATCTCGATGTGGCACGACAAGCCGTCGAAGCGGGTCCATCTGCCGCTTTTCAAGTCTTTGACTGGCCTTGGTTCTCCCTGCTGCTGGCGGCGACCCGTGTCGTCTTCGGACTGCACCTGGAAGCCGCAGCCTATGGGTGGTGCGCGGCCTTCATGGCGGGCACCAGCGTCCTCCTTGTCCTCGTGACGCGACGATTCTCGCCGATGAGCGCCTACTGGGCCTGTCTGGTGGCTTTGTCGATACCCGCGTTCAACCAGTTCCGCGGCGACATCATCAGGGAACATGGTTCGTGGTTTTTTTCTCTTCTCGCTCTCTGTCTGGCCTTGCGCTGGTTCGAGCGCGGCGGCTGGTGGCGAGCCGCCGCAATACAAACATCGATTGCCTTGGCAGCCTTGTTCCGGCTCGAAGCAGTGATCCTGGTACCCGCCCTCGCCCTGTGCATGCTTGGTGAGCTGAAGGCACGGCAGGGGTGGAATCGGCTGTTGCAGCTCAATGCCCTGCCGCTCGCGGGCATCATCGCGCTGGGCTCGGCGTTGCTTGCTGGCTCCCTGGCAGGCCCACGGGTCGCCACTTTCCTCGCAATGATCGAGCCGCAGCAGCTCTTCCTCCAGTTTGAGTCGATGGCGAACCAACTTGCAGCCGCGATCCTTCCCGATCACGCCAAGGTGTATGCGCCACGAATCCTCTTTTTCGGCCTGTCGCTCACCCTCCTGACGAAGTTCATCGCACTGAACGGTCCGCTTTGCCTGCCGCTTCTCGAGCGCGCAAACTGGCTGGCGGTCCGCGAGTACTGGCGCCTCCTGCGCCCCTTCGCGTGCACATGGCTACTCTACCTGTGTGTACTTCTCGTCTTCTTCGTCCAGCTGCGCTTCATCAACTCGCGATACGCGAGCTTCCTGAACTTGCTGGTCGTGCCCCTGCTGACCATGGCTCTGGTGATGTTCTGCCGCAAGCATGCACGCTGGTCGCGTTTGATGGTGCTCGTACTCCTCGTGCAGATGATCGCCAACGTCGTGTCGATCAAGCCCGGGAAGACCCATTACCACGAAGCCGCCGCGTGGGTAGCCGCGAATACCCGCCCCGATGAACCGGTGTATTACGAAGACGCACGCATCGCCTACTACGCGGGTCGAGGCTACCCGAGGACGGGTGTGACCGGAGAACGGGTGATAACAGGACAGGAGGCACAGGGATACCGCTATTACCTGTTCACGCACAAGCCAAACAACGAGACACTCCAGCTCTGGCTGTCAGCGCAGCAGAAGCATGTCGTCCGTCGGTTCGAGAACCACGAAGGGGACACGATTCTGGTCATTGGTCCATGACGCCGAAGTGGCCAGCGCCAGCAGTGGAAACCGGCACGAACCACTCCGGTACAGCACGCGTAGGCAGAGGAGCGCGACGCTTTCCCCGGTTGACTGACGCACGGGAGCTCGCAGATACTCGCGCAAGCAATGGTCATCGTCCATCCTGCCGCCAGTCGAGCATCGAAGCCTACCCGGACCTGCGTCACGTCCGCTTCCGGGTCAACGAGCCCCCCCCAGAGGGGTCGGTGGACCGACTTGATCGTCGTTCTGGCCTGCGCCCTCTGACTGCTTCTCGCGTTGCCCATAGGAGAAAGGACCACTGAGACGCCATGGCTGAACACGTTCCCCTGAACCAGAGGCTGTTCGATCTGCCGCTCCTGCGCAGCATCGGCCGATCGATCCATTCCCGGCGACTTGCCCAGGAACCGCGTGGACAATCGACGGCTACCCGCTTCTTCAGGAACCTTAGACAGCTTGACGCGCTGCAGGGGCCGCTGCGCGCACTGGTCGATGAAACCGTGCCGATACGGGTTTTGGTTGCTGGCTGCAGTTATGGTTGTGAGGCCTACTCACTGGCCGCATACCTGGCCGTAGAGTTCCCTTCCCTCGACTGGAGGATCGACGCTTTCGACATTTCACAGGAGGCCGTGGCGGTTGCCCAACGGGCCGAGTTCGGCAGCAAGTACGGGCTCGGCGATCCCCAGCAGGGAGAGGCCCGACGCTATGCGCAGCGCTTGCTGGAACCAGGTGGTTCGACGTGGAAAATCGTCTCGGACATCCGCCAGCGTGTCCACGTCACGCATGGTGACCTCCTCGCAAACAGCTTCGCGACGACTACCGGCTACGACATGGTTTTTGCCCAGAACTTCCTGCTGCACATGGATGACGGGACCGCCACTGCAGCCTTCGCGCGCGTCGTCGATGCCACCCGGCCCGGCGGTGCAATCTTCGTTGCCGGTATGAACCTCGACAGCAAGGTCGCTCTCGTCAGGAAGCACGAATTGACCCCGGTCAACTGGGAGATCGAAGCCATCCACGACAGCGACCAGATGCGTCGGTCGGCTTGGCCCTGGGGATACTGGACGCTGGAGCCGATTGACGCATCCCAACCCGACTTCATCCTGCGCTACGGCACCATCTTCCGCAAGCCCGACAGTTCGACAGTACACCGCTGATCATTCGTTGTCCGACGGCGGGCCTCGACGATGCCGCGGGATGTGCGGCATTGGCATCGTCGCCCCACATGCCGCGCAATGGCTTCTGGATGACTCGCCCGAATGCGGGACGAAGTCATGCTGGCCACTCTGCCGGCCGCGGACACCGGCCTGCGTCCGGTCTGCTATAGTTCGGCCTGCGCGCCGCCGGCAACTCGCCTCCGAGGATGCTCCACCGCGGCCATCACCCTGTTGTCGCATGAAAGCATCCCGATGAGCATTGGCCCGGACCCCGGAACCGAGAACGCGTTCCCGCCAGAGATCCTGCGCGAGGTAGCAAAGCGACGGACCTTCGCCATCATTTCGCACCCTGACGCCGGCAAGACCACCCTGACGGAGAAGCTGCTGCTCTTCGGAGGCGCGATCCAGCTCGCCGGCACCGTCAAGGGACGCAAGAGTTCCCGCCATGCCACCTCGGACTGGATGGAGGTCGAGAGACAGCGGGGCATTTCGGTGACCAGTTCCGTCATGCAGTTCGAGTACAGCGACCACACCATCAATCTGCTCGATACGCCAGGACACGAGGACTTCTCCGAAGACACCTATCGCGTCCTGACTGCTGTCGACGCCGCGGTGATGGTGATCGACGCAGCCAAAGGAGTCGAGGCGCAAACAGTCAAGCTGCTCAACGTCTGCCGCCTGCGCAACACGCCGATCATCACCTTCGTCAACAAACTCGACCGGGAAGTGCGGGAGCCTTTCGAGCTCCTCGCGGAGATTGAGTCCGTGCTGGGTATCGAGTGTGCGCCGATCACTTGGCCGATCGGCATGGGCAAGAGCTTTCGCGGCGTTTACCACCTGCTGAACGACCGCCTGCTGCACTTTGCCGCAGGCGAAGAGCGGCGCAGCGAGTCAGAACGACTCGATGGGCTGGACAATCCGCTCCTCGACGCACAGTTCCCCGGGGAGGTCGACCGGCTGCGCGAGGACGTGGATCTGATCCGGAGCGCCAGCAACCCTTTCGACCTGGTAGGGTTTCTCGCCGGGCGACAATCCCCGGTGTTCTTCGGCTCGGCGATCAACAACTTCGGCGTACAGGAGATCCTGCAGGCACTGCTCGACTGGGCTCCGCCGCCGCAGGAACGCGACGGCGGCTGCCGCATGGTTCAACCCGCCGAGGCAACCTTCAGTGGTTTCGTGTTCAAGATCCAGGCCAACATGGACCCCAAGCACCGGGACCGCATCGCCTTCTTCAGGGTGTGCTCCGGGCGTTATACGTCAGGAATGAAGGTCAGGCACATCCGCCTGAACCGCGAGATGAAACTGGCGAACGTCCTG
>ERZ761610.968-NODE-968-length-18229-cov-23.225927_pt1 | contig 18229 bp, 20 predicted proteins | sample MGYA00512164_ERZ761610 | MGnify/ENA primary metagenome ERZ761610 (study PRJEB28899, sample SAMN02850038) | bioreactor sludge metagenome | biome: EBPR Sludge; feature: EBPR Bioreactor; material: flocular biomat | place: Australia: Thorneside Wastwater Treatment...
TGCACATCCTCTTTGCGCTGGCCAATCTGGTCATCGCCAAGCGGCAGCTTCTGGCTGTTCACAGCCAAGGTGCGTCCTGAGCACGGCGAAGGGCCCCGAAAAGGAGGGGGGGAAGGCCAGGACGAGACTTTGACCCCGGAGAAATCGGCCGGAACGGCGCGCCGCCTGACCGCGAGCTCTCGGTTTTCCGACCGGGAGCGGCTCTGGCGCGTGTTGAGGTCCATTGATCAGCGGTTCCCTAGCGTTGGGGCGCCCGAAGAGCTCCCCTGGAGGAATTGTGGCGAAGACACGGTTTCGCACGATTCGGAGTAAGCCCAAAACGCTACCGAGCTTAAGTCCTTTGCACTCTTAGCAACCTAGGAAAGACGCTTGGTAAATGGAGCAACGACGTGTTCAAAAGGTTATTGTCCTTGAGGTTGAAAAAATCGCTTCCGGGTGGGGTAGGCGTCCTCGTGAGCGGTACGGCTGGCGCCCAGGCTCTGTTGGTTATGGCGGCGCCGCTGCTGACGCGTTTATATAGCCCGGAAGACTTCGGTCTGCTAGCAGTATTCTCCGCAATCCTCTCTCTGGGCGGAGTGATCAGCGCTGGGCGCTATGAGTTGGCGATTCCTCTACCAGAGAATGACGTTGACGCAGCGAATCTGACCGTCCTTAGTTTTCTTATAGTAGTTCTGACCAGCACTCTATTGCTAGGGGTCTTCGCGTCGTGGCCGGTAGAGATTGCTATCACACTCAACGTTCCCGAACTCGCGCCTTACCTGTGGTTGCTTCCTTGCGGTGTCCTCTGCTTCGGCAGCCACGAAGTGTTTGCCAAATGGGCGATCCGTGAGAAGCGATTTCCGACGCTTGCCCGCATCAGGATATATCAGACGCTCGGCGTACTCGCCGTGCAATTGGGTGCCTACAAGTTGGGCGCTGGCGCATTGCTCGGCGGGCATGCTGTGGGGCAAGGGCTTGGCGCGACCGGGCTTGCTGTGTCTGCCTTCAAGCGCCCGGAGTTGCGTCACTGCTCACTGGCGGAGATTAGGCAGCAGGCCAGCCGCTACCGCAGGTTTCCCCTATACTCTACTTGGACGGCGCTGTTGAATACGGGAAGTCTCCAGGTTGCGCCAATCGCTTTCGTTGTAATTTATGGCGCCGCTGTCGCTGGGCTCTACGCGTTCACGTTGCGAATAATCTCCATTCCGGGCACGATGGTTGGCAATGCGATTGGGAATGTTTTTTTGGCATCAGCAGCTGCGGCTCATCGCGGGGGCGATCTGACAGATCTTGTCGCCAAAATACATAACCGGCTAGCAATGATCGGAGCTTTGCCACTTATGCTTTTGATATTGTGTGGGCCAGATCTGTTTGAGTTTCTTTTCGGGCCCAAGTGGCGGCCTGCCGGAACGTACGCGCAATGGATGTCGCCGTGGATCTACTTTCATTTTCAGTGGGTTCCGCTTTCGGGCGTCGCAATAGTTCTTGAGCAGCAACCTGCACTATTGCTTACTGAAGCCATAACTCTAGTTCTAAGATTCACGTCGATAGGATTTTGTGCGCTATTTGCACTCGAACCAGACACCGCGATTTGCCTTTTCTCCGTAGTTAGTGCCGTGGTGTATTGTGTTCGACTAACTTGGTTTCTAAGTATAGCGGGGCTCCGATTAAATAGAATAATATTGGTAAATATAAAGTATGTTAGTGCGGCCGCGCTGCTCGTTTTTTCGCTGCTATTTTTTTTAGAACGCTTCTTGATTTGAAATTTTTGGGAAACGCTGATTTAGCGTCAGTAAGAAGTGCTTCAGTGCATTTGGGATTTGTCCGCCCGTATTTGCCTGTTTCTAAGCAATATACGACAATTGTACGAGCACAATCCGGATGCCAAAAAAATCCTCGCACGATTTCTGGCAGGGTCGGAAGGCGCTCCAGCGCCGCCTGGGTTCGGCGCCGCAGGCTGATTTTGTCGACCGGCTTCTGTTTCGCCACGCGTACCTTGACGCTCCTCCACACTTGCTAGCCCGGATTGAGTTGCCGGGAGTAAGCCGGCAGTAAGTGCAGTTCCAGCATACCGTTGGTGGGCGCGAGGTACTCGCTCACCAGCTTCGCTTTGTGAATCGAATGGCCATCGACGACCACGAAGAAACGCAACTGTCCGCCGGATTTCTCGATCAGACCCTACGGCAAAGTGCCCGTTAGGCCGCCCCGGTCGAGGACCTCCTGTTGGAAGAAATCGAGCGCACCGGTCTGATCCACGTGAACGAGACGGCGTGGCGAGAAAGCGACGTGTTGGTGTGACTGTGGGTGTTCAACGCCGTGACGACAATGGTGTATTTCATCGGTGCAAGCAGCGCCGAGATCTTCATCAATGCCCTGCAGGGCGGCTTTCCTAGGTACCTGATGAGAGATGGTTACGCAGTTTACTGCTCGTACCTCAACCGCATTCGCTGCTTGGCGCATCTCCTGCGCAAGGCCCGCGAGCTGGCCGAGGCCACTTGCCGGCACACCAGTCAGTGCGGGCAGTAACTCCTCGACCTGACGGGTGCCCTCATGCAGGCGATCCAAAGCGGCCCGCGATGGCTCTTTCGACGGCTTGGCACGGCGCTTGGCGCCAGCCCTCTCCCAACTGAAGGCCTTGTGCAAACACCACCAACCCAGTCCCATCGTCAAGCTCGGCGAATTCGGCCGCGAGATGCTCAACGATTGGGAAGCGATCATCCGGTCGCTACTCCACCCCAGCCTGCCGCTCACCAACAAGGCGGCCGAACGTCTGTTGCGCCACTGGGTCATTGCTCGCCATTTCAGTGGGGGGGTTGGTTACTTTTTGCGATGCAACTTTGCGGTCCTCAATGATTAAAGACCACTGAATTCTCTATAGCTTGCTTACTAGTACGGATTGCGATATAGCGTGATTAATTATAACATTCTTTTCCTTTCGTTTCTGGCGTCGTTGCTTATCGGCGTAGTAGCTGTTTCAATGATTAAGAGCATGTGGGCTCGTGCGACACTTTTGCTTTTCCATGTGTCACTCTTTATCAATTCTGGGGTGGCGCCGGCCTACTATGATGTTCCAGTTTGGTTTGCGTGGTATCATTTCGCGTTCTTAATCGCGTGTTCCCTCTCTTTTGTCTTCTTTTGGCGGATATGCTCACCGTTCAGTGTCTCAGCTGCTAGGAAGCTAGAGCTTGCCGCGCCGTTCTTTCTACAAAAGCGACTCACGGTGTGGATACTTGTCGTATTTTATGGGGCGCTTCTGTCATCCCTAATCTATCCGGAGCTTCGTCTCGCTGATCTTTTCGAATTGCGCCCGCCAGATATAAGAACCTGGTTTGCATCCCGATTCGATCCTGTGGAATATGATGCTGTGGCGGCCATAACTAGATATATTAGACTGCTGGTATTTCCCTTTGTTTTTATTGCCTTTTTTCGCCTCTGTCATCGCCCATTGATGGTCATAGGATGCGTTGCGCTTGCGCTGTACATTCAGTATGTGGATCAGCAGTATATTGCTCGCGGATCGGTGCTCCTTTACGCTTTGAGTATTGGCTTATTTTACTTCATCAAAGTTCCTGCGTCTAGGAAGATAATTGTTGCGACAGGGTTCCTGGCTCTGCCATTGCTGGGGGTGCTACTGGAGTTTTGGATGGTTGTTCGGCTGGGTGAGGCGTATGAATTTAGGGGGGTTCTGCAATCTCTTGAAACGATACTAATAATGCAAACAGGTTTTGCCCGTGAGGCAGGCCTCATTCTGATCGGGAGCGGAAGGCATGTAGACTTAGAACAGTACTTTTTGTGGATCTTAACGCTACCGCTGCCCAAGGCGCTAGTTGGAGGCATTGAAGGTGCTCGCATCAACTACGAAATATCAGAGATTGTCCTGGGTTTGCCGCGAGGGTATCCCGGCTTCTATGTCATTTTAGGGGGTGTTGTCTCGGAGTCGGTCTACATATATGGTGATAAGCTGTTTTGGCTACATGGGGTGATGTTGGGGGCCGTCGGATCCGTTTTGATACGACTGTTGTCCGCAGTTAGCTACTTGGCATTCTTGACTGCGTGGACTGTAGTGTTTTTTTCATACAAGATGCCCGGGGCTGGTGTCGGAGCTGTCCTACCCTCCTTCGCCAACGAGTACATGTTACTTTATGTTGTTATGTGGTACATCGCCAGTAGGTATTCGCGACATCGCTCAGGCTCGAGAAAAGGTGGGAGTTTGTGACGGCTGACCTGACAACCAACTGTCCAATTAGCCGCGTTCGCCCATGTGCACACGTCTACCGCGGCGATGCTCGGACTAGCTCACGGATACAAATGCAGATGGCTTGGGTTGGTGCTCAAATCATCGATAGGAGAAGTCGCTGCTTTTTGCGGGAGCTAGTCTCCTATCTAACCCGCGGCGGTGCCGTGGTTGTTTTTCACGGTCAGTCGACGCTTCCCTACTTGTTGTTGGCAGCGTCGTTACGATTTCTGTCTTTATCAGATTGCCGCCTCGTTTATGATATGCATGATTTACACGAGTTGCCGCTCCGCGCAAGTTTCCGTGGGCGTCTACGCTATCACGTCTTCGCCCTTATGGAGTATCTGATTTGTAAGTTAGATGTGAAGATTTTGACGGTCTCAAAGGGGCTTGCGCGAGTCTTTTTTAAGCGGTTTCGACGTTCGCCAGTGGTGGTTTACAACGTGGCGTTCGAGGTGTATCGGCAGGGAGGCAATGAGGGCTCAAGGCGGTTAGGGAAAGGTGCGGGCGTAGTTTATTTTGGCTTAATTAAGCCGGACCGAGTGTCGTTGTCCCGGGCGCAGGAGGTTTTAAACACAGATAGTAGTTTGATTTTTGATATCTATGGGCAAGTGCCGAAAGGAGCCTTTGCAGCATACAGTGCCGAGCTTGATAAGCTGGCTTCAAAGACAGGTCTTCGCCTCCGCGGCGTGTACAGTCCTGAGGAAATGGGTTTCTTGGATAACTATCGCTACTCGTGGCTTTGCTTCGAATCAGGTCTTCTAAATATTCGCTACTGCATGCCGAACAAGCTCTTTCAGTCGCTATCAGCTCGCTTGTGCTGTGTAACTTCCGATAATCTTGTTGAGGCCCGAGCGTTGTTTGGTGATGCGTGCGTGTCGTACAGCGACTTCCTACGCATTTGTGAGGGCAAGCTCGAGTCACCAGCCGACGGGATAGATTGGGAGGACATAGAGGAGCGGATCCAGAAGTTGGCGGAGCGTTCGCGCACGTCGTTCTTGGAGGCATGCTCAAGTTGACGGCGCGTGTCCAAAGGGTATTGCAGTTGAGCGACAAGGCCAGCTTCATAGCGGTGTACTGCGTAGTAATGAATGAGGATTCGCCCTGCCCTCATGCGAGAGCTTGGGGGTGGTTTTCTGGAGTTTACTCTATCTCATGTGAAAGCGGGTCTATGTCGTTTCGTGTGGAAACCCGCCTCACCCGCCGCGCCCGACTGGGATCCCCCCGAACCGAGGGTCGGGGCGTGGCCAGCGTTGCGGGCGCTGTAAAGGGCGGGCGAAGCCCGGCGAAGAGGACCGTTGACGGCGTCCGAAACGGTAATACGCTCAAGGGCTTGGGGCTGGTCGGAGGTGTTTACGGCCAGCTCCCGAGCCCGTCCGGCGGCGAGGACTTCCCTGCCCTCGGGAGCGGGGCTAGGGGCGGGGGCGCCCGAAGGGCTCTGCGGGAGGAGTTGTGGCGCCGAGGCGGTTCCACACGAAACGGAGTAAACCCTGAGTTTCGGTGCGGAAGTTCCTGGAAAGGAGGCCTTCCGGCGCCCTTACCCCTAGCGCCGTCCCGGGTCGGGTGCCGTCCGGAAACCGCTGCGGGCAGTTCCAAGCCGCTGAGCGTATTATTGCTTTTGGCACTCTCTAGTTCTTTTACATTTCTCTCGGATGGTTGTATCCTTCAAGCGCTGGTTGCGCGGAGGAAAGAGGGTTGGGCAGGACACCCATAGCACTGGAGATGGCGGAGGAACGGGAACTGCAGAGGCGAATGCGCGCAAGTACGGTCGCCGTGCGTGACCGGCAGCGCGCACAGATCATTCTGCTGGCGGCGGAAGGTCAGGCGCAGGAAGCGGTCGGCGCCTTGGTGGGCGTAACGCGCGTGACGGTGAATCATTGGTGCAGACGTTTTGCGCGCAAGCGCTTGGCGGAATTGCCGGATTCCTCGGGGCGAGGCCGGAATTCAACCCTGCCGGTAGCGGCGCGCAAGAGATTCTTGATACGGTAGCTCGTCCACCGGAGACAGCCGGCCGCTGGAGTTGTCGCAGCATGGCAAGGGCAACCGGCGTCTCACCGGCGAGCGTGCAGCGCCTGTGGGCGGCAAACGACATCAAGCCTCGCTTGACACGCACGTTCAAAGTTTCGAAGGATGCGCGTTTCGAGGAGAAATTCGGGGACGTGATCGGCTTGTAGCTCAACCCATCCGAGAAGGCCTTGGTGCTGTGCTGTGATGAGAAATCGCAGTGCCAGGCGCTGGAGCGTACTCAGCCAGGACTACCCCTGGGTATTGGTCACATCAGGACCGCCACCCATGACTACATTCTTCACGGGACTCTCACACTGTTCGCCGCCCCTCAACTATCTGGAGGCCAAGCTGATCACGACGATTGCCGAAAAGCATAGCCATATCGAATGGCTGGCCTTTCTCCAGAAGATTGACCAGGAAACTCCAAAGCACCTGACCATTCATCTCATTGCCGACAACTACGCCGCCCACCAGCACGCCGCGGTCAAGGATTGCCTGAAGAAGAATCCACGCTTCGACATGCATTTCACGCTGACTTCGTCATCCTGGCTCAATCTGGTGGAGCGCTTCTTCCGCGATGTCTCGCAATGCATCACTCAGCGTAGCTTTTCTTCGGTCAAGGAACTCACCAACACGATCATCGCCTTCTTGGCTGAGCGCAACAAGCACCCCAAACGATACGTCTGGCGGGCCAGAGTCGAGGACATCCTGCGCAAGATTCAGCGCGCCCGCGACGCGATGACGAGCCAGCCAGACCCAGCCTAAGTATGACTATCTGCGAGACAGAACATTAGCGTAGCAGCCGGTTGTCAGGAGCCCACTTCGCCGGGCTTTGCCCGCCTTGACAGCGCCCGATACGCTGCTGATGTCCCGCGCCTCGGTTTGGTCCGATCCCCTTTCGGACTCGGTGGGTCTAGGCGGTTTCCACACGAAACGACATAGACCCTATCTCCTATTTTTTTGATGGCGAATATGAGGCGTAATCAGAAATGAGGGTTTCAATTTTCGGCACGGGCTACGTCGGCCTAGTAACGGGGGCCTGCTTGGCTGAGGTGGGGCACAACGTTGTCTGCGTCGACATCGACGAAAGCAAGATTGACGGACTGAATCGAGGGCTGCTGCCGATCTGGGAGCCGGGGCTCGAGGCGATTGTGGCGCGGAACGTCGCGGAACGACGGTTGCGGTTTACAATCGTTGTGGAGCAAGCAGTGGCGCACGCGGAGATCCAGATAATTGCAGTGGGAACGCCGCCAGACCAAGATGGTTCGGCAGACCTTCGATACCTGATGGCCGTGGCTGAGAATATAGCCAGGAATTCGCAGGGCTACAAGGCTATTGTGAATAAGTCAACCGTGCCGGTTGGCACGGCGGACAAAGTGGCGGCGCGTGTGACGGCCGTCCTTGCTGAGCGGAATTCGAGAGCCTCTTTCGATGTCGTTTCGAACCCAGAATTCCTAAAAGAGGGCGCGGCAGTGAGCGACTTCCTAAAGCCGGACCGAATTATCATTGGCACCGATTCCGATAGGGCGCGGCGTTTAATGAACCAGCTGTACGAGCCATTTAATCGGAACCATGAGCGTACAATGTTTATGGACGTTCGGAGTGCCGAACTCACCAAGTATGCAGCAAACGCAATGCTGGCGACGAAAATTAGTTTCATGAACGAAATGGCCAATATAGCGGAGATGCTCGGTGCTGACATCGAGGAGGTCCGGAAGGGCATTGGCTCGGATCCGCGTATCGGTTACCATTTTATTTACCCCGGTTGCGGCTACGGCGGCTCCTGTTTTCCCAAGGATCTGCGCGCGCTCCGTAGCACGGCCGAGCAAATTGGCTACGACGCGCTTCTGCTGAATGCAGTGGAGGCGGTGAACAGCCGACAGCAGGGCGTGCTCTTCGCGAAACTGGCGAGGCACTTCGGCGGCGCGGCCAGCCTAGCGGGTAGAACGATCGCCGTTTGGGGACTGGCCTTCAAACCTAACACTGACGATATGCGTGAGGCGCCAAGCCGCAATTTGATTGATGCACTGTTGGCCGTTGGTGCGCGCGTGAGGGCCTTTGATCCGGTAGCTATGAACGAAGCGCGGCGTCTCTACGGTGAGAGGAACGACCTATACTTCGCGACAAGCAGCTACGCGGCGCTCGATGGAGCTGATGCTCTTGCGATCTGCACGGAGTGGCAGCAGTTTCGTGCGCCTGATTTTGAGGAAATGCGGCGCCGAATGAAGGAGACCGTCATTGCGGATGGTCGCAACCTCTTCCATCCCGAACGACTTAAGGCGGACGGATGGTCGTATTACAGCGTCGGACGTTCGTGAAGAGGTGCTTCCTGTTTGGATTGGCGCGACGCCGATGACTTTGAGGAATAAAATTCGTATTCTTCTGTGTGGAGACGAGCCATGCCTACCACGTTTCCTCTCTTCGTCGGAACGGATATTATTACGGTGACTGGGCACGAAATGGCTTAGGCCCTGCCGACAGCTATGCAAGGGAAAGTGAAGTCGCTTGCAGTAAGGAGGTGGTGCAGTGAGTAGAGGATTTGGGCAAAAGGCGCTAGAAAACAAGAGCGCGACTGGTCCGACGGATGGCGCCAGACCCAAGATCCTGGTGTTTACGGATTTCTATCTGCCCGGCTACAAGGCCGGTGGGCCGATTCGGAGCGTTGGAGCAATTGTCGAGATGTTGGGCGATGAGTTTGACTTCCACGTCGTGACCGGTGCCAGAGATCTGGGTGAGAGTCGCCCATACGAGGGGATATTGATCGGACGGTGGTTGCCGGTAGGAAAGGCACAGGTAATGTATCTGGACTCCGGGCGTCCCGGGTGGCAGGAGATTCGGCGGTTGCTGCGCGCGGACTGGAGTCTGATCTACGCCAACAGCTTTTTCTCTCCGACCACCATTCGACTGTTGCTCTTGTGGCGGTTGATGGGGAAGAGGAGCAATATTCTCGTGGCACCGAGAGGTGAGTTTTCTGAGGGTGCGCTGGCGCTGAAACGTGTGAAGAAGCAGGTGTTCATCGAAGTGGCCAAGGCGACCGGGCTCTACGTCGGGGTGAATTGGCATGTGTCGACAGGGATGGAGGGGGACGAACTCTGTCGCTCTCTTCCAGCCCTACAGAAGGAAAACGGCTCTCCGCGGATCTTCGTTGCGGGTAACCTCTCCAGCATTTCTTTTCCGCCAGAAGATGTGGTCCGCCGTGACAAGAGCGTCGGTGCGATCCGGATCGCATTCCTTTCAAGGGTCGCTCGGAAGAAGAACCTGCGCTACGCCATTGAGGTGGTTTCGGGCGTCAAGGGAGACCTGGTTTTCGACATTTGGGGACCGATCGAGGATTCGGGATATTGGAAGGAGTGCGAAGAGTTGATGGCGTGTGCGCCCCCGCACGTGCAGATTTCCTACCGCGGCGCTGTGAACGGGACAGAGGTCGTGGCGACCCTGAGCAATTATCATCTGTTTCTGTTTCCAACACTGGGGGAGAATTTCGGACATGTCATCCTCGAGGCGCTGGCGGCAGGGTGTCCTGTACTCATCAGTACGACCACGCCATGGTGCGGGCTTGAGGCAATGGGTGTGGGATGGGATCTTTCGCTGTCCGATCGTGACCGCTTTCGCGCAGCAGTAGACACGGCGCTTTCCTGGGACAGAGCGGAGTTCGAACGGGTTGCCACCGCCTGTCGGAGGCTGGCTTGGGACTACCTCGGCAGATCGGAAAATGTTTCGGCAAACCGGGAAATGTTCTTGAAAGCATCTTCCGGGGAAACACTGGGTTGACCGGCGCCGCCGTTTTTCGGGATGGCCATCGCGCCAGAAGACCAGGAGTTGGCGCCAAGGTTAGTGCCTTCGCGACCCCACATGATCTGGTCCGGGTGCGGCCGATTCAGTCGCAGCACGCGTGGACGCTTTGTTTGCGATCCGCCATCGGAGCCAGCCAAAGGTTGCGGGCATCGCCGGGTTACCGTGGATGGGGTGCGGAGCAGTTTTCTGGCCTGCTGCTGGCCGAACAGGTGTGGCTATCGGGGAATAATGGCGGCCCATGAACTCGACGAAAAAACTACTGAGATTCATTCGGATTTATGGGTTGCGCAAGACGCTCTTCAAGGCGCTCGGGCGTCTGCGCTCAGGAAGGTTCACGCTTGCGCCAAGGAGCGGAGCGGATATTGGCGTAATTGGTGCCGGGCAGTTCGCGTTCGCTACGGTCGGATATTCGATCTACAAGCGATTCGGCAACCGATTCGTCACGTGTTTCGATGTGGACGAACGGAATGCGCGGACATTCTGCAAGTTTTATGGCCTTGGTGGTCCCTGCGCGTCGGCGGAGGAACTGATCAATCGCAAGGACGTGAAAGTCGTTTACATCACGTCCAATCACGCTTCCCACGCCGGCTATGCGCTCCAGGCCTTGTTTTCGGGAAAGACAGCGTACATCGAGAAGCCGATCTGCGTGGACCACGATCAGTTCCGTCCGCTTGTCGAAGCGAGCCGGACGTTTCGCGGACGTGTTTTTGCCGGGTACAACAGACCATTCTCCGGTGCTCTGCGACTGCTTCGCGAACGCTGCGGAGAGACCGACGGACCAATGACCCTGTCGTGCTTTGTCAGCGGGCATCAGTTGGGGCCCGAGCACTGGTATCGGCAGCCGCAGGAGGGCACTCGGATTTGCGGCAATGTTGGGCACTGGATTGATCTGGCCGTACACATGTTGTGCTGGGGAAGGCTTGTCGATCGCTGGTCGATTACGGCCGCGTATAGCAGCATGGAACATCGAGACGACGATCTGGCGATCAACTTTACGAGCGAGCGGGGCGACCTAATCAACATCGTGCTCACTTCGCGGACCGAGCCCTTCGAAGGGATCAACGAGACGATAAACTTTCAGCAGGGGCGGGTCATCGCGAAGATTGATGACTTCCGCAAGATCACGATCTGGAACGAGCATGCTCTGATACGAAAGAGGTTCTGGCCAAAGGATGTCGGGCATGACCTTGCTCTGACGCAGCCGTTTCATGAGATCAGTCGTGACTGGTCCGAGGTTGAGCGCTCAACGCTGATGATGCTTTTCGTGAAGGAAATGATCGTCAATGGCGAGCGCGGCAGGGAGTTCTCTTTCGTCGATGAATGGAAGCGCCTGGGTCTGACGCCGCCTGAGGCGGCATGATGGCCGGGGGATCGGGTTGGCGCCTTCAATGATGCCCAGGTTCTCGGGCCCGCCATACCTCGTACTTTTTATGGGAGTGTAGCGTGAAGCAGGTGTTGCAGGATCTTGGGACCGGGGTGACGCAGGTGGCCGATGTCGCGTGTCCCAGGCTCAAGAAGGGTGAACTGTTGCTCCGGACAACGAGATCGCTGATCTCTGCGGGGACGGAGCGCATGCTTGTCGACTTCGGCAAGGCCAGTCTCATTGAAAAGGCGAGGCAGCAACCGGACAAGGTTCGCATGGTCCTCGACAAGGTGAAGACCGATGGCCTGATGCCGACGCTCGAGGCGGTACGGAACAAGCTCGACCAGCCACTGCCGTTGGGTTACTGCAACGTCGGAGTCGTCGTGGCGGTCGGGAGCGGCGCCAAGGGCTTCGCGGTCGGTGATCGTGTGGCGTCGAATGGCAAGCACGCGGAAATCGTCAGCGTGCCGCAAAACCTTTGCGCGAAGCTTCCCGCACAGGTCAGCGACGAAGCGGCGACCTTCACGGTCATCGGGGCGATTGCGCTGCAGGGGATTCGACTCATCCGCCCGACTCTCGGTGAGGCTGTCGTGGTGACCGGTCTGGGATTGATCGGCCTCGTTGCAGTCCAGTTGCTGCGCGCGCATGGCTGCCGGGTTCTGGGAATCGACTTCGATCCCGGGAAGATCGAACTGGCGCGCTCCTTTGGTGCCGAAACGGTCAATCTCGCCGCTGGCGAGGATCCGCTCCTGGTTGCTGAGCGTTTCTCGCGCGGCAGGGGAGTCGATGCCGTACTGGTTACTGCGGCGACACGCAGCAGCGAACCCATTCATCAGGCGGCGCTGATGTGCCGGAAGCGTGGGCGGATCGTTCTGGTCGGGGTCACCGGACTCGAACTGTCTCGCGACGACTTCTTCAAGAAGGAACTCACGTTTCAGGTTTCGGCATCCTATGGACCGGGGCGCTATGACCCGGAGTATGAGGAGAAGGGGCACGACTACCCGTTAGGTTTCGTGCGGTGGACCGAGCAGCGCAATTTCGAGGCCGTACTGGACATGCTGGCCGATGGTCGGCTGAACGTCAGCTCGCTGATCTCGCATCGCTTTCCGATCGAGGGCGCCGAGCAGGCATATGCTCTGGTGGGCGGCTCCGGCCCATCCCTGGGCATCGTTCTCGACTACCCGACAGCGGTGCAGAAGTCCGACGCCGAGATGCGGCAGCCGACAGTCAGGCTGGGTCCCGCATCGCCGCTACCGGGATCGGTTGCCGTGGGTTTTGTCGGCTCGGGAAACTACGCCACGGCGGTTCTGATTCCGGCCTTTCAGTCTGCCGGCGCGCGTTTGCGGGTCGTCGCTTCCAGCGGCGGCGTGACTGGACTGCACGCAGGGCGGAAATACGGCTTTGAAGAGACGACAACCGATACCGACAGCGTTTTCTCCGATCCGCAGGTCGATGCGGTGGTCATCACGACGCGTCACGACAGTCATTGTCGTCTGGTTTGTCAGGGCCTTGCGGCCGGCAAGCACGTGTTCGTCGAGAAGCCGCTGGCCCTGACTGTGGACGAACTGGACGCCATCGAGGCGGCCTACGACGCTGCGTTGCAGGCCGGGCACTCCCCCGTGCTGATGGTCGGCTTCAATCGCCGCTTTGCACCGCAGGTCGAGAAGATGAAGTCGTTGCTGGATGGCGTCAAGGGTCCGAAGTCATTCGTGATGACCGTCAATGCTGGCGCTATTCCGGCGGACCACTGGACGCAAGAGCGAGAGGCAGGAGGCGGGCGCATTGTCGGTGAGGCCTGCCACTTCATCGATCTGCTGCGTTTCCTTGCGGCTGCGCCGATTCGTGGTTACGCGTGCTCGGCGATGGACTCGGCGACTGGTGACACAGTCAGTCTTCAACTCGATTTCGCCGACGGTTCGATCGGTACGGTGCATTACTTTGCCAACGGTACGAAGGCCTTTCCCAAGGAGCGACTGGAGGTTTTCGCCGCTGGACGCATCCTGCAACTCGATAATTTCGTCAAGTTGAAGGGCTACGCTTGGCCGGGCTTTCGGAGCATGAACCTGTGGCGGCAGGACAAAGGACAGAAGGCATGCGCGTCAGCATTCATTACGGCGGTACGCTGCCTGGAGCCTCCTCCTATTCCGCTCCAGGTTCTTCTCGAAGTCAGCCGTGTGTCGGTCAGCTTGGCGGATATCGCCGCAACCGGCGCAGGTCTTTCGTGGGTGCCACCGATGTCAGAGGTCTTGCCTCACGAGTCACTAGCGGAGTAAGGTGCCATGGCGACAATTGTTGAGAAAATCGACAGGGTTTGCTACCCGAACTTTGGCTCAAACTGGGACGACTCTTTATTTCGCGACCGCATACTTTCTCAGGTGAATGCTACGTCGACGATTCTCGATCTTGGTGCTGGTGCAGGCATCGTCTCACAAATGAACTTCAGGGGACTTGTTGGGCGGGTATGCGGTGTCGATCTGGATCCGAGAGTACTCAATAATCCGATGCTCGACGAAAGCAGAGTCTCGGATGCTGGAGAAATACCGTGGGGAAATGAAGCATTCGACTTGGTGTTTTCCGATAACGTCCTCGAACACTTGTCGGACCCACTATCCGCGTTCAAGGAGGTTGCACGAGTGTTGAAGCCGGGAGGTATCTTTGCCTTCAAGACGCCGAACAAATGGCACTACATGCCTACTGTTGCGCGCTTGACTCCGCATGTTTTTCACCAGTTCGTAAATCGACTCCGTGGTCGCGAGCACGTCGATACGTTTCCGACAAGATACAGAGCGAACACGGTTGCGGCCATCTCGACGCTTGCGTCGAAATCAAACTTCGCTATCCACAGCCTCGAGCGAGTCGAAGGCCGACCAGAGTACCTGAGGGTAGCTTGGCCGCTGTACGCAGTTGGAGTTGGTTACGAGCGCTTCGTGAATTCGACGAGTTTACTCGCTCCATTCCGTATTCTCCTGATTGGAATTTTGCGCAAAGAGCTATGATGGGTTGAGGAAGAATAGAAAGATGATTTGGCGAAGGCATCAGCGCCTGCTCTACACTCTGGTTCACCTACGGGCGGAACAAGTCCTCTTTCAGCTTTATTACCGCTGCGCTTCGCGGATTGTGCGCCAGTTGGCGGCGGCCTCGCCCGAGCTGTCCGGGCGGCGCCTATGGCCCCAGCCTTGGTCGGCTCCGCTGGTGATGCCGCGGTGCCAGTTGGCGCGCGGGGTATTCGAGTTCCTGGGCGAGCAAGGGCAAATCGACGGTTCATCAGACTGGAACGCTTCGAATCGAAGCAAACTCTGGCTGTACAACCTTCATTATCTTGACGACCTGAACTCGGTGGGCGCCGACGAGCGAGCAGACCTGGGAGAATGGCTCGTTCAACGCTGGATTGACGACAATCCGCCGCCAGCCGGAAACGGCTGGGAACCCTATCCGCTCTCGCTGCGCTTGGTCAACCTCGTCAAGTGGTGCGCGCGGCAGGCATCCGTGCGGGAAGCATGGATCAGCAGCATCGCACAGCAGGCGCAAGCACTGGCGGTCCAGGAGGAGCGGCATATCCTCGCCAATCATCTGTTCGCCAACGGCAAGGCGCTTACTTTCGCAGGGGCCTTCCTGGATGGCAAGCAGGGTGAACGCTGGCTGGCGCGTGGCTTGCGCATTCTCGATCGTGAGGTAGACGAGCAGTTCCTGAGGGACGGCGGCCACTTCGAGCTTTCCCCGATGTACCACAGCACGCTGCTCTGGGATCTGTGCGATCTGGTGAATCTCGCCGGGAGGAGTGGTGTGCACCAGCTCGGAGAGCGGTCGGCGAACTGGCGGCAAGTGATCGAGCGCGGGCTCGCCTGGCTGGCGCTGATGTCGCATCCCGATGGGGAAGTCGCTTTCTTCAATGACTGCGCTTTCGGTATCGCGCCGCATCCAGAACTGCTTCGGGCCTACGCAGGGTCCCTCGGTTGTCCGGTCACGCCGTTGTCGCCCGCCCCACTATCGGCGACACATCTGCCAAACAGCGGCTACGTCGTGATCGCCCTCGGTGAGCGAAGCAAGGCCATCCTTGATGTGGCCGAGGTCGGCCCGGGCTACCAGCCGGGCCATGCACATGCCGATACGCTGAGCTTCGAGCTCAGTTTGTACGGGCAACGTGTCCTCGTCAATTCCGGAACATCGTGCTACGGCACCGACCCCGAGCGGCAGCGGCAACGAGGGACTGCGGCGCACAACACGGTCGAGGTCGACGGACAGGACTCCTCCGAAGTCTGGGCGGGTTTTCGGGTGGCACGGCGTGCGCGGCCCGGGCCAGTCGACCTGCGCCGGATGAACGACTCGGATGGCGAGAGCCTGCTTGTGGGGTGCAGCCATGATGGCTATCGACGGCTGCGAGGTTCTCCCGTCCACCATCGCCAATGGCGCTGTGCCCCGCAGCACCTTCGCGTCACCGATACGGTGACAGGTCATTTTCGCGAGGCTGTCAGCCGCTATCACCTGCATCCGGACGTCCGTCTGGGTGACAGGCACGAACTGCTTCTACCGGGTGGGCAATCGATTCGCTGGTCGGTGGCGGGCGGCGAGGCACGCGTCGTCGACTCGACGTGGCATCCGCGCTTCGGCGTGTCGGTGCCCAATCGCTGCCTGGAAGTGCGCTTCGTCGCGAACGAAGTGACGACGGAGTTTCTGTGGGACTGAGATGCACATCCTGTTTCTGACGGACAATTTTCCGCCCGAAGTGAACGCACCGGCCAGCCGGACCTTTGAGCACTGCCGCGAATGGGTGCGCAGCGGGGAGCAGGTCACGGTGATCACTTGCGCGCCGAACTTCCCGAAAGGTCGCGTTTACGACGGCTATCGGAACCGGATCTGGCAAACCGAAGACATGGATGGCGTCCGCGTGGTTCGTGTCTGGTCGTACGTCACGGCGAATGAAGGCTTCACCAAGCGAATTCTCGATTATCAGAGCTTCATGGTCTCGGCAACGATCGCCGCAATATTCGTCCCTCGAGTCGAGGTGGTCATCGGCACCTCGCCACAGTTCTTCACCGTCTGCGCCGCCTGGGCTGTCAGCGCACTGAAGAGGATTCCCTTCGTCTTCGAACTGCGTGACATCTGGCCGGAGTCGATCAAGGCTGTGGGAGCACTGCAGGACTCTGCATTGCTCCGATTGCTCGAGCACATCGAACTGTTTCTTTACCGCCATGCCGACCGGATCGTTTCCGTTACCCGGTCGTTTCGCGAGACTCTGATCCGGCGGGGCATCGACGGGCGCAAGATCGCTGTGGTGACCAACGGGGTGGATATGGCACGCTTCAGGCCCACTCCCAAGGATGAAGTGCTGCTCAAGGAGCTTAGCCTGGAAGGAAAGTTCGTCTGCGGTTATGTGGGCACCCACGGACTGGCACACCATCTGGAAACCATTCTCGATACCGCCGCTGCGCTCGCTGCCGATGGCCTGGGAAGCCGCTTCCATTTTCTGCTGCTCGGCGATGGTGCCCGCAAGCAGGCTCTGCGGGCAGAAGCGCAGCGGCGGCAAATCACGAACGTGACCTTCATCGACACCGTGCCGAAAGCGGATGTCACTCGCTACTGGTCGCTGCTCGACGTGTCGATCATTCACTTGCGGAAGACCGAATTATTCACGACGGTGATCCCTTCGAAGCTCTTCGAGTGCATGGGAATGGGATTGCCTGTATTGCATGGGGTCGCTGGCGAATCCGCGGAAATAGTCAGATCGGAGAGCGTCGGAGTCGTCTTCGAGTCCGAGAACAGCGAGCAGCTCGTGGCCGAGATCAGGTCTCTCGCGGATGATCCTGCGCGATATGCGGGTTACCGGTCGAACTGTCTCGCGGCGGCCAGGAAGTACGACCGCACAGCACTGGCTGCGAGCATGCTGCGCGTCTTGCATGAGGCGGATGCGCCTCCGCAGTAGCTTCCGACGGGTGTGTGGCATGCACTTGATTTGGACTGCTGGCATTCTGCGATCGTGCGATCCTCCAGCGCCAAGCGCGGTGTTGCCGTGTTTCTCCCCTCCTGTTGGTTACCCGCCATTGCTGCCTTCAGGCGAATTCGGGCCGGAGAGGCATTCGGCATTCGGCGCTTCCCACGGTCGAGGAGGAACAATTCGTTGACGACATCGTTCATAGTTGGTTATTGGGGAGCGTAAGCGATGGACAAGTTCGCACTGAACGTGGCGGCGATTGGCGACGAGGGGGCGGTGACGAGCCAGAGCACCTACACCGAACCCGCTTCTCGCAAGCTACTACTGGTACCTCGGTGACGCCAGCGGCGCGGTCAAGGGCGTCAACGCCATGCGCGTCTGGGACGACTGCCGTGGCAGCGGCATCATCGTCGCGGTGATCGACGACGGCGTCGAATACACGCACCCCGACCTCGCCGCCAATTACCGCAGTGAGCTCGATTGCGACACACGCAACCTCGATGCGGATGCCTTCCCCGGCGAAGCCAGCGACCGACACGGTATGGCCGTGTTCGGCGTCATCACCGCGGCGTTGAACAACGGCATCGGCGGCGCGGGCGTTGCCCCGGAGGCGGGTCTAGTCAGCTACCGCATCGGCTTCGGCGCCAAAGGCACGCTCGAGCAGATTCTTGCCGCCTTCGAGCTGCTGACGGCGGTGGATGTAACCAATAACAGCTGGGGTTTCGACGGCTACTTCGGCGACAACTTTCTCGATCCGGAATTCGCGCCGATGGGGGATGCGCTCGCAAGAAGGCCAACGAGCCGATGGCGCACACCTACAGCCACCTCTATCGTCTGCCGACCACCGGCCTGCGTTTCTTCACTGTGTACGGCCCGTGGGGGCGGCCCGACATGGCGCCTTTCATGTTCACCCGGGCGATCC
>ERZ761610.973-NODE-973-length-18074-cov-139.171930_pt1 | contig 18074 bp, 10 predicted proteins | sample MGYA00512164_ERZ761610 | MGnify/ENA primary metagenome ERZ761610 (study PRJEB28899, sample SAMN02850038) | bioreactor sludge metagenome | biome: EBPR Sludge; feature: EBPR Bioreactor; material: flocular biomat | place: Australia: Thorneside Wastwater Treatment...
ATTCAAGCAAACAACATCGTCGCAATCCTCGCTATAATGGAATTGGGTGATTTACGAATTTGGCGTTGTGTTTCAAAACAAAGTGAGCAATAGTCGCAATCCTCGCTATAATGGAATTGGGTGATTTACTAAAGTATTCTATTGATTATGAAAAAAGTATATTTGTCGCAATCCTCGCTATAATGGAATTGGGTGATTTACTTACTCAGTTGTAGTTTACCAGACCACAACATAGATGTCGCAATCCTCGCTATAATGGAATTGGGTGATTTACCAAGGTGATGGCTACCTGGTCAATCGTAGGGAATAGTGTCGCAATCCTCGCTATAATGGAATTGGGTGATTTACTTAATAAATGAAATTATTTAACACCACTCCTGCCAATGTCGCAATCCTCGCTATAATGGAATTGGGTGATTTACCAAAGAACCACGCCTTCAAGCGTGGTACAACCCGTGGTCGCAATCCTCGCTATAATGGAATTGGGTGATTTACCTTTATGATAAGAACCATCGGAAAGTTTAATATAGTCGCAATCCTCGCTATAATGGAATTGGGTGATTTACAATGTATGCTGACCACATCACTGACAGTACTTACTTGTCGCAATCCTCGCTATAATGGAATTGGGTGATTTACCAATAAACACGTTGGAAACTAACTACGGAGTTCAAGGTCGCAATCCTCGCTATAATGGAATTGGGTGATTTACTAGACCCTGTATCCTTATTGGAAAGAGGTTTGCCTTGTCGCAATCCTCGCTATAATGGAATTGGGTGATTTACTAATAAAAGAAATACACCTCGCTTTAAAAGAAACAGTCGCAATCCTCGCTATAATGGAATTGGGTGATTTACATATAAATTAATAAGAACCACAAAAATAATACCAATGTCGCAATCCTCGCTATAATGGAATTGGGTGATTTACCAATAAAGGTGTTTTGATAGAAGGTACTAATTTGAAAGTCGCAATCCTCGCTATAATGGAATTGGGTGATTTACGCCCTTATTTAACTATGGCAAGAAACATCTTAGCCAGTCGCAATCCTCGCTATAATGGAATTGGGTGATTTACCAAGTCTCATTTCTGTTTAGCAGAGTGGGAGCAAAGTCGCAATCCTCGCTATAATGGAATTGGGTGATTTACTTCCTTCGGCAATATTCGGATAATACGATGCATATGTCGCAATCCTCGCTATAATGGAATTGGGTGATTTACCAAGAAGTTCTAATTCTAATTATCCTTTATTATTGTGTCGCAATCCTCGCTATAATGGAATTGGGTGATTTACTAAAATTCTCAATCTTCACTATCATGGAATTTATTGTCGCAATCCTCGCTATAATGGAATTGGGTGATTTACAAAACAACCCCCTAACCTTTACACGCCTCGGTTTTCGGGTCGCAATCCTCGCTATAATGGAATTGGGTGATTTACTAAATCACCCAATTCCATTATAGCGAGGATAAGCTGTCGCAATCCTCGCTATAATGGAATTGGGTGATTTACCAAGGAATCGAACCTTGAACCTGCTGATTATGAGTGTCGCAATCCTCGCTATAATGGAATTGGGTGATTTACGAAAGCACACAACAGTGTGGTTAATGGTGAGGTTGTGTCGCAATCCTCGCTATAATGGAATTGGGTGATTTACTACTCTTCGCTGTTAGCGAGGGATAAATGTATCCCGAAGTCGCAATCCTCGCTATAATGGAATTGGGTGATTTACGTAATATTATATTTCCAAGGACTGTTCAATCCAAATGTCGCAATCCTCGCTATAATGGAATTGGGTGATTTACTCAAATCCTGTTAGGTGCACATTTATTTCGTAAATCGTCGCAATCCTCGCTATAATGGAATTGGGTGATTTACCAAGCGTCCACTTTTTTTTCTGTTTAACATTCAAATGTCGCAATCCTCGCTATAATGGAATTGGGTGATTTACGTAGTATTGACAGTGTCCTACCGATTAGACGATAGGGTCGCAATCCTCGCTATAATGGAATTGGGTGATTTACCAATAATTTTTGGTTTAAAACTTAGCATCTGTTTAAGTCGCAATCCTCGCTATAATGGAATTGGGTGATTTACTTGATTAGCGTATGGGTTAAAAGAAACTTAGCTTAGTCGCAATCCTCGCTATAATGGAATTGGGTGATTTACCAACTCATTCTTCTCTAAATTTAGAGTTGATGAAAGGTCGCAATCCTCGCTATAATGGAATTGGGTGATTTACAATAAGTATTCTTGCAATTGCTGTAATTGTAATTGGTCGCAATCCTCGCTATAATGGAATTGGGTGATTTACTTATTTAAATTTTATTGCAAAATGAAAATGAAAATTGTCGCAATCCTCGCTATAATGGAATTGGGTGATTTACCTATATTACAACACCTACTTTGTAGTATGTTGCAAGTCGCAATCCTCGCTATAATGGAATTGGGTGATTTACGGCTCCAGAGGTCGTATTCGACCTCTGCCAGCCTCCGTCGCAATCCTCGCTATAATGGAATTGGGTGATTTACATATAGCAACAACTATACCCCATATTCCATACACCGTCGCAATCCTCGCTATAATGGAATTGGGTGATTTACCTTGGGTCTTTTAATATTTTATTATCGTGATGTATCGGTCGCAATCCTCGCTATAATGGAATTGGGTGATTTACCTATACTCCATTTCTGGATAGACCTTGCTGCAATAGAGTCGCAATCCTCGCTATAATGGAATTGGGTGATTTACCGACAAACAAATTCTCATCCCTCAACTTGCTACAGTCGCAATCCTCGCTATAATGGAATTGGGTGATTTACATAAAATGCAAGTGTACCTAACATCTGCAAGCCCATGTGTCGCAATCCTCGCTATAATGGAATTGGGTGATTTACTTGCTGCGCATCGTCCCCCTATGGGACGGCAAGCATATGTCGCAATCCTCGCTATAATGGAATTGGGTGATTTACAAAACCGTGAGGTGAGTAGGGGTTATTTTGTATTAAAGTCGCAATCCTCGCTATAATGGAATTGGGTGATTTACCCGTGCAAATTTACATGTGTTTATTGTTGCATATTGCCTGTTTAGTAAGGTTTCACGTTTGGTTTGTTTATTTTGCATGGCAACAGTGCTTTGTTGTTGTGCAAATGTACGGCTTTAAAGCATGTTGTGGAGCGGAGGGTCTTTAATTTTTTTCCAAACCTCCCTGTTCCCTGCCCAGTAAGCAGAGTCCATATCAGTATCGGATACCGGCAGGCAAATTATAGAATCTGTATCCTTATCCGTTTTGAGTATTAAGTGGTGAAGGTTTTTTTTGAGCTGTTCTATTTCTTTGTATTCGTATTTAGGCGCTAAATGTACCGATTTTTGTAAACGCACACAGCCTTGGGCAGTTAAGTATTTGGCTATTTTTTGCCTGAGTGCGTCATTACTGATGTCATAACTAATAAGGTAGTTGTTCATGGGTGGTTATCTTCGTTTTTGAAGTATTTGCCGCACTATTGTTATAACCGTAGTACATAATATAATTACCGTAAGCAATTGCAGCACCCCGCCCATGGGTATTATGGGCATTAGTGCGTTGGAGTCGGCATCGGGTTTTGGTTTTCGGTAGGGGTTGTGGGCATCTAACCTTTGCAGTTCGGTGGGGGTTAGGTCTTGGGGGTGGTTGTGGTGTCTATCGGTGGCAAAGTAAACAGGCTCTGTTTTGTCGGGCAGCTTGTAGAGCCAGTACCGCACCCCTCCCCTGCCGCCACAAGCGCCGCGTCCTACATCGTCTTGGGCGGTATTATCCATACATATACAGCCAATTCTTATGCCGTCTTTGGGCGGGTAGCGGGGTCTGGTAGTATCGGGGTTTTGTGAGGTACGGTAAACCTCGTCTGCCGGGTTGCCATCGGGCTGGGTAACTTCGGTTGAAGTATCGGTTTCGGCTTCGTCTGAGTCAAAAATCGAATCAAAAAATATACCCAACCACCCTTTGGGTTTTTGCTGGGTGGTATCGGGTTTTACCTCTTCAGCTTTTTTTGCCACGCCGGGCGCATGTTCGTTTGGCAGCGCTGTGTTTGAAATTAATGCAAACAGCAACATAAAATACATAACTTTTCCCATAACCAAGTTTGTGGTTGTTATTACTTTTTTTTCGGGTTATGGTTTTCATAGGTTGGCTGGCTCATTGCGCAGCGCTGTTTTTGTTTAACCCTGTTTTTTTGCCATTAGTTCCCAAATTAGGCAAAACCTGCAATTTTTCAAAAATCTGTGCAAATCAGCCGCATCTGCATTATCCGTATGCTAATTGCTGCCGGATTTGGGTATTCAGTAGTCGGTAGTGAGTACAAAGAAATAACAACTAATTTGCGCCTTTGCGTGAAATGAAATCGGGATAGTATTTGAATCTCGTAATTCTTAATTTTTCACTTTTCACTCTTCACTTTTTGCGCCTTTGCGTCTTTGCGTGAAATAAAGCATTGCACAAAATCTTACCCATTTAGCCCGCAAATACACCATAAATTTGAATGGCAGAGAGTACCAAAGTAGTTACGTTTTGTCATCGGGCTCATCGGGATTAAATTGTTTGAGCATGGTGGCAAATCGGTAAGCATCAAGCTGTATATGGGTTATGCGTTTTCGGTTTTGTTTTTTGTAGGCAATCAGTTCTTCGGTAAAGGCAAGATAGGTTTCTATTACAGTGCCTTTTGAGCGGCTGTTTAGGGTTACGCCTTCGGTGTCGGAATAGTCAAAATCAAGTTCGGCATCAAGTTTATTGCTTCGGCACAGGTGCAGGCAGGTTTCGTCTGCCCAGTGTCGGTAAATTTCAATAAAGTCATAAGTCATAGTAGGTTTATTGTACTCATCGGCATGAAGTATGCCGCAGTAGGGGTCTATGCCGGCTTGCAACAGGGCAAGGTAAACCATAGAGTAGGTCATGCCATACAGGTAATTGAGCAGTGCGCTAAACGGGTCGTAGGCAGGGTGGCGGCTTCGGGTTTTGTAGGCAAAAGGGGCAGGAAGCAAGGTGGCAAGGGCTTTAAAGTAAAATTTAGAGGCATTTCCCTCCCAGCCTCTAAACGATGCGGCGGTGGCTGTCCATTTATCCTGACCGGGAATTTGCATGTATCGCCAGTTTTTAAATCGGGCTTCCATGTTTTGCATCACGGCGAGGCTTTTGGGCAGTTGTTTGGTAAAGGCATCGGTACAATCGGGCAGTTTTGCCAATTTATGTAACAGTTGCATTTGGTGTTTAATTTTTTGCATCATCAGGTGTTGCAGCCATGTTAGCGCGTGGTCGTGCGTACAAAACAAAGCCTGATTTTTTCGTATGGTGGCAATAGAGCCATACTGCCCGCTCCACACTTGCCCTTCGGCTTGCCCTATGTGGTTTATGAGCAGCACGGGTATGTTGTTTTTTAGGGCTAACCATAGTGCGCCGGTGCTAACTACCACGCCTTTTGACAGGTAAATGGCTTGCACATTGCGTAGAGCAAAGGTAGTTGGCTGGCTGTTTTGGCGGGTTCGCACTAAAAACATGCCGTCTTTTACCCCCAAATAAGCGCCATAGCTGTCTATATAAAGTTGCATACCAATAATTTAAGTTCAAAAATAGCAATTTCTGGTTTAGCTTTGCACCATGCAATTTAAAATTTTAGCTTCCGATACACAAACACAAGCCCGCGCAGGCAGCATTGTTACCCAACACGGCAAAATACAAACGCCCATTTTTATGCCGGTAGGCACACTGGGCGCGGTAAAAGCAGTACATATACATGAGCTGCATCAGCCGGTTAATGCGCATATTATTTTGGGCAATACCTACCACCTCTACCTGCGCCCGGGTTTAGAAGTTTTGGAGCAAGCCGGCGGGCTGCATAGGTTTAATGGCTGGCAAAAACCCATACTTACCGATAGCGGTGGGTATCAGGTGTACTCCTTAGCGCATAAGCGAAAAATAACCGAAGAAGGGGTCAAGTTCCAATCGCATATAGATGGTTCATACCATTTTTTCAGTCCCGAAAGTGTAATGAACATACAGCGCAGCATTGGGGCAGATATTATAATGGCTTTTGACGAGTGCACGCCTTACCCTTGTGCATACGATTATGCCCAAAAATCGTTAGGCTTAACCCACCGTTGGCTTACCCGATGTATTGCCCAATTTGCCCAAACCCCGCCCCTGTATGGTTACGAGCAAACGCTTTTCCCCATAGTGCAGGGCAGTGTTTACAAAGATTTGCGCACCCAATCTGCCCGGTTTGTAGCCGAGCAAAACTGCTTTGGCAATGCCATAGGCGGCTTGGCAGTGGGCGAACCGGCTGAGGTTATGTACGAAATGACCGATTTGGTATGCAGCATTTTGCCCAAAAACAAACCCCGATACCTTATGGGCGTGGGTACACCTGCCAACATTTTAGAGTGCATAGCGCTGGGCGTTGATATGTTTGACTGTGTAATGCCCACCCGAAATGCCCGGCATGGCTTGCTCTTTACCGCCGAGGGCATCATACACATCAAAAACAGCAAATGGAAAAACGACTTTTCAGCCTTAGACCCCGCCAACCCCTCTCCTACCAGCCAACTGCACTCGCGGGCTTTTTTGCGCCATTTGTTTGTTTCGCAAGAAATTTTAGCCGCCCAAATTGCCTCTCTGCACAATCTTAGTTTTTACCTGTGGCTAACCGCCGAAGCCCGAAAACAAATAACCGCCGGCACTTTTTACCAATGGAAAACCGCCCTGCTGCCCAAACTTTCCCGAAAATTATGAGGTGGCGAAAAAGCATCGGGCAAAAAAAAAAAACCGATGCCAATGGCTGTTCGAAACAAAAATAGGGTAATTTTGTGTTTTAGGTACTACCTCAGCATCATTCTTTACCGCTAATTTGCCGGTGTTAAACCCCACCCACCCATGAATACTGCAAACTTCGCCGTCAATGCAACCATGTTAACTGCCCTAACTGTAAACTATTTTAAACAGTTTACCAACCTCACCCTGCCCAATTTAGGGCAGTTTAACCTCATTGTGGGAGCTAATAATGTTGGTAAAACTTCGCTGTTAGAAGCGCTGTTAGTTACCCAAGACCCACAAACCTGCGTGGTGAACCTCCTGTATGCCCTCTACCTGCGCGAGGGGTTAAGCAATGTAGCTGTACTGCACCCTCACAAATTGGTGAGCTTATACTCATCTGCACCCTTTGGGGACGAGTTTACTATTACTTTTAAAGATAAGAATCAAAGAATTGTTATTAATGTATGGAATACTGCTATCATGATTAAAAAACCCGACATGAAGGTTTCAAACCCCACGGGTTATCTACCTCCCGAGACAATTGAAAAAATGATTAACTCTCAGTTCCCTATAAAAACAGACGAATTTGAAGCCCTCAAAAAAGACTTCATTTTGCGGTTTTCAAACACAGAGAAGGAAGACATTTATTCCCGAAATTACCAAACTGAATTTTTCAGAAAAAATGCCCTACTCAATTTTGTGCCTTTTGGCAGAGGTTTCAATAAAGATTTTATCAGTTTTTACGCGCAGCATTTTACCGACCGCAACAAGCGAAAAGAATTGGTACAGCAAATGAAACTGTTTATTCCCGATATAGAAGAGATAGACTCCGCCACCTTAAACATATACCAAACAGGCAGTAGCGCCCCCACACCACTCTCGCAATTTGGCGAGGGGGCAAATAAATTGTTTAGAGTAATCATGCAATTAGCCGCCGCTCAGGGCAGCCGGTTAATGATAGATGAAATTGATGCCGGAGTTCACCGCTATAAGTTTCATTCATTCTGGCAAACAGTAATAAAAGTTGCCCGACATTACGATGTTCAATTATTTGCCACCACCCACAATATAGAATGTGTGGAGCAATTTTACCTCGCCCTGCAAGACCCCGATATGGAAACATACCAAAATGCAGCCCGAACCCTAACCCTGTATAAAACCACCAAAAACGAAGTGGCTGTGCGCACCCGCAACTACAAAGAATTTGGTGAAGCCATTACCGATGAACGAAACATTATGGGAGGGGATTAAACATGAGCCATACAAAATTATATATTTTAGTAGAAGGTGTAACAGATGCAGCGTTTATTGCCGATTTGCTCAAAAGCGAGCAGTTTGGATTTTCCGATAATATAGCCAAAAGCAAATCTAAATCCGAAACGCATTTGCACCCAAAAACTGCCGATAACGTTCTCAGCGCCGAAATAATTATCCGAAAATTAGGAGGCTGGACACACATCAAAACTGGTGTCATACATACCGATATACAAGAGAAAGTAGAACAGAGTTATACCTGTTTGTTAATTTTTGATGCCGATTACCCCCATGTTGAGGAAAGTGGATTTGAAACAAGAAAAAAGGTTATAGAATCTGCACTGCCCAAAACCCTGCAACCGCATTGCCACCTGTATATTATGCCCGATAACAGCGCCGATGGATCAGTAGAAAATTTGCTTCGGCAAATAGTGCTTGAAAACATTGGTTTTGATTGCATAGAGCAGTTTGTGAACTGCATGGCTCAGTTTAAAACCATTACCAAAAAAGAGCTGATTCATCAACTGATTTATGACCATATCCCCCAACAACACCGCCCCCCTTGGAATTTTACCAGCCCTGCACTCCACCCCCTAACCACCTTTTTCCAAGCGCACCTCCACTAAACCACTTGCCGCCTTTGCCCATGAAAAACAACCTTACCCCACTCCTACTCCTTACCCTTGCCCTTTTTGCCCTGCCCCTTAGCGCTCAAACCTGCCTTTACCTTGCCTACGATGGGTTTGATTACACCGCCAATACGCCCCTCAATGCCCTTTCGGGCAGCACAGGGTGGAGCGCCCCTTGGGATGTGCAGGGTGGTAATACCGCCATACCCGGCTACCAAATTAACAACGGCAGCGGCTCGCTCACTTATGCAGGTTTGCAAACATCGGGCAGATACGCTACCGGCGGCAGAGATTACCTCACATCGGGCAGAAGGCTCAATACTGCCGAAACAGGTCCATTTTCGGCATACATAGCCGCCGGTCAATCCGGCATCGGCTCGGCTACCGGCACGGTGCTTTGGGCAAGCGCCCTGCTCCAAAAATTTAACAACAACAGCCAACCCGTGTGGTTTACCTTGCACAATGACGGTAACATACCTTGGTGTACCTCCTGCGCCTCGCAAAACATAGCCGCCGGTTATTTTGGTTCGGCTTCTGATGTGAGCGGACAGCGCCGTTGGTCGCTGGCGCTCAATGGCACGGTTTACCCCACCACCATACCCGTAACAACAGGGCAAACCGTTTTTGTGGTGATGCGCATAGCTTTTAATGCCGGCAATACGCAGGTGCAGTTGTACGTAAACCCCGCCACACTGGGCAATACCACCCCCGCCACGCCTACCCTTACCCAAACCGCCGGCGCTGCCCATGTGGTCAGAAGCATAGGCGTTTACCTTGGCGATGGCGCAAACAACGGCGCTATTGACGAACTCCGTTTGGCAGGCAGTTATGCCTGTGCCGCACCCGATGCCGAGGTGCCGGTAAACCTGCCCCCGGTAGCGGTTATTACTCCCTCTGCCACATCGGGACAAATTCCGCTAACCATTTCCCTTAGCGCATCGGCATCTTACGACCCCGAAGGGCAGCCTCTCTCCTACCTCTGGAACTTTGGCGATGGTACGCCCGCCGCATCGGGCATACAAGTAGAGCATACCTTTAATGTTTTGGGTTTATTGCCCATAAGCCTCACCGTTACCGATGCCGCGGGGCTTGCCCATACCACCTACCAAACCATTACCGCACTTAACCAAAACGGCAATTTTCCTTGCCAAACTACTTTTACCGTTAATAACCTACCTACTTGCAACCCCGGCAACAATGGCAGCATTACCATCAATGCCGCATCGGGCGTTAGTTTTGAACTGCGCAATCAGGCAAACGCACTTATGCCTGTTAGTGGCAGTAATCAGTACCACAATTTGCCCGCCGGGGTTTACAATTTTACCGCCTCGTCTGCCAATAGCTGTGCCGATGCCTTTCAACTGCATCTGCCTACCGATAGTACCACCTGCACCGGCTGGCAGCCCGATGTGTGCGCAATGGATATAGGAACCAATATGAGCGGCTTTGCCGATTGGGGAGTAGAGCGCCCGATGAAAAACCTGATGAAACACGTGCGCCCCGAACCCATAGCCTACACCACCACTTGTTTTTGCTGGTCGCTGCCGGTGGTGGGCGAAATGAGTTTTGACCCCGATGGCTATCCTACCCACCTGCCCCAAACCACCAGCGCCGGCAGTAATACGGTTATACGTTATGTTATTTCATCAGAAAGCCCCACTGGCACCAACCTGCAAGCCGGGCAAACCTATGTGCTGCTCTATGACGGCGTAGGTACGCTGGAAATAGGCGGCGGAGCAGTTATTAACTCCAATTCACCCGGACGCATACAGTTTACCATAAACAACAACCAAGCTAATTATATGGTAAACATAACAGCCTCTACTATGGGCAACCATGTGCGCAACATTAGGCTGCTGCGCCTTGCCGATGAATTTGCTAACCTCAACGCTAACCCCTTTTACCAAGGGTTTATAGATAAAATTGCCCCTTTTAAGATGCTTCGGTTTATGGACTGGGGGCATACCAACAATAATATCTGCCAGGAATGGACCGACCGCACACCGCTTACCCACTTTACCTACGCCGGACCCCGAGGCGTACCCTACGAGGTAATGATTCAACTTGCCAACCAAACCCGACAAGATGTGTGGATTTGTGTACCCCACCTTGCCGGCAACGATTATATAACCCAAATGGCAACCCTTTTCAGAGATAACCTAAACCCCGACTTGACCATTTACCTTGAATACAGCAACGAAGTGTGGAACTGGATTTTTGACCAAGCGCACTATAACGACCAAAACCGCCCTGCCAACCTTAACTACGGCAGAGCTTATGCCGAAAAAGCTAAAAACGCCTTCCAAATATGGCATGAGGTATTTGGACAGCAAAACAACAGGGTTAAACGCGTATTGGGTATTCAGGTAACGTATAATTACCTAAATGAGCAAATCTTATCACAACTTAGCCAAAACGATTGGGATTACGGCTCGCCCACCCATTACTTTGGTTTAGACCACAGCGCCGGCGCCAATCCGGTACTTACCCCTGCCTCTACTCCCCAAAACATTATAGACAATGCCCGAAACAGTTGGCACGCCTCCTTGCCCCTGTTTAAGCGCGATTACAACCAAATTAAGTTGTTTGGCAAGGGCATCATTACCTATGAAGGCGGTCAGCACTTTGTGGGCAACGTGTTTGGTGTGCCATACAGTTACCAGCAAGCCATGTGGGATTCGCAATACACGCCCGGCATTTACCACCTCTACAACGAAGTGTTAGACACCATAAGAGCATGGGGCTGTGAGTTGGCAGGTAATTTTAGCCTCGCCAGTCCACAGGCAAGCGTTTACGGTTCATGGGGTGCATTAAACGACATAGACATTCAGCCGCCCTATATGACCACTGCCCCCAAATACCAATCGTTGTTAGATAACATACCCAACCGCCCCATGCCGGTTATTACCGGTTTAGCTACCGTTTGCAACAACAATACCTACACCTACTCAACGCCCGATACGCCCGGCGCTACTTATACATGGACTGTTACCGGCGGCATTATCCTATCGGGGCAAGGCACGCACCAAATAACCGTACAGTGGAATTCCGGAACATCGGGCAGCGTATGGGTGCAGCAGCAAAATCCGTAAATTTTGTTCGTTTTTGGTCAATTTTTTATCAAATTTTAGTTGCAGGGTTGCAAAGTGTTAAATTTAGGTTAAGAAAGCCGTATCTTGGAGAGGTAAATGTAAAAAACTTCTCCCATGGCAAGAAATATACACTTTTTCAAGTTGTTTATCAGCAGCTTTTGTTTGTTTGTAACCCTTTCAACTACAATAGAGGCACAAGTAGTTATTAACGAATTTTCGGCGGCAAATGTAAATGGAGCCACCGATAACTATGGTAATCGGGAAGATTGGATTGAGCTGTTCAATACCACCGGCGCATCGGTAAGTATGGCGGGTTGGTATTTGAGCGATGACGTGGGCAACCCTACCAAATGGCAGTTTCCTGCCGGTATCAATATAGCTGCCAACGGTTTTATACGCGTTTGGGCATCGGGCAGAAACATTGTTACCGGCACCAATTACCACACCAATTTCAAAATCAACCAAACCCAAGCATCTGAGGGAGTTGTTTTGGCAAACCCTTCGGGCGTTATAGTTGACCAAAACCCCATTGATGTACCCAATCAGGCAGACCACTCCTGGGGGCGCAGCCCCAATGGCAGCGCCAACTGGCGGGTATTTACCACACCCACACCCAATGCCTCCAATACCGGAGCAAATTATATAGGTTACGCATCCACGCCCAATGTTATCCCGGCATCGGGCGGATATACCGGCGCATCTTTGAGCGTAAGCATCACCTCGCCCGATGCCGGCGTTACCATTCGTTACACCAACAACGGCGATTTTCCCATTGCAGGCTCTACCCTTTATTCGGGTCCGTTCAACATTACCCAAACACGGGTAATTAGGGCTTATGCCATTCCTTCCGACCCCAATTATTTGCCCAGTTTTGTTGAAACCAATACCTATTTTTTAAATGTAGCGCCGCATACGGTCAAAATTTTGTCGCTATCGGGTGCAGGCGTTCAAACCCTGCTTGGAGGCACGCAGTCATCGCCAAGAGGAGGTTACGAGCTGTTTGACGAAGGGTTCAACAAAATAGATGAAGGCTATGCAGAGTTTAACAAACATGGCAACGACTCATGGGCATACCAGCAAAGAGGGTTGGATATGATTGTGCGCGACCAATTTGGATATGACCATGCGGTAAAGGAACAAATTTTTGTTAATACCCCGCGCAACAGGTTTCAACGGCTTATCTTAAAACCCGCCGCAAACGATAATTACCCGTTCCAAAACGGTGGCGCTCACATACGCGATGCCTACGTGCATACCCTATCACAAAGAGCCAATCTGGAATTAGATGAGCGAACCAACGAACCCTGCGTGCTGTATGTAAATGGCAACTACTGGGGGGTGTATGAGTTTAGAGAAAAAGTGGACGATACCGATTTTACCGAATTTTATTACAACAAAGACCGATACCAAATTGACTTCCTCAAAACTTGGGGCGGTACATGGGCAGAATACGGCAATCAAACCCAATGGAACGCACTTCGCACCTATATTTTGGGTAATAATATGGCAGTGCCCGCAAACTATAACTATGTAGCAAGTAAACTCAACCTTATGAGTCTTATTGATTATATCATAATCAATACGCACACCGTTTGTGTGGACTGGCTCAACTGGAACACCGCCTGGTGGCACAGTACCGATGATGTGGTGAAATGGCGCTACGCCCTCTGGGATATGGACGCTACCTTTGCCCATTACATTAACTACACCGGCATACCCAGCAACTCTCCCAATTCAAGCCCCTGCCAACCCTGGACAGGCGCCAGTGTTTCCGACCCGCAACAACATACCGATATTTTGACTGCCCTGTTCCAAAACCCCAATTTTTATACCATGTATGTAAACCGGTATGCCGATTTGAACAATACCTACCTGAGCTGCCCATACATGTTGGCGCTGTTAGATTCTATGATAAACGAAATTAACCCCGAAATGCCCCGACAAATTGCCCGATGGGGTGGTAATATGACCACGTGGCAAAACAACGTGCAAAACATACGCAATTTCATCAACTCCCGATGTGTAGCCATTGACCAGGGTATTGTAAACTGTATGACCGTAACAGGTCCCTATGAAGTTGTTATCATCATTAACAACCCCGCCGGCGGTACAGTTACGCTAAACGGAAACATCGTTATATCGGGCAGTGGCGCTTGGAGTGGCACCTATTTTGGCGGCGCACCCATTACCCTAAGCGCTACCAGCAATCCGGGTTTCATTTTTACCAACTATACCATGACCTCCAACTCGCCGCAGCCCAATGCCAACAACCCCAACATTACCATAAACCTTGCCGCCGGCGATACCATTTACGTCAATTTCAGTACGCCTACTGTGCAGCTAACCACACAAGTTCAAGGAGCAGGCATGGGAACGGTAACGGTAAACGGCGTAACCCCAACAAACTACCCCAACACCACTACCTATAACAACGGCACACCACTCAATATCACCGCTACCCCAAGCTCACCTTGTTACCAGTTTAGTAACTGGACGCTCAACAACCACGCCCTGCCCGATAATACCGACCCTACCACCTTCTTCACCATCAACCAAAACGACATACTTACTGCCGTTTTTGTCCCTATTACACCTCCCGTTTGCAACGATAATAATTGCCAAACAGCAGACACCTACAACCCCGTTACCTGCCAGTGCGTTTATACCCCCATTCCACCCCCGGTTTGCAACGATAACAACTGCAATACCACCGATACCTACGATACCGCCACCTGCCTTTGCGTTTACACACCCATTCCACCGCCGGTTTGCAACGATAATAACTGCAATACCACCGATACTTACGATACCGCTACCTGCCTTTGCGTTTACACACCCATTCCGCCGCCGATATGCAATGACAATGACTGCAATACTGCCGATACTTACGATACAGCTACCTGTACCTGCGTTTTCACCCCCATTCCGCCACCCATGTGCAACGACAACGATTGCACCACTACCGATACTTACGATGCAACTACTTGTTTATGCACTTTCACCCCCATTCCGCCACCCGTTTGCAATGATAATGACTGCAATACTGCCGATACGTTTGATACTACCACTTGCACCTGCGTTTTCACCCCCATTCCGCCCCCAAGCTGCGACGATGCCGATTGTAACACCTCCGATGCCTACAACCCAATAACCTGCCTTTGTGAACACACCCCCATTCCACCACTTGTTTGTGATGATGCCAACTGTACCACCGCCGATGCTTTTAACCCTGCCACCTGCCAGTGCGAGTTCACCCCCATTCCGCCGCCAAGTTGCGATGATGGAGATTGCAACACCGCCGATATTTACAATACCACCACTTGCACCTGCGAAAATACCCCCATACCCCCACCGGTTTGCAACGATAACGATTGCACCACCACCGATGCCTACAATGCCCTAACCTGCCTTTGTGAGTACACCCCAATACCGCCTCCGGTATGTAATGACAATGACTGCAATACCGCCGACACGTTTGATACCACTACTTGCACCTGCGTTTTCACACCCATTCCGCCGCCAAGTTGCAACGACAACGACTGTACCACTGCCGACAGTTATGATGCTGCTACCTGCCAATGTGTGCATACTCCCATTCCGCCGCCGGTTTGTAATGACAACGACTGCAACACCGCCGACACCTTTGATACCACCACTTGCACCTGCGTTTTTACCCCCATTCCGCCGCCGGTTTGCAACGATAATGACTGCAATACTGCCGACAGCTATGATGTTACCACCTGCCAGTGTGTGTTTACTCCCATTCCTCCCCCAACTTGTAACGACAACGATTGTAATACAACAGACGCTTATAACGCCGCCACTTGCCAGTGTGAGTTTACCCCCATTTCACCACCCACGTGCAACGATAACAACTGCACCACTGCCGATACTTACGACTCCGCTACCTGCCAATGCGTGTTTACTCCCATTCCTCCACCCGATTGCAACGACAACGACTGCAATACTGCCGATGTGTATAATGTACTCACTTGCCAGTGCGAAAATAACCCCATAACACCCAATGCCTGCGATGACGGCAACTGTAATACCGCCGACAGCTACAACCTTGCACTTTGCCAATGTGAGCATACGCCCATTCCGCCGCCTAACTGCAATGACAACAACTGTAATACCTTTGACAGTTACAATGCCGCAACCTGCCAGTGTGAGTTTACCCCCATTCCACCCTTAGATTGCGACGACCTCAACTGTGCTACCCTCGATGTGTTTAACCCCACAACCTGCCAGTGTGAGCACACTTCTATACCCCCGCCGGCTTGTGATGACAGCAACTGCAATACGCTTGACAGTTACAACCCCGCTACCTGCCAATGTGAGTTTACCCCTATTCCACCCTTAAACTGCGATGACCTCAACTGTGCTACCTTAGATGTGTTTAACCCAGCCACCTGCCAGTGCGAACATACACCCATACCCCCGCCGGTGTGCAACGACAACGACTGCAACACAGCCGACAGCTACAACCTGCTTACCTGCCTGTGCGAGTTTACCCCCATTCCGCCACCCGTGTGCAACGATAACAACTGCAACACTGCCGATACCTACAATGCCACCACCTGCCAATGTGTGTTTACACCCATTCCGCCACCAACTTGTAACGACAATAACTGCACTACTACCGATACCTACGATGCAACCACCTGCCAATGTGTGTTTACACCCATTCCGCCACCAACTTGCGATGATAACAACTGCACTACTACCGATACCTACGATGCAACCACCTGCCAATGTGTGTTTACACCCATACCTCCACCCGATTGCAACGACAACGACTGCAATACCGCTGATGTTTTCAACGTGCTTACCTGCCAGTGCGAAAACAACCCCATAAGCCCCACTGCCTGCAACGACGGCAACTGCAATACCGCCGATAGTTATAACCTTGCTACTTGCCAATGCGAAAACATACCTATTCCCCCACCCGTGTGCAACGATAACGATTGCAATACGGCCGACTCCTTCAATGCCGCTACTTGTCAGTGCGAGTTTACCCCTATCCCTCCCCCTATCTGCGATGACTTGAACTGCAACACCGCCGATACCTATAACCCCGCCACCTGCCAGTGTGAGTTTACCCCCATTCCGCCGCCGGTGTGCAATGATAACAACTGTAATACTGCCGATACCTACAACCAACTTACCTGTCAGTGTGAGTTTATTCCAATTCCGCCACCAATTTGTGATGATGGCAACTGCACCACTGCCAACACCTACGATGCCACCACCTGCCAATGTGTATTTACCCCCATTCCGCCGCCGGTGTGCAATGATAACAACTGCAATACCGCAGACACTTACAACCCTGCCACTTGCCAATGCGAGTTTACCCCAATTCCGCCACCAAGTTGTGATGATAGCAACTGCACCACTGCCGACACCTACGATGCCGCCACCTGCCAGTGCGTGTTCACCCCCATTCCGCCGCCAACTTGCAACGACAACGACTGCAACACGGCTGATGTATTTAACATACTCACCTGCCAGTGCGAAAACAACCCCGTAACCAACCCTAATGCCTGCGATGACGGTAACTGCAATACCGCCGATAGCTATAACCTTGCTACTTGCCAATGCGAAAACGTACCCATTCCGCCGCCCGTGTGCAACGATAACGATTGCAATACTGCCGACACCTACGATACCAACACCTGCCAGTGCGTGTTTACCCCTATACCACCGCCCGTGTGCAACGACAACGATTGTACTACCGCCGATAACTACAACACTGCTACGTGCCAGTGCGAGTTTGCCCCCATACCGCCGCCGGTGTGCAACGACAACGATTGTACTACCGCCGATAACTACAACACTGCTACGTGCCAGTGCGAGTTTGCCCCCATACCGCCGCCGGTGTGCAACGACAACGACTGCACCACCGCCGATAGTTATGATACAGGTACCTGCCAATGTGTGTTTACCCCCATTCCGCCGCCCGATTGCAACGACAACGATTGTAACACGGCTGATGTATATAACACACTTACCTGCCAATGCGAAAACAACCCCGTAACCAACCCTAATGCCTGCGATGATGGTAACTGCAATACAGCAGACAGCTATAACTTTGCCACTTGCCAGTGCGAAAACGTACCCATTCCGCCGCCCGTGTGCAACGATAACGACTGTAACACAGCCGATAGCTACGATGCCGCAACTTGCCAGTGTGTATTCACTCCCATTCCGCCGCCCGATTGTAATGACAACGACTGCAATACTGCCGATAGCTACGATGCCGCTACTTGCCAATGCGTGTTCACCCCCATTCCGCCGCCCGATTGTAATGACAAC
>ERZ761610.989-NODE-989-length-17701-cov-20.096282_pt1 | contig 17701 bp, 20 predicted proteins | sample MGYA00512164_ERZ761610 | MGnify/ENA primary metagenome ERZ761610 (study PRJEB28899, sample SAMN02850038) | bioreactor sludge metagenome | biome: EBPR Sludge; feature: EBPR Bioreactor; material: flocular biomat | place: Australia: Thorneside Wastwater Treatment...
CAATAATCAATGTAACGGTTGGATATTTTTGAAGAAACGAACCTAACCACCGACAAAATGCAATCAAGTTCCCTTCAGTAATATCGGCTGCCATTGCCACTTCACCTGTTAAAACATTTCGAAGCGTTAAACCGATAGCGTCACTTCCAATCGCCTCAGAAGGATCAGAACCTAACACATGTGGCACCTGTAGCTTATGTTTGATCTCTTCTTCTTTATAATACCAACGAAGTGCGTAGGCCTCAGGTTCAGCAATTTCAAGATAGTGATCCAGTACTTCAGAAGCTCGCATTGCTTCAGCGATCTCCTGCGGGAATGGACTAGATGTTGTACCAGAAGGCCATTCATTCAAGAAGTCTGCTTTAATCTGAATTGGGTCTTCTTGAGCTGATTCCCTTAAGCGATCTTTTAACCACTGATCAGACTTACCAAGTTGTCGGTGGTTAAAGGTGCAATTAACGCGAAGATCTTTTCCGTTCCCTGCTTTCAAGATCATTCTATGCAGTTCTTCGATGTTAGGTGCGTCATAAAACGACTCTGACCAGATCGCACAGCTTTGCATAAAGTTATAAGCATAACGACCTTCAGGTGTATCTCTTTTACCTGAAGTTGTCATGAAGATATTGCCGTAAGGTTCATTTTTCAATGCTGCGACTTCTCGAGCTGCTAGTGTCGCTGAGAGCATAACGGGAATCGTAATGGCGTTGTTATGAATATAAGCAAATTCATCAACAACAGTAATCGGAGACGTCATACCTCGACCCACCAAGTCGGCAAGCTTAGGAGATCGATTTGGAACATAAAGTTTAATTGAGTTATCTAACGCACTGACTTTAAAGACTTCGGTATTGCCAGGGTCTCGATTAGAACGTTGCTTTAAAAAGGGTGGAAGTGCTGTTTCAATTCCTTTTAAGCGATCAACAGAACGACCTCTTAGCTTTTCATCTTTTGTTAGGTAAGAAATTTCTGTTTTAGTTAAACGAACATTGATAAGGTAGGTGGTTAACCAATCTACACCAAAGCTCTTACCTGTTTGACGAATCATAATTAGGAATGTCAAGACGTGGTTAAAGAATAACCAATAGGTCGACATAATCCCACGATTGGCATTAAAAAGAATTGGAAACTCATTAGAACCAGCTGGGTCTCTAGCACAGTTTCTAAGGAACCACCAGAAGTTTCGCTTGGCTTCAATCGCCATCTTCAACGCAATCTCTGGTGTAATATTCGGATCATACGGATCTTTACCGATAAGATCTGGATCAAGTGTCGATAGACAGAAAAGATGGTTCTCAACACCCATCTCTTTTAAGAGCATCGCAAAACGTAAGAACGACTTATTAGGTGTGTCAATATCAACAACAGCATGCGGGTACTTTTTCCAATCATCTTTGAACAAGATAGTCATGTAGGACAAACCTCAAAATAGGGGGTGATACTCACTCACCACGATTTCTTCTCTTCGTTCAAAAAGAACAGCATAGACACACACAGAGAGAGGCTAAATGCCTCTCTCTGTGTGTGTCTGTCGATCTTCACTTCTTTTCTTTTTTAAGCTGTGCATAGATCATATCCAAATAAACATCACTTAATAAAGATAGAATTGCTTCATTATCCTTACCAAATTCATTCATTTGTCCATTGAAGTAATAACACTTTTTATTCATGAGCTTTAAAGCCTGAGGTAGAATATCCTCGTCTGAGAAATACGCTCTCACAATAAAACTTGAATAGGTATCGCCAACAAGACTTCCTTGACGAAGTACTAAGTCAACACATTCAATTTGATAGACAATAAAACGAACATGATACTTATTATCCAAAAAGTACTCAACTTCATGGACAGGACGACATTCGCTTACATCTACCCACTCATAGAACCGTACGCCAAAGAAATACAACTTTGCACGAAGTAATCCTTCTCTAAGACTTCTAAAGAACCTGCCCATGGAAGATATCCTCCTTATCTTTCCGGCATAGTGAATCCGCCATCTGATTTTAGGAAAAGTTTTTAGCGGGATGCCGAAACGATGATGGCTCTTAAAGTAATATAGAGAATCGTCGAGGTTCGTGTTGCCATAGCTAGGCTATTATTAATACTTCCGTTTGCTGCTTTAATTAACTCATCGCCAAGTTTACGGATCTTTAAAAGATCTTCATCTGAAGATCGAGTTGAAAGATAAAGATTTTTCAATAATAAAAGAAGACTTGGATAGTCTTTCAAAATCTTAGGATCTGATTCACTAAGAAGATGGAAACTATGAATAACGATCAAACGAATATATTCATCAATCTTTAGATGGTATTTTGGATTATTATACTGATCACTTAACCATCCTAATGTGAATGTCAGCATGCGTTGACTAGTATTCGTATTAATACTGACAATTGCTTCAATTAAATCAGAACGTACAAAACTTGGTTTATCAAGGATGGCTGTTCTGATATAGGAAACATATTGTTCAGTTGAATTGATCTTCTCTCTGACTTTCTCAACCCCTTCTGCATCGATCATGGTAGAAGAGGTGCTGGTGATCTTATTACCTTCCGTATACGCCTGATGGAAAACCTTATAATAGTTCTTATAAAGATCTCGAATACGGTTCTCACTATCACTGATGGCATAGGTGATTGCTGTGTCATCCATGAAGACCACCAAAGCTTGATAGTGGAGTCCTTTTGGATCAACCAGCTCTTTAGCGCGATATTCCATAACAGCACGCCATGTCCCGACTTTCTTAATCAGAAACTTATTACTCAGTTTTGCATAAGCAGCTTGAGCAATCTTAGGGTCCGCAGGAAAATGAAAGTAATCGCTTTGCCGAATCGCAATACAGCGATAAAAGAACACCAGAGCCATGTCATAGACCGCACGCTTTTTCTGTGTGTCTGTCAGCTTTGGTGAAGTTGCTAAACGATGCACCATGTACATCATCGTCAAGTTAAATGCGTCGCTGATGATCTTAAACTCTTGACTAATGGTTGTAACTTTCTTTAATGCTCTTTCAAGTTCAAGATAGTCGACATCAACGACATCTTTATAAAACTTTAAGGTGTCTGCGACTCTAAACCGAATGGCGTGCACGCCAATCAAGTTACTACCAAAGAACGCAAGATGTTCACTGTTTCGATTCAAGAACTCAACCTGATAACGATAGATTGCATCCATGAGTCGTTTATCGAAGACAACATCTTTAAACTGATCATCTAAAACTTCTTTTAAAGTAATCATAGTTCTTTACTTTGCAAGACGCTCTTTAACGGCATTCAGTGCACTCTTCTGACTCCAGCACAACTTTACATTCTTTAGTTTACCTAATTCTTCTAGATAGCCATGGATGCGTGTAACTTGGGAGATGGACTCAACCGCAACGATATAGTCTTTATCTTCATGCTTAGAGATCTCATTTGTGATTTCAACCACATCACTCGTATTGATCTCATCGCCTTTCAATGCATAGATTTGAAGAGAAGGTTCTTCTTGCTCTTCTTTTTTCTCTACGATCGTATCAGGCTCTACCATGGCGATATAGCCTTCTGTTGCCAACATCTTATTCAACGCTTCCGTAAATAGACGTCCAACAGGACCATCGATCTTCACCATCAGCTTAGGATCTTCTTTTTCTTCTAAGCTAGGCTCTTTATTTTCATCACCCTTAGAAGGTACAGGCGTCTCTACTACGTGACTACTTTCAACGCTATGGTCTTCTTCGGTCTTTTGCTTGACTTCTTCAACTTTTGTCTCAACGCCCTTATTCACAGCGCTCGCTTGATGAATCTTAAATACGCTCATAATCAATCACTCCTAGTTCTTATAAAGAGAGGTTTATTTGAAATCTCGATCCACCTAATTGCCCTTCCTTTATTCTCTTTCCTTCTCTATCGTCTAATATATGCAAACGGCATTCGCCCTTCTACTTGTATTTCTGATACACCGAGTTCTTCCTTATAGACTCTTCGTCTATAAGGGTCTTAACTAGATTCCTTTAAATGTTATTCTACTGTTTCTTTCTTGGTAAAACATGACCTCTCAGAATGCTCTATATTCGATTATTTTCATTATTTCTATACATAGACCTTCTCTATCTTTCTAAACCGCTCACAGAGCTCCTATAGGCCTCTAAAGCCTATAGGAGCTCTTTATGGCATATTCTCTACGTCTTCTCTACCTGCTTTTTCTACTTCTTCTAAGACTATTCCTAGATTGTGGGGAATATTCATGAAATTCAAAAGTGGGGATGAACGATGCCCCACAATATATAAGTAAGATATATAGGCGCTTCGCGCCTATATATCTACAACACCTCTGCTGTCTGTGTCTCTGGGGGGAGCCACAGCCATCAGGTCTCCATGAACAGGCAGCACTCATGTTAACCCCCTACTCGGCTCGTCACTACGTTCCTCGTAAGTATTACTTGTCTATAAAATATACAGAATGTAAAAAATAATTTACCTAGATGAAAGAGTGAATGTTCTGAGCGCTAGATGGACCATGTACATTTTAGTTGGTAATTAATCACTAAGGAGCTTTAAGCGTGCCATTAGACAACATTGATAACCTAAGAGACCCTTTTGTCTTTAGAGAGAAAGATAAGGGAGAGATAGAAGGCTATGACCAACTAGGCCATCCTTTACCTCTATCCGTTTGGAGACATGTCAGAAGTGGAGATGAGTATGTCGTTCGGTGTGTAGCAAATACGACTGCTACAAAAGAAGGTTATCCCGTTCAGATTGTCTATCAGAACACCCTAAGCTATGAAGTGTTCACGTGTCACCCAAGTCGTTGGACACACCGCTTTAAATTCCACTATCAATCTAAACCCTAAAGAAGGAGAAGTCGATGGAACATACTGTTAAGGTCTATGCGTGCGGTGGGGCTTCGATTAACATCATGAAGTCCTTGTATTATCCAAGCAAGAATAATATCAAAGATCCTGGCTTTGCTAAGCTCGAGATCGTCTTCATGGATACGTCAAGATCCAATATTCCGAAAGATGTTGATGATGAAGACTTTTACTTGGTGCAAGGGTTAGGTGATGAGAAGATCGACGGGAGTGGAAAGGTCAGAGCTACGAACTATAAAGCGGTCTCGATGGCGATCCCTGAGATCATTCATCGTTTTAAACCTGAAGACCTGAACATCGTGGTGCATTCAGCCTCTGGCGGAAGTGGAGGCGTGATCGCAGGAAGTTTAGTGAGCGAGCTCCTAGCTCAAGGTCAAGCTGTTGTCGTGATGATGATTGGCTCTACGACGTGTGAACAAGAGATCCGTAATACAATTAATACAATTTTGTCGTATGAGGCGGTCAGTGCAAAGCGTGAGAAAGGTGTGATTGCACTTTACCTGGAAAATGGTCATGATGGGACCATGGCTGAGAACGATATCTTGGTCAGGATCAACACGCTTCTCTTGACAGCAATCTGGTCAGGTGAGAATCATGGTCTGGATAGCAAAGACTTGGATAACTTTCTAAACTATCCTCGGGTCAGTAAGTACCAGCCTGCACTTTCAGGTCTGAGTATCTATACCGGAAAGACCAAAGCAAAGCTTGAGAAAGGACAAGCCGTGAGTTCTGTAATCTCTTTGATCCGGGAAGGAGAAGATCCTGACCCCGGTATGGTGGTCGGATATCATAGTTTTGGCACAATTTCAGATTCTGCTTCAGCTGCTGTTAAAATGCCAACACCGATTCATCTTCATACGGTACAGGGATATTTCTCTGGGATTGTGACACGACTCCAGACTAAGCTAAGTCAAGTCGAAGAGCAATATCGTATCAATCCCATTAATAGTCTGAAGGTCTCAGGGTCAGCTATTCAAGATGATGGACTGATCCTCTGAGGAGCTAGTGATAGATAGGCACTAGAAGTCTTTAAAATGCTTCTAGTGCCTTTTAAATAAATAAGGAATACATGTATGCTGAAAGAACTCTATCATCCTGGAGAACGCGTTTTCTTCTTTGATGGTCAAAATGTCAAAGAAGGGGATGTCATCGGACATTCATTAGGAAGTCAAGGTTTCATTGAAGACGATCAAGGGTTCATTCATCTGGTCCAGCCATCGATTGATAAAGAGCACAGCCAGGGCGCTTTCTTTAGTCGAGTCTGTAGCACCAAACACCTTGAAAAACAAAACTATCAATAACACCACACCTCTAAAAAATGATTAATCTTAATACGCTTGAAAAAGGTAGTGTTTTTTGGCAACCCTCAACACGTCGGATGGGAGACTATCATCTTTCATCTGCGAATCAGTACGTGGTTGAGAAAGTTGTTAAAGACGAAAAAGTCTTCTTTTTGACATTGCAAGATAGCGATGGGGATATCTTCACCGTTGCGATGTGGTCTCAGACCGGTCTTGTTGATGTTTTTTATGATAATGAGCTCGATGCAGTTAAATCGGACGTTCTCCATAAAGCACATGACCATGGCCGGAATCTAATGATTCCAGAACATCGCTTTAAGCGATATGCTTACATTGCAATATTGTTAACGCTTGGAATCTTTACGTATATCGCCTCAAAGTAGCTTTCTTTAAAAAGTTTTGAACAAAGCACGATAGGGAGTTTTCATGTCGATTAACTACGCTTACAATAACACCTTTAGCCCCGAATCATCAGAGCGCCCTGTAATTGAGGAAAATCTTAGAGAAGAGCCTGAGATTCTTTCAAAGTATACACGGTGTCAGTTTGGGACAAAGAATAATTTAGCAGGACATATTCCAGAAACTGACGTTGTCATCCTAGCTAAAAAGCGTGGACCTCAGAAAAGCTTTCTATATCTAGTCAAACCATCGACAGGAGAAAATGTCCTTGGTGTTGCTCATGTTCCCTCTAAAGAGTTGAGAAAAGTAACCAAGACCTCTGCTCAACTCTACAGTGCACGGTACTATAAGTTCACTAATGACCCCAAAGCTCCCAAACATCACCATCGTGAAGAAGACATTCGGCGAATGTTAGGATTCTGAGAATATCAACATAGAGAAGAGAGGCACTTGCCTCTCTTCTCTTGTGAACGCATTAGAAGACTTTAGAGCGGTTTTCTAATAAAGGGTAAGGGGTCAGTGTGGGTATAGGTGTTTTTTCCCTGTATCGGCTTTTCTTATGTACGACCATCTCCTCACTTCTTTAATGACTATAAAGGATACCTTCTCATGCATTTACCGAATAAAGAATCACTCGGATATACGTGCTTTTCAGAAGTGATTGCTGAGGTGCGTGATATGTGTATTCTTGATCTTGCTCAATACACAACACGCTTACCGGATCGCTATCTGCGCTGTCTACGAGCTGAACCTGAAGGTGTCTACGTCTACGGTAGTCTAGAACCTATTCTAGTCTTTAACCAAGGTCTTGTCTATTATACTTATTCTCAATGGCAGACACAGCCTCAAGTTCCAAACATTTTAAACTTTACTGATTTCATCAATGCAAAAGAACCGATTGTCGATCAACATGGGCGATTGATTACGCAACGACCTTATCAGTTTAGGAATCACTTTAAACCCAATTGTCAATACCACTATAGCGCGATCTATCTTGCATTCATTGCTATCTGGGAAACCTTAAAGCGATTACATCGAGATACACATCCAACAACCAATGTCAGAATCACAAGTTTGAATATAGAAAATTATGTTCATTCGGAATTGATTAATGAGTTTGATGAAGCAGATCAGCCTGGACTAGGTGCACTAATTGAACACGTGATGACGTTTATAGGACGCGACATCTGTAACGTCTATCACTTGAAACTTAAGAACACGACCCTCTACCTTGAGAAAGGAAACGACTATCGTGTCATCTCTTACTACCGATATATCTTCGATCAACTCGAAGAGCAAGAACTCTCAGCCCAAGGTTACTAATATCGCTACTGTCATTGTTGTCGATTTCAGGGACGTGATGTATCGCTATGGTCCTTCAACAATGACAACGCAGCTCGCTGAGATTGATAAAAAACAAATTATCCGACGTTTCCTTGAAAAATATACGATTCGTCAGATTATTGAATCCGTTACGGTTGTCTCACGTAAACTTCCTGAATGGGAAGAAGTGCCTTGGAGCTGGATAGAACATCAACTTCCAGAAGGTACAGGTGATCTTGAAGAAGATGGAGAAGCTTGTTGGCTCCTTGATCTTCTGTTTCATCATGTTGTTCAGGATATTGACAATCGAATAAAAGAAGTTTTAATCGCTTCCCAGTATCAGCCTCATGAATATGTCTTTGATCACTGGGTCGATCAAACAACGGCAGTTCTTCATCTCGTTTAAAAGGAGGAAATGGTCATGGGTCGAGAAATCCCTACGATACCTTGTCCTCAATTAGTCATTGTTGACTTTAGAGAGATTTTGTATTTCTACTCTCCACACGGTGTTAGAGATCATTATCTGTACCGAGGTGTTGCCAAACTTAAAACGTTTTTACAAGCGTTTACTGTACATGAAATCATCTCATGCATCTTCTCAAATCGCTATGATATGCTTGATCAAGAATCATTGGTTTGGTTAATGATCGAGAACCGTTTTCCAAATGGTGTCATACTCTTTGAAGAAGATGCGGACGCGGTAACTTCATTTGAACTTTTAATTGATCTCATTACTCAAGAAGCAGATCAACTCATCAAGACAAATCTTAAACCGTACGGATTAGAAGAGAAGTATCAGGAGTATTTGTTTGATCGTTGGATAGATCATACGACAGCTTTACTTTCTCATAAACACCAATGAGAATAGATTCCAATGCGTTCTTTTCGGTCACTCTTAAAGAAAGGAAATACGGCAATGCCGTTAAATTACCTTTACACCCGTCTTCACCTCACCTTAACACGACTTACCCTTGTTGAGCTCTTTATTGAAAATAACCAAGGTCTAGAAGAACTCTCCCAAGACCTCTCACTGGTTATTAAGGAACGAGAAGCTTCTACCGTCTACGACACAGTCGTACTTATGGATATCTTGGAGATGCATGCGCTAAGCCTTCTGGAAACTCGGATAGAGCAACTCTGTGAAGAGTTTGAACTCCTTGTCAAGATGGTTCGTGAAAATGCTGATAAGTACACAAATTATAATCTAGGTCGACTTCACGCAGTTCATCTTGAGTATCCAGATTGTCTTGTATTGGAGTATCGTCCATTAAAGGACAAAGTATGCCAAAATTTATCATCGGTTTAGATGACCAAGGGTATCAATTCAAAAATCAAGTCATCTATTACTGCCAAGTAACTGGACAACCTTCCACCCCTCAACACCATGACCAGATCTATCATGAGTGTTTGTCTCAGATTTTCCAGAAAATAGATCCCGACTTTCAGGCATTCTTGTACAATCTGATGGAGCTTCCGGTCTGGGCTACGATTTATTATCGAGACGGACCGGTGGATTATGAGAAGGTAACGTTCTTTCGAGAAGCCGTTCAGGCCTTTGGAATTTTCATTTGGCACACGATGAAGCAAAGAGCCGGAATGGATGAACGCTACTTTTACCTACTCGAGTCATGTAGTCCAACAGTTGCTATTGTCGGCGCTTACATTAGTGCTGATACCGTCTAATTGAGGAGAAAGTCTTGAATTTAAATATTGGGAAAGTATACACCTTCAATACAAAGTCTCCTGTTTTTCTAGGAGCAACGATTGAGCGCGCTAAGCTCAAATCAATCGTAGATGCGGACACTGCTCGTAAGTTTGCTCCGATTGATCAGCTCCATGCTCAGATCTACCCGACGCTGCCTTCTGGCACCCCGAATGATGTCAATGCGTCCACGTACTACGTCTTCGAAGGAATGAATAAGTCTACCATTGTTCTTTCGGAAGACTGGATCATTGAAAGTAGCATCGAAATCATTGAGCACATTGAGATCGTTGTAACGATTCCACGTGCATCCTTGAGCGATATTCAAAAAGTAAGGACTGCGTTGAGTGCAGCAAACATTAAAGACTTTGCCATCAATACACGCTAGACATTATCACAGAGAAGAGAGCACGTGCTCTCTTCTCTGGTGTGTTTTCTTTTTGTTTCAATCGCGGCTATCTCTTAGTAGACCCTTGAAGGGAAAGAATACAAAATGGAAAATAACTTCCTTTTATCGCCAGAAGAATACGAACGTTCAATCAATCCACTCGGTGACTGGTTAAAGCAAACTGCACTCTATGCTTCAAGGATGACGGGAAAGCCTTTTGAAGCATGTGTCGAACATCTTAAAAAGAAACTCAACTGTAAAGAGATCCCGATTAGTAATCCGACTGTCGTGTACTATGAACGGGGTGAGAATGGAGATCGAGAAAAGAAAACTATTCCACTGTCAGGATATATTCGAGAAGTACTTCAAAATAATGAAGTACTAGCTCCGACTTTTACATCTTACCTGCACCCTTCCGTTAAAGCTTCAGTGATTGTTGAATTCCTCGATATCAACGTAGCTGAACGTAAACGATATAAGAAAGCCTCTCAAAAGTATGAGAGTGAAGGCAATATCGCGCTCTATAAATACTACCATAATGCTCAAGATTCTGCTAAGCGTAGTAATAACTCCGTCTCTGGTGGGTTTGTAGCTGAAGGTAGTGTCATTAATAATAAGAGTGCGCACTCTACGCTTACATCCACAACTCGTTCGATCTCTTCACTGAGTAATGCGTCAAATGAACGATTGATCGAAGGGAATCGTCATTACTTCACACCGCAGATTACTTTAAACAATATTATTTCGATCGCAGCTGAGACTAACCACGAACTGATTGATCAAGCCGTTGAACAATTTGGCTTGGTGTATCCATCGGTTAATGACGTGATGGATTGTATTAAGCGATCGACTGAACTTTACTGGCGAGACCGTTATGCCACAGAGAACATTAAACATTTTGTTGAAAAACTCACCCCTACAGAACGTGCATCGGTGGTGTATACAGGTGATCTTTATCATCTTCGTGTCTACAATGACGCGTTTATTCGCAGCTTCATTGCACGCTTTTCGACACGAGGGCGTCCTGACCCGATTGAATCACCCATTGAAAGCATTTATAAGACCGATGAACAGATTGTAAACTACGCACATCAAGTCTGTATTTCTGTTGTAAAGGGGATTGGTAAAGATTACAGTAAGATCTCTTTTGAAGATCAGTGCATCTTAGCCAATACCTGTAAGAATATTGAATCCGCTATTGATTATTACAAAGTCTTTCTAAAAGCGTTCTTCTTAACTAAGAATTCCCCAGCTACGATTGCTACGATCCCGAGTATGATTCGACGTTCAGTCGTGCTCTCCGATACAGATTCTACAATGTTTGCTGTAGATAACTGGGTAGATTGGTATTTTGGAGATCTAAAGTTTGATGATGAGGCATTTGCTGTAGCAGGTTCTATTATGTTCATTGCGACGCAGTCGATTGCGCATATTCTTGCCATCTTCTCAGCCAATATGAACGTTGAAAAGAAACGCCTGCATACATTAGCCATGAAGCCCGAGTATGTCTTTCCTGTCTTTGCTCAGACTTCGGTTTCAAAGCACTACTATACTGCGATGATGGTGAAAGAAGGGAACGTCTATAAAGACATCAAGATGGAAGTCAAAGGCGTTCACATGAAAGATTCTTCTGTTCCGACTAATATTATCAAGTCTGCTGCGGCTGAGATGGAAGATATTATTCGAACTATCATGCGCGGTGAGAAAGTTTCTTTGCTCGATAAGCTTAAGAAAGCAGCTGATATTGAACGTGAGATCTTAAGGTCAATCAGTCAAGGCGAGATGACTTACCTAAAACGAACTAAGATCAAAGAGAAGAATGCCTATAAGCAAGGGGAGACTCAATCTCCCTATCAATATTTTACGATGTGGATGCAGTGTTTTCATCCTACGTATCAATATGAGCCTAGGACACCCTATAACGCTGTCAGTATTCCACTTGACCTTCAGAATAAGACAGCCGTTAAAGACTGGTTAGAACGGGTTCCAAATAAAGAGTTTGCACAAAGCTTTCTAAAGTGGATGGCAGATAACAATAAGTCTTTGTTGACTGCGTTACCTATTCCAACTGAGTTTTGTGCTTCTCATGGACTACCTGAGGAACTCAAGCTTGTCCTAGATACGCGTAAGATTGTTTTAAGCTTAACAAAATCTTATCGAAATACTTTGGAATCTCTTGGGTTTTTCTCTAAGCGTGATTTATTGCTTATTGAACAAGGTTATTAAACTTTGACAAAGGAGATGGGGAAGGTATAAACCTTCCCCATTTTAACGCCTATGTTTACAACAACGCCTTATAAATCCTTTAAACGAACCCTGGCCAATATTGTCTATAAAAGCGGTCTTCCAGGCAGCCAGAGGCTTGCACGTTTTATCTATGGTAAAAATGGTATTATTTCAGAATTTGTTAAACCAGACCAAGAGCTTAAAGAATTCATTAAGTGGAAAAGAACTAAGCTTCAAAATTTAATTTATCTTAACTTTTGGCTTCGATCTTTTTCAACTTCAAATAAAGCGGATCAGTTTAGACTTTTTCATTTTTATTTAATCGGTAAAGAATTAAATAATTGGGAACAAGTAGATATAAGCTTTAGTAAACTCGTTACCAGTAAAGAAGAATTTAAAATCCTCTTTGAAATTCTTTGTTCCGTCCCTTCTTTAAAACCAACTCAAGAAGACTTTCAACAAACAGATGGACTTCATTTAAAAGCAAAACAAAAGAAAGAAATTATTCTTGAAACCTATGTTAGAAAGGTTATTGAAGAATATAAAAGTCTTCTTCCACATGCCTGGCCAAAGGCTATTCTTGAAGAGCACTTTAGAAATCTTCTTAAAGATAGTAACTATATAAAGAATTTTAAAGGATAAAACAATGGCCCAACTTGATACACTTTACCTTACTGTTCGATATAGTTCCGATGGGATCAATTATCAAATTGAACACGCATCAACAAACTATGATTTAGAAGTAGCTTATTATGAACAAAGACGTTGGGAAGAAATTAAAGCTAAAAAGGATCTTTTACAATCTCAAGGTATAAATGAGATGCAATCTTCACTTATTGCTGAAGAGAGTTTTAAAAAGAATCCAAGTGTTGGAATGATTCAGATGGCCGTTTATAAATGATGATCAAACACACAGGAGGAGGCTTTTGCCTCCTCCTGTGACGTCAGTAATTATAAACTCGTACTAAGTTGGATCCGGATCAGGTCCTCATAAGTGAGACGATCATTGATCGTATTGACCGCACCCCACTCTTCTCTCAAGAACGTCTGATAGTTTTCTTCAGCATCTGAAAGACCATCAATATATGACTTAATCACGCCAAGTTCTTGACCCCTTTCTAGATAGCCACGATCAAGCGCAATCAAAAGTTCATTATAAATATAGCTTTTAACAGCGTATTCACAGAGCTTTGAGAAAGCCGGTGCATTACGGATCGAGATATTTGAGAGACGTTCATCGTTTGTGACGATACAGCGCGCCTGAACAACTCGTGCCGTGATCAAATGGTTTTTTACCATGATCGTATTATGACCGACAACCAAACACTCACTATTACTTACAATAGGAATATTACCACGACTATCCATTGCACGGTGTGCAGCGCTACTGATGTCGTTGATGTGGTTAGGGGTTGATGCCGATGTCCCAGGAAGGTAGTTATTAGCGACGCTATTATACGCCATGTAGTTAACTGATAGAACCGTAAGAATCGTTCGATAGTTTACTTTCTCAGCAGGAACTTCAAAGATGTAGTTCCATTGGTCAAGCTTCTTTGGTTCAATACCGTGAAGATCTACTAAAATCGTATCACCCCCGACGATATTGGTATCGACGATAACGCGAGCCATGATGGTCTTACGACGAATCTGTTCTTCTAGGCTAATTGGCGCTGCTCGAAAGTCTTGACGGTCCATGTAGGCAAGTTTAAGAATCTCTCGGGGGATCCTAAAGAGTATTTCGTTAATTGCCTTATTAATCAGGTCCATGTGTAAGTCCTTTTCAACGAAGATCTAGGGCGTGACGCATAAAGTAATTCACATCACTCAAAAGCTCAGGACTCAAGCGAGTGGTAAATACATTATCCGACCGAAACCGTTTTAGATCAATGAGGAGTTTATTGATGTGTGTTTGATTAAAGTGACGGGTTTTATCGCCAAGGTTCCATAAGAACTCAATCACTTTAAAGCGTGTAATGAATAAAGCCCACCAAACCTGTCGAGTTTCGGCAATATCAGGCATCTGTAAAGGAAGGTCATTAAAAACAACTGGGATTTGCTTTAAGATGTTCTGATATTCAAGACGAGCATCTTTAATGCGTTTTAAGATTTCATTTAGAGATCGGTCAAGAAGGGTAGTATAATCACTGATATGGAACGGTAGGGACTTAATACTATCCCCCATAGGCGCACCATCAAACAGATTAATCAAGCGATTGATAATAGCGAGATCCGTTTGACTGTAGAGCATATTGGGTAAAACGTACTTAGCAACAAAGTGAGCATTGCTTAAGTTGCCTTCTTCGCCCCGTAAGGTTCTAGCCCTTTGATCCATAACAAAGCCACGATATTGAACCATCAACTTAGCTAGATCAATCCCAATGACAGCTAATCCACGTTCAACGTTATGATTAATACCATTTGGCACCATGTACTTTAGATTACTGACAGGGGATTCTAAGACATGGACAGGTTTTAAATCTTTCCAGCCTTTTTCAAGTTCAGAAGGGTCATCGTTTCCTGTATAGGCAATGATCAATTCTTGACAACCGTGATAGAAGTGACCTTCGTGCCATTTACCTGGATTGATTGCAGTAGAGAACTCAAAAGTATTGGCGGTAAACAAAGCTCTTGCTGTAGCAGATTCATAATAGCGATCAATATCATAACTCAAAGGCGTATTCATCGCGTTAATCAGACGAACTAATAAGTGATTCGTTTTAACAGCAAATGCGCCATAGCGATAATACTGAACGACCTTTTCAACGTCTTCGTAAATTCTTTTCTGAACATCGATAAACCGATTACCTTCAATCTGTCCACCGTAGTGGCGAGAAGGTTGACTAAACAAAGCATACATGGTAAGCGCCCGGTAGCTGTAAGATTCAATGGATCTTCAAAGAGTTCAGGAAAACTTTTTTAGTATACTATAAATATAATGGAGCAAAGTGATCTGTATCTTCGGGTACAGGTACTGAGCCCTATGAGGTCTTTGTTGTCTTTTAGAAGAAACATGTTTCTAGAAAAAAGATGGCAATACATATCTCTAGTGACGAGCAGTAGTTTACTGGTTTCGTCAACCATGGTTGGCAAGCTAAGACACCACAATACTTAGTACGCCAGTGATAAACCTTAAGTGTGTGCACGCACTCTAAGGGTACAATACAAAAGGAATCTTCCATTATGGCAATCATCGACAACAACGCACCGAATCAGTCTCAGCAAGCCGCTCCGCAAGCACAACAAAGTCAGCAGCCGCAGCAAGCGATCCGTCAGCCGTGGTCGTTCCATCAGCAAGGTCTGATCGGTAGCCCGGTCGCTGCTGGCGTGGGTGGTGAGTACTTCACGAAGTTTCGTACGTCTCTGACCGAGATCTACAAGGACATCGTTGAAGGGGTTGAAGTTCGTATCATCTCCCTGAATCGTCAGAACATGCCCAGCCTGCGTTTCTCGTCGCTGGTCGTGGCTTGCCGCATGAACAGCGTCAATGGTAATGCCGTTGCTTTCCACACCTTGATTCTGGAAGCCACAGGTGAAAAGCTGCAGCCGGTGTTCCGTAACATCGACAACCAACAAGTCAAGATCAACCGTACCACGGGTGATGCTTACGACGAAGTGCTGTACAAGACGGCTTACGATGCAGTGACGGCTGAGTTCCCCAACGTCACAGTCTATCCGGCTGACGCTATGGTTGTTCCTTCGTCGATCGCAGTTGACATGAAGGATGCCATCGAGAACATCGCTCGTAATGCCGCACTGGCTTGCGTCTCGGTGATCAACGCTGTGACCGATAACTACGGTGAGCTGAACCTGGCTTATATGGATCGTGACTGCCGTTTCGTCTTCGATGTGACGTTTGGCAATCACCAAGTCTATGACGTCGTCGGTAACCCGCAGCGTAGCTCGGTCCTGATCAGCTATTCGAGCCAGAAGAAGACGGCTCAATCGGTTGCGGGTCTGGATACCGTGAACGTGGCTGAAGCCGTTGCGCGTATTTGCGAAATGTCTGGTTTCATTCAGCCTATCTGGGCGCCGACCGAACCCGTGAACGCCTACGGTTTCCAAGGTTACATGAATCCGAACGTTCCTCAGCCGACGCAGAAGTTTGCTGCTGAGTTCGTGATCACTTCGGTGCGTACAGACTATGCAACGTCGCCTGCTGCTGTGCTGTTGGCCGTGTCGTCGTTCCTGACCCTGGTTGAAAACGATAACTGGATCCAAGCCTTCCTGCCCAAGGGTAATAGCTACGCACCCCAAGGTGGTAAGTCGAAGATCGACATCACGGACATCGGTGCCCTGAACATCACGGCCAACCTGGCCCGTGAAACGGACAAGATGGGTTTTGGTACGCCGATGGACATCGCTTCGCTCAAGGGCGACATCGCTGAGATCAATAAGTATCTGGTCTCGATCTTCCGTCCGGGTGTCGTGATCTCGATGGACTGCCCTGAAGCGGGTGCGCAGTCGTGGTATCTGTCTGTGTTTGCGGCGGCTGCTTCGGGTGATCAAGCCGCTTACAACCAGATCTATGCTGCAGCCAATGAACTCACTAACAATGGGTTCCAGCGTTACTTCAAGCAAGGCGATCCGATGTTCACTAACGTGATCCGTGTTCCGCTGGGTCATTACCGTGATACGGAAGGTCGTGTCTGCGATATTCGTAACGTGGACTATACGGCCATCGCCAATATGTACCAGAACCAGCCTGAGCGTATCCATGAATACAGCAACACGTTCGTGGAACGTCCGGGTGTCTCGTCGGCACGTAACTTGGCCATGCGTGAAGGCATGATCATGGATGTGCTGAATCACCAAGCCGAGATCACGGGTTATGCAGCACGTGTTTCGTTCAGTGATAGCTTTGTGCTGGCACTGAGCAGCGCGATCGCTGATTGCAACCTGCCGGTTCAGGTCAACACCCCGATCAACGCTGACATGCTGCGTACGGGTGTGGCTGCACCGAGCTTCATCCAAAACTCGCTGGCTCACGGCACGCGCAGCTTTGGTAGTGGCTACGGCACGGCACGTGTTCAGCAACCGTACCGCTATGGCGCACAACGCTTTGGCGTGCGTTAATCACAGCAAAGTAACATTGTGAGATGACATGGAGGACCTTAAGGTCCTCCATGTTTCTTTTTTTGTCTTAAGGAAGGTCATAAACCGTCATGCATATTGAAAGAACCACAGACCTTGAATGGATTTTACCTTCTTTCAAGGTTATTAAAGACAATACATCTAAAAAGCCAACTGATGTGCTCACGGAAGATGTCAAGCGCCCACCGCGTAGTCGAAAGATGCTTGATCTTTTTAAAAAGTTTCAAGTCAGTGACACTAAGTTTCCTGGTTTAGTCGGTGTTCTTTTAAACCGTGTTATTGATAATACAGCTTCTTGGTTCTTAGTACTTTATTCTCATACAAAGAAAGAAGAACTTGAAGAGCATTATACACTTCATAGTGTTTTTCATGTTCAAGATCATTATATTGCTCGCGAGTTGATTCACTATGCAGGTGATGTAGTAAG
>ERZ761610.990-NODE-990-length-17663-cov-157.481145_pt1 | contig 17663 bp, 7 predicted proteins | sample MGYA00512164_ERZ761610 | MGnify/ENA primary metagenome ERZ761610 (study PRJEB28899, sample SAMN02850038) | bioreactor sludge metagenome | biome: EBPR Sludge; feature: EBPR Bioreactor; material: flocular biomat | place: Australia: Thorneside Wastwater Treatment...
GTATTATTTGCTGCATCGGTATAACTGTATGTGTAAACCCGTGTTCCCTCGCAGGTTATGGGGTTGGGCGTATCGGTAAAACCTACCGAAACGCCCGAAATAACGCCGGTATCGTAATTATCGGTGGCTGTTGGAATCGGATTAGGCGTTATTGCCAAAGCCAAACAAGAAACGGTAGTACTTCCATCGGGGATAGCCACCACAGGCGCTTCGGCATCGTTCACCGTTACCGTAAAACTGCACGAGGCAGCATTGCCGCCGGCATCGGTAACCGTAAAGGTATTGGTTGTAGCGCCAATGGTAAAGAAACTGCCGCTTGGCAAACCGGCGGTTTGGTTAATAGCGTAACTGCAATTGTCTTCGGCAGTAACCGAGTAAGTAACCACTGCTCCGCTCTCGCCAATGTCGTTAGTTACCACAATTGGGCTCGTCGGACAGGTTATTTCGGGCACAATATTGTCTTGCACCGTTACTTGTGTAGTGCACTGGCTTTGGTTAGCGTAAAAGTCAATTACTGTAAGCGTAACCGTAACGGGACTTGCGGCTATGTCATCGCAAGAAAACTCGGCTATATCTAACTGATAGTCTTCTATACCGCAGTTATCAGCGCTTCCGTTATCCAAGTCGGCTGCACCTATAGCCGCATACCCATTGCTATCTAATTGGACAGTAAGGTTGCTAACACACTGCGCATCGGGCGAAACACTGTCTTCCACATAAATGTAGGTTTCACAAATACTGGTATTTCCACCAAAATCTGTAACGCTAAGTATGGCAAAAATATCGTTTACTCCACCGGCATCGGCACAAGTAAAAGAAGTTGGTTCATCTAATACTATGGTGGCAATGCCGCAGTTGTCTGTACTACCATTGTTTACCATTGCCGGGGTAATAGTGGCATTGCCGGCAGCATCTAACTGTACTACAATAAAATCGTTACAAACTGCTGTTGGCGGCACGTTGTCTTGCAAAATTACATTTACATTGCAAGTAGCTGTATTACCCGATTGGTCGGTGGCAGTGAGCGTAACGGTATTGTTTCCTTGCACAAGTGGTGCGCCAGATGCTACCGACTGGGTAATGCTGCTCACGGTGCAATTATCGGAGGCGCTTAGGGTGGTGGTTATGCTGATTATGCCGGTAAGGTGGGTATCGTCGCAACCGGCATCAAATTTCGGGTCAATGGCAAGGTCTATTTTATCGCCGGCAGTTACATTTATCGGGATATTGAAGGTTTGCATAGAGCCGGGTATATTCAAGTATTGCCAAACTTCGGTATTGTTTCGGAACAGCCTTACGTGAGCGCCATCGCCACAAGAAGTATTGCGGTCGTAAAATTGCAGTTGTATGGTAACTGCACCGGTGTAGTTGCTCTCCCACCGGCGCACTGCCCAATTGAGGTTTTCAATTTGCGGGTGTCCGCCATTGGCATCTAACTGTGGGAAGTCTAAATTGGTGCCGGGTTTGTTCCACACAAAACCGGTAAAATTGGGCAATTGGGTAAAGCCGTTGGTATTAAATGCGGAGTACTCTCCGTAATACCAGTTTTTATTGCCCTGTATGCCCGAAAAATCGGCGCTGCTGTTTGCCAGCGTTATGCCCGATGTTTGGGTGAGATTGGGCATAACACCGCTACAACCGTACAAAGTAATGGGCGAGGTGGGGCAGGTAATAGTGGGTTGTATTAGGTCTTGTACGGTAACAGTTGCCGTACAAGAACCCTGATTGCCAACGCCATCGGTAACGGTGAGTGTAACGGTATTGTTGCCTATATGGGCGCAGGTAAAATTGGTTTGGCTGAGCGAATACCCGCCGATAACACAGTTATCGGTAGAGTTGTTGTTGATTTGTACGGGGGTGATGCTTGCCGTTCCGCCCGAATTGAGTTGAACGATTGCCCCTTGACATACGGCATTGGGCGGGATAAAATCGCCTACGGTAACTGTTATCCCTGCACAGGGCGTAGAGCAAGAACTACCGTTGTCGTAAGCCACATAATAAGTAGTAGTAGCAGAAGGCATAGGAATAACCAACGGGCTGCCTGTGCCAATGGGCGTACCGCAGAAAGGCGCATACCAACGGATAGTAGCGCCCGATGGCAGGTAGCCGCCCGATGCTGCTAAGGTAAGGTTGCCGGTGGTGCCGGGGCATACCGTAAGGGCTGTTTGCCCATTGGCGGTAACTGCTGTGGGCGGAGTGGGTTTTTCTAAAACACTAATTACCGCCTGGTTGGAGAGGGTAGCCGTACAAGCGCCGTTGAGGTTAGATACAGCCACTATATTAAAGGTATGCGGCGACCCTGCGTAGGTGAGTATGCCTACGGGTATGGTAATAGAGCCTGAGCCTACGGCGCTGCCGGCAACCAGTGTGTTATCGGAAGCCTTGCGCGCCTGATAAACAACCTGCGTTTGCGGTGAACTAATGGTAATGGTAGCCGCCTCACTATCACAAACCGGCGATGTTGCCAAAACACTGTTGGCAGTATTGAGTTGCGGTATCACCTGTACAAAGGCATTTTGTGGTATTCCCGGGCAGCCATTGGCTACGGGGGTAATTTGGAATACCACTGTACGGGTGGCAGTAGCCGGATTGGTAAGCGTAACGGATATGGGTACTGATACGCCGGTGGCGCTTGACGAAGAAGCAACTACCTCATTAACACTGGTGATAGTCCAGTTAAAAGTAGCGCCCGATACATTGGAACTCAGCCCGATATTGGTAGTTCCGCCGCTGCAAACGGTGCCAGTAAGGTTGTTGATGGTAACCGAAGGGGTAGGATTAACCACTACCGAAGTAGTAACCGGCGTGCCATTGCAGCCATCGGCAGTGGGGGTAACAGTAAACTCTACGGTTTGCGGAGCATTGGTATTGTTGGTAAGGGCAACTGAAATGGAGCTACCCGAACCGCTTGCTGTGCCGCTTACATCGCCGGTGTTGTTTCTTGACCAGCTATAAGTAGTGCCCGATACATTGGCGGGGGCTGCACTGATGCTGATATTGGTGGTATTGCCCGAGCAAATGGCAGGGGCGTTATTGGTGAGTGTGGCAGTAGGAAGGGGTTTAACGGTAACAGTGCCGGTAACGGGCGCACCGTTGCAAGTAGTAGCGCCCGATACGTTTTGGGGTGTAACCGTTACCGTATAAGTGCCGGCTGTAATGCCCTGTACGCTGATAGATGCTGTGGTGGAGGGTGATACAGCAGTTATACCCGACGGCAAACTCCACTGGTAAGCTTCAGCAGAGGCATTGCTCACGCTGTTAACAGTTAACAAAACCGACTGCCCGGCACAGAACGACTGCGCAGTGATAGAGCCGCCACTGGGGTTGGGTATTACCTGCACCGTAATAACCCCGGTGAGCTGCCGCGTACAACCATTGGCGGTATTGGTAGCCAGCACATTGTAGTTTATGGAGGTAGGCGTAGCAAAAGTGAGTGTGCCGGTAGAAAGGTTAATGGCGCCGCCGGTGCCCGATACCGGAGTGCCTACCGAGCTGTTGTCGGCATTGAGGCGGAGTTGGTAGCTCACGCCCGATTGGGAGGCGGGTATTTGTATGGTAGCTGCCGTGCCGCTGCATATAGGCGAAGCTAACAAAGCAGGCGTTTTATCATCGGGCTGACCATTTACGGTAACGGTGGCAGTACATGTGTTGGTATTGCCATTACCATCGTTTACCGTTAGCGTAACGGTATTGGCGCCGGTATTGCTGCAAGTAAAACTATTCGGTACAACCGATAATAATAAATTTGGCGTGGTAGTACAGTTATCGGAAGAGCCGTTGTTGATTTGGGTGGGTGTAATGTTCACCGTGCCTCCCGCCCCAACAGTAACCGCAATGTTTTGACAGTTTGCCGTAGGCGGCTGGTTATCGGTAACAGTTACAGTGAAACTGCATGTTGCCGTTTGCCCGTTAGCCGCCGTTACAGTATGGGTAATGGTGGTAACGCCTACCGAAAAAGTTGAGCCGCTTGCCGGTCCGGCGGTGCGGGTAGTAGTAGCGCCCGAACAGTTATCGGAGCCTACCGGAGCGGTATAGGTAACCACCGCATGGCACTGACCCGATGCCGTATTTACACCAATGTTGGTGGGGCAGGTAATGGTAGGCAACTGATTATCGGTAACGGTTACAGTAAAACTGCACTGTGCCGTATTGCCCGAGCCATCGGTAACCCGGAAAGTATTGGTAGTTGTGCCCACCGGAAAACTGCTGCCGCTTGCCAAACCTGCTATTTGTGTGGTAACCGGACCCGGGCAGTTATCGGTGCCCACCGGTGCTGTGTAGGTTACGGTTGCGGCACAAGTATTGGCGGCATTGTTTACATTGATATTGGAGGGACAAGTAATTGAAGGAAAGGTAGTATCGGTAACGGTTACAGTAATCACATTAGATGTTACACTGCCACAGGGGGAATTAGTTACTACTGCCCTGAAATATCGGGTAGCGGATAAATTGCCTACTTGCGCGCTTGTAAGAGTAGTAGAATTTGTACCCACATTGGTAACCCCCGATGTGAAATCAGATACCGGCGACATTTGCCATTGTATGGTTCCGGTAGCGCTGGCGATTGTCATGTTGGCAGGCTGTGTATTGGGGCAGATGGCTTGATTTGCCGAAACAGCGCCTACTGCGGACGGTGCAACTACTGTAAAATCAACAGCGGGGAATAGCGGACAACTACCTACATCCCAACAAAAGCCGCACTCGGTAAACCATCGGGCATGTATGCGGTAGGTGCCGGCGGCAGAAGGGGTAAAGGTGTATCCATTGCCTGCGGCATTGGAAGGCTGATTTTCAAATACGTTCCAACTGCCTCCGCCTGCGGGAGTTTGCGCCCAATAACGCACCGTGCCGGTTCCGCCCGAAGAAGTTACGCCTATGGGTTGCCCCAAACAAACGGTGGTGGCAGTACTGGGGCTGAGGGTGCCATCTACGGGGCTTTGTCCAATGCTGAACGTAGCCGAACCACCTGTACTAAATTCCGGGTCTGCCAAAATATAATACTGTACGCCACCGGTTAAAAAAAAGGAAGCAGATATAGGCCCACTAAGGTCATCAATACACGTCCATCCGGTGGAACTGCAACCGCCGGAAACCGCCTTGAAGAAGTAATCCACGAATCCCGATGAGGCAGTTTGATTTAAGGTGTAGGTACCGGTACTGGGTGCGGTGAATAAAAAGATTTTTTCTTCGCCGGGGGTACCAGCAAAATAACATGATGTTAAATTCCACCCTGCCCCACTACCCGCCGCAAAAGTAGCAGTTGTAGCTGTGCCACAAGTAAGTGTAGGAGTAGATGCACAAGGATTATACGATGCTACACAACTCACATTAGCCGCCCAGCCGCTAAAATTAATAATGCCATCAGAAGTAAATACAATAGTCAGCGCCCCCGCAGCATTATTTGCTGTAACTGTACCACCTAAGGGTAGAGCTGTGCCGCTACCGGAATACAGCAATGGTGCAGAAGTATTGATGCCATTGTAAATATACATAAAATCATACCCTGATTCTGTAGAAAAAGAAGTAAACGACAGCCGGACATTCTGACCCACAGTAGCAGGATAAATGGTAAGGGTGTAATTTTCACCATCAAAATAATTCCCTCCACTACCTCCTGTATCAAAGAATGTTGCAGAACAGGTTGTTACTGCTCCATTATTAAAAGGCGGCATGTTGATAACTGTACCGGGAGTAAAACTAAAAATGGAACAACCCGATGCAGCGCCACTGGCATTTTTAGGTATCACCTGCCAATAATTCACCTGCCCGGTAGCAAAACCGGTAACAGCGGCAGAAGTAGTTACATAATTACCTAATAATGTAGTAGGTGGTGAGGAAGTACCCAAGTACACATCGTAACTGGTAGCTCCCGAGGCGGCATTCCAGCTAAGGGTTATAGCGCCCGGGTTTAAGCCGGTAGCTCCGTTGGCTGGGGCTATGTAGGTAGTGCACGAGGGAGGCGGTACAGTAGTTGTATTTTGTAATGTAGTAGTCATACATGATGTAGCAGTACCACAAGAGGAGTTAATGTTGTAATGAATAAAATAAGTACCCGATGAAGGGGCAGTCCATGATAAAGGTGACGTACCTGCGGCAACTACTGTACCATTGAAAGTGCCTGACCGAACGGTAATATATGTACCGGCAGTACTTGAATTAGACACAAAAGTGTTGCCTCCAACTACACTATTCACCTGATTATATTCAGTATGGTAGTTGCAGGTTGAAATTGTTAAGGTAGTGCCGGCTGAGGGAGCTGTAACAGCACTTGACGGCCACATAGAAGTATTAGTACAAGCCTGCAAATTATTGGAGATGGAGGTGATCATGCTGGTTGAGGCGGTTCCACAGGAAGAATTGGTATTGTAATGGATAAAATAAGTGCCCGATGAGGGAGCAGTCCAATTTAAGGGGGTAGTGCCTTGGGCTACTAATGTGCCATTAAAAGTACCAGACCGAACGGTAATGTAAGTGCCGGCAATACCGGCAGTAGAGGTAAAATTATGCCCCGCAGTTACATTGTTCATTTGATTGTATTCAGATTGGTATTGGATAGTAGAAATTGTAGAACTTGACCCCTGTGCAGGCGCATTAAAAGCACTCGGGAATAGACTGGTATTGGTACACCCGCAATTTGCAATGGTGATAGCACCGGTTGTAAATACGGTATTACCCGGACCGCAAGAACCATTGTTGTTACCAAACCAGCAGTTGCCTTCCACTACTACATCAAAAGTCAGGTTATTTGTACCGGGCGATAAAAAGGTACTATAAACCGGACCTGCCGTAGCATTGCTGGCAGTTATGGTAAGATTATAAGTAGCGGTTTGACCGGATGCCAGGTTATTGGCATCGGTACGCACATGGTAGTCTGACCAGTTGGCACCGTTGGTGTTCCATTTCACCCCTATATTTACATCGGGGCTGGCGTTAGTCCATGTAGCAGTTCCTGTGTTTTGTATGGTAACGGATACAGTACGTGTTTCTCCTGCACACCAAGTAGATGAACCAAAATTTGCAGAAGTTATAGAGGCACGGTAAGCCGGAGTACTAGCCACACCAAACCTAATATTGGGTCGAGTAGTAGTGCTTGATGCTGATGTGGAAGTACTGGAACATACACCGGAAGCATCTGCACGGAAATATAGTGAATATGTGGCACCGGAAAGGTTTGTAGTCCATTGGGTGGAGGCATTATTCGTATAACCAGAATTATTAAAACATGTTTCAATAACCAAATTGGCTGTACCGTTCCAAGTAAACGGAGCGGTAAATGTGTGCATATTCCAACCCGTGGTAGGGGTATAATTAATCGCATTGGTTTGTGCCACCAAACCAGTAGTAAGATATGCTGTAGATATAGGGTTAGCAGAGGTAGTAGTATATACCCTCACTTGAAACCCGGTATGAGAACCGGTAGAATTAAGAGCAGTAACATTAAACCCAAGCTGAGAAATAGTACTATTTGCAGGAATACCTGCCGCCGTTAACTGCGCAGCAGTAACTAAAAACTGATGCCTTGCACCCCAGTAATATTGTCCGTAGGGGGCAGGATATACAGTATTAGTATTACTTGTTGTACCACTACCCACTATGTAAAAAGTTTGAGCCAATACCCCAACGGGCAATAAAAACGACCATGCAAAAAGCAAAACAAGAAGCCTGCTTATACCAAAGCCTGCAAAACAATTTTTTAGATTTACTTGCACCTTATTCATTTTCAACAATTTTACTTTTTAATGGATATTTGCTTAACAGTTCAAAGAGAGAAATTTTTCCGAATTTATGAGAAAAAAATAGCAATACTTTCATCAAATAAGCTCAAAAAATTCAAAGAAACAATTTGGAATATTCCAAATTTCCGATGCGTACACTATTCTTTCCGCCCAAAAATAACCACTTTTTCACAAAATTTGACCTTTATTTAACGCAAATTTGTGAACAAAACAAAAATTTGTGCAAGCACAATGCACTAAATAGCCCTAAAACGCTTTGTTTTAGGGCTATTTCAATATGTTTTAGCTTTTTATGGCATTTTTTGTTTTTTGAAAATTTTACAGAAATTTGACAGTATTTTAGCGAAAAACACAACATCTCCGCTATCAAAAAATGACATGCCATAGCCATACATGCAAAAATGCCGGGCTTTGCAGTTTTGTATTTTGGTAGTGGGTTCTAAAAACGTGATTTGCCGTACAACCACCATTCCCATTAAAAAAGTATAATTACTAAAAACCAACAGTAAGATGCCAAAGGGAGGGCATCTGCACTCCTCTCCTCCCTTTTCAACTTGGCAAAAGCCCAAAACCAAAACGGGGCAAGAAAAACCTATCGGCTTTCTGCCCCGTTGGGTGGTTTAGTGTAAAGTAAAATAGTGCAATCAGTTAGCAGGTGCAACAGGTGTCAATAAAATTGGGCTGTGTAGCGGGGAGGCATGTGTAGATTTACTACAAGTAGTAATGGACAGTATAACCACAAAAGCCATTACTAACGCAACAATTAAATCAGAGCGTTTGGGAGGGGGTTCGGGCTCTACATGAGTACGGCAGGGGTTGCATGGGCATGAACAGCCGGGGCAACAACAGCGGGTGGTGAAATCATACTTTTTCATGGCAATTTAGGTTTTGGGGTGTAAACAATTAAGGGAATGCATATGAAATGTTTTTAGGTTTAAAAAATTCCTTTTTCCAACACCACTACCAAAATTACTTGCCTATTTGCAAGACGAAACGAGTAAGAAAAGCAAATACAGTAAGTTTATAGCTTGACTACCTTTTTGGCTGTTTCCGGTATAAAGTTAACCCAATTTTGCCAAGGCGACAAGCAAAAAAGAACGTTTTTGTAAAGTTTTCGGTATATTTTTCAAAACGAATAAAACCGCATAAAACTTTATCATCGGCAGTAAGGTTATTGTAACAAAACCTGTTCGGTTACATTCGGCTAACATTCGGTTTAATATAAAAACCGGTGGTTTAGCCGTACAAAGTAGGAGGGGCAAGCGGTTTAGTGTTGTATTTACACAAAATTGTGGCGCACATTTGTGGTTGCTGCATACTTTAGGGCATAAAAAAGGTAAAATAAAAAAATATGCACATACACCCCTACTACCAGTATCTGATAGCAGAATTGTTCCGATGTTACGGTATAGAAAATAACCCCCACAACGAAGTTGTCAGGAAATTGATACTTCGGGCTACCGGACTTAACAACGATACTTACTATAAACTGATGAATACGGTTAGGACACTCGAAAATCTACAAGCCCAACCTAATAATTTCAGGACTACCACCCTAAATGCCATTGCCCGATTGGTTAAGGGTTGTTCAGATGCACATGCCTTTACCCGCAAATACCCCATACCAACCGATTTGGCATTAATTGATGCTACAAAATGTTTCTGGGAGTTATCGGGCGAACAAAAAGCCGACATAAGAAATTATATCAACGCGATGCTTCAAGAAAAGCCCTTTGAATGGGCAACTAAACATACACCCGAAGAGCCAAGTGAGAATTTATCTATTTTTGACGGAAACTACCTCTTGTTTTATTGCAACAAAGAGAGCTACAGTTTTAGGGTAGCGCCGCTAACCATTTCTAACGGCTATCATATAGAGCTGAGTCGTTACAATGACCTCCTCTTAACCGGAACTTTGAGGGTGCGGGGGGCAAGTGTGGCCGCTACGTTAGCAAGCGCCAAACCCACCAGCAAATACTTTGAGATATTATTTACAAAACCGCGTCCTAATACAGAAACCATTGATACGCTTACCGTTACCATTATGTATGCCCGAGCTCACAAACTCTCTGCCCGGCATGGCGTGGGTTTATGCCTGCCGATTTCGGTAGATAACTTGAAAAATTTTGTGTTCAGGGACAACTTTACAGAACAACAACTCCATACCCTGCCAATTCAATTAACGGCACAGCAAATAGGCTTACTTTATGCTTTTCCGGTTTTTACCTTTGATTTTGTAGAAAGCGACCAAACACTGAAAAAATTCAGCAAACACCACCACGATGGCTGTTTCAATTTATATTTCTGCCGAAACGAAAGCGAACAAAAAGTATTCAAATTGCCCATTTTAATTAAAAACGGTGTGGTACGCATGAAACACCCCCGAATTGAACAAAATTATATTGGCGAGTGGAAATTTAAAAACCCGGTATTGTGGATATATATGGAAACCATTGACGACGGCGAAAACTATGTAGATGAAGATTTTGTTATACAGCTCAAAATTGATGGGCTTACCCTTTCTGATGAAGCCATTGGCAGGCGATTTTATGGGGTTTACACCACTACCCGTTCCTATGGTTCTTTACCTATTGCAGGTAATTTGATTTTTGAACGGGCAGTGTTTGATTATGACCGGGCAACCGGCGAAGTGATAGACCTTGCCACTACTCCCGATGCCGAACTGCGCCGGTTAATGGTGTGGTGTCAAGGACAATAGGTGGGTGCTGTGGGTTTAAAGTAACGTGAGGTTGGAATTAAAATGAATGCCCGATAGGGGGTAAAATCTGCATAAGGTTTAGGTACACTCGTTAAAATGGGCAACACGTTACGGTGCGCTGCACCTGATAATAAACAAAATACGCATCTGTGCTACCAAGATTACGGGGCGCTGCCCCTTGTGTGTTACCAACATAAATTGGCGCACTTATTTTGCAAAGGTGCAGCGCACCGTAATATATCACCCCACCTGTTTAAAATCCTTTTGCGGCAAGTATTTGCGCAAGCTTACAACTCCAACCTCACGTTAAAGTAGTAGGCGCAAATCATTTCATCTGAGTAATATCGGGAAAATTGAGCCCACCTTACAGCAGTAACTTTATATTGGCATCTTACAATGCCCCCAAAAAACGCATCAGGTTTCTTTTGGCTACGGGCAGCAGCGTTTCGTGCATCGGGAAAGTGTAATTGCTATGCACCGCAAAAGTTGCCGGATTGGGTAACTCTCTGTTATTTTGTATCAAATCGTGTTTAATGCTCTCGTAGGTGGTGGTTATGCTGCGGGTATAAGTTTGCAAAAAGCAGGTTTTTATGGCGCGGTACTTTTCGGTAGCATCGGTAAAAACGGTAACTCTATAAAGGTACGCATCGGTATGTGTTACATTACCATTGCAAATAAGCAAATAACCCTCATCGGTTTGAAGCGGAATAATGCCAATGGGAGCAATGGCTATTTTTTGCGAAACATATTCATACATTTCGGCACCGGTATTGAGTTGCTCCTGAATTTTGGGTATAGCAAAATCTACAATTGCTTGTATTTCTTCCATATAGCGGTCATCGTGCATAATGCGCTCGTATGCTATGGTAAATTTTTCGAGGTCTATTTTTTCAATCCTTTTCGGAAAATGACCGCTAACTTGCTCCTTGTTTTGTTTGAGGGTAAGTAAACTGCGGTAATGGTAAACCAAATCGGATAGAAACGGATACAGTTTATGCTCTTCAAAATGTTGGTTTACCTCTTGCAAGTATGCCAGCAAGATGTATTTTTTGTACTCGGCATCAATGAGCCCTTCGGTTAGCCAGTTGGCAGATAGTTGTTTCATAGTAACTACTTAGGTACTGTCTGCAATTCAAATTTATGGTGTATTTGCAGACTAAATTGGTAAGATTTACGGCAGCAATTAGCACACGGATAACGCGGATGTGGTTGATTTGCACAGATTTTTGAAAATGGCAGGTTCATGGCGTATTAGTAGGCTAACTTTGTGGTTATCACAAGGAATTTAGTTAAGACCAGACACCGGGTAAGTAGATACGTTTCATAATCGGCAGGTTAAGGTGAAACAAAAAGGTGGTAAGGAGACCCGTTTTGTCGGGAAAAGTTTAACAAAAAAACAACATTCTGACAAAACTACCAAGTTTGTCCGAAAAAATTGCATAAAAATCGGAAAAAATGGCATAAAAAGCCGGTTGGCACAGAATGTGCAATGGCAAAAAGGTAATCAATTCACCATTAAACACTAAAAATCAATAAGTATCATGAGCGTTAACATTAAACCGTTAGCAGACCGAGTAGTTGTTAAACCTGCCGAAGCCGAAACTACTACTAAAGGCGGTATCATTATTCCCGATTCAGCTAAAGAAAAACCCCAACGCGGCACCGTAGTAGCCGTAGGCGGCGGTAAAAAAGACGAGCCTATGACCGTTAAAGTGGGCGACAGTGTACTGTACGGCAAATACTCAGGCACCGAACTCACTATTGAGGGTGAGGATTACCTCATTATGCGTGAATCAGACATTTTTGCGGTGGTATAACCACATTTTTTATTTTCCTTTCATTTTTCAAAACAAAAATCTAAATAAAGCTAAACATTATGGCTAAGTTAATTCAGTACGAAGCAGACGCAAGAGAAAAACTCAAAAAAGGCGTAGATGCCTTAGCAAATGCGGTAAAAGTAACGCTGGGTCCTAAGGGCAGAAACGTGGTTATTGAAAAGAAATTTGGCGCTCCTGCCATTACCAAAGACGGTGTTACGGTAGCTAAAGAAATTGAGCTGGAAGACCCTATGGAAAATCTTGGCGCACAAATGCTCAAAGAAGTAGCTTCTAAAACTTCCGATATTGCCGGCGATGGCACCACTACGGCTACCGTTTTGGCACAAGCTATTGTAACTGCCGGTTTAAAAAGCCTTGCCGCCGGCGCTAACCCCATGGATTTGAAACGCGGTATTGACAAAGCCGTTGCCAAAGTGGTAGAAACCCTCAAATCTATGTCGGTACAAGTAGGCGACGAAAACAAAAAAATTGAGCAAGTAGCTACCATTTCTGCCAACAACGATACCGAAATTGGTAAACTGATTGCCCAAGCAATGGAAAGAGTAAAAAAAGAAGGCGTAATTACCGTTGAAGAGTCAAAAGGCACCGATACCTATGTAGATGTGGTAGAAGGTATGCAGTTTGACCGCGGTTACCTGTCGCCCTACTTTGTTACCAATGCCGAAAAAATGGAAGCCGAGTTGGAAAATCCTTTTATCCTCATCTATGATAAAAAGATTTCTAACATGAAAGAATTGCTGCCTGTTTTAGAAAAAGTAGTACAAACCGGTCGCCCCTTGCTCATTATTTCCGAAGATGTGGATGGCGAAGCCTTAGCTACTTTGGTGGTAAACAAAATTAGGGGCACCCTCCGCGTAGCTGCGGTTAAAGCTCCCGGTTTTGGCGACCGCCGCAAAGCCATGTTAGAAGATATTGCCATTCTTACCGGTGGTACTGCCATTTCGGAAGAGCGTGGTTACAAGTTGGAAAACGCTACGTTAAACTATCTTGGTCGTGCCGAAAAAATAGTGATAGACAAAGACAATACCACTATTATTAACGGCGCCGGCGAAAGCGAAGATATTAAAGCCCGCGTTAACCAAATTAAAGCCCAAATTGAAACAACCACTTCTGATTATGACCGCGAAAAACTGCAAGAACGCCTTGCCAAACTTGCCGGCGGTGTGGCAGTATTATACGTAGGCGCTCCTACCGAAGTGGAAATGAAAGAAAAGAAAGACCGCGTTGACGATGCCCTGCACGCTACCCGCGCTGCCGTAGAAGAAGGCATTATTCCCGGCGGCGGTGTAGCTTATATCCGTTCTATTTCATCGCTTACCAACCTTAAAGGCAACAACGATGATGAAAGAACCGGCATTGAAATTGTTAAGCGCGCCCTTGAAGAACCCCTTCGCCAAATTGCCGCTAATGCCGGCTTAGAAGGCTCTATTATTGTACAGCGCATTAAAAGCAGCAAAGGCGCTCAAGGCTTTAACGCCCACACCGAAGAATACGGCGACCTAATGGAGCAAGGCGTAATAGACCCCACTAAGGTAAGCCGTGTAGCCCTTGAAAATGCCGCTTCTATTGCCAGTATGTTGCTTACTACTGAGTGCCTTATTGTTGACAAACCCCAAGAAGAATCGGCTGCTCCGCACCAACACGGCGGCGGCGGAATGGGCGGCATGATGTAATACCCCTACCGTTGGTAAAAGACTTTTTACCAATTTCGTCATAAAAAAAACCCCTCCCGGCTAAATGCTTGGAGGGGTTTTGTATTTTTGTTGAGTTTTTAATCAACCATTTTTCAACTGCCAAATTTAACCACATGCAAAGGTGTTTTTTACCTGTATATTTATTGCTTTTTACGATGCTTTGGGGCGGGTTTGTTTCCCATGTTTTTGCCCAAAACCTAAAACCCGTAGCCCGTCAAATATCGGAACTGAAAAGCCAAAATGCCCAATTTGAACCCACTTCACTCTTTACCGTTCAACAGGCGGTAAACCCCGATGACCCCATTTACCGCTTTGCTCCCGATGCCCAATTGCTTACCCTTAACCGTAGCCGGTTAGCCCAAGCCGTAGCAGCCAACTACCCCCACATACGGCTTGCTATACCTATTAGCCCAAACCAAACCATACAGGTAGAACTTACCCAAGCGCCCATTTTAACCGATGATTTTTTTGTTACCGAAGCCGGCAAAAACCAACAGCAAAACCACCTGCCCTACTGCGCCGGTTTATACTACAGGGGCATTATTCAAAACAATCCGCACTCCTTAGCCGCCGTAAGTTTGTTTAATGACGAAGTAATAGCGGTTATCTCAAACAACCAAGGCAATTTTGTGATAGGTAAACTAACCGGCAAAACAACCGATTATGTGGTTTACAACGATAACCTGGTTACCGTGCCAAACCCGTTTACCTGTGCCGTGCCCGATGATGTGCCCGACTTTAAACACCAAATGCCCCCACACCACCACCAACTCAATAAACTACTGCCCCAAACCCTGCCCGATGAAGGCTATGAAACCATGCAATCGGTTTGCCCAAAAGTGGTTAAAGTATATGTAGAGTGCGATTACGATATGTATCAGGATTTCAGCAGCAGCACGGTAAACGTAACTAACCACACCACCGGTTTATACAATGTGGTAGCCACCATTTATGCCAACGAAACCATTTCTACCCAACTATCGCAAATTTTTGTGTGGACAGTGCCCGATGCCTATCCCGACAACTCTTCATCGGCTGCATTAGACGCTTTTTCCTCACAGGTGGGCAACACTTTTAACGGCGATTTGGCACACCTTTTTTCTACCAACAACAACAATTTGGGCGGTATAGCTTGGTTAGATGTGCTGTGCAGCAACAGCCGCCACGCTTACAGCAATATCAGCACTACCTACCAAAATTTCCCTACCTACTCATGGTCAATAAATTGTGTAACGCATGAAATGGGGCACAACCTTGGCTCGCGCCATACACACTGGTGCGGCTGGAGTGGCGGCGCTCTTGATAATTGTTATGACGTAGAGGGAAGCTGCTCGCCCGGTCCTGCCCCTTCGGGTGGCGGCACTATCATGAGTTACTGCCATTTATCGGGCGCAGGCGTTAATTTTAACAACGGTTTTGGCACGCAACCGGGCAATAAAATACGCACTGAGGTAACCGGCGCTACCTGCCTTACTGCCGATTTTGCCGTTGCCACAACTACTGCAAGCACCAGCATTTGTTCGGGTAGTTCGGTGCAATTATCGGCTACACCTACCGGCGCCGGTTATACTTATCAGTGGAAACGAAACAGTACCAATATATCGGGAGCTACTTCAGCTACCTATAATGCCACTTTGTCAGGCGTATATACGGTAAACATTGTTAATCCGCAAAGTTGCTCCTCTCTATCAAACGCCATAACCGTAGAAGTAGTAAGCGGCACGCCTACAGCGGCATTTACCTACGGCTCAACAGGGGTAAACACCACCTTTAATAATACCTCTGCTAATGCCATAGCTTACAGTTGGAATTTTGGTGACCCCACATCGGGCAGCAGCAATACTTCTACGCTCAAAAACCCATCGCACACCTATACGGCCGCCGGCACTTACACCGTTACGCTTACAGCTATTAACAACTGTGTAACGCCCAACCTTCAGAACACCACTACCCAAAACATTACCGTGCAGGCATTTAGCCCATGCAGCGGCAGCACAACCCTTGATAACTGCAACGGAACCATAACCGATGGCAGCGCCGGGCAAAACTACAACAACAACCAATCGTGCAGTTGGCTCATTGCCCCGCCCGATGCCGAGAGTATTTTGCTTACCTTTACCGCTTTCAGCACCGAAGCCGGTTACGATTTTGTAAGGGTTTATGACGGCAGCAGTGCATCGGCAGCGCTGCTGGGCGAGTTTTCGGGCTCTAATTTACCGCCTCCCATAACCTCATCGGGCGGAACCTTGTTTGTTACCTTCACCTCTGACCAAGCGCTTACCTCAACAGGTTTTGATGCCTCCTTTAACTGCACCTTGCCCAGCCCCTGCACCGGTAGTGTAACGCTCAACAGTTGCAGCGGCGCTTTGAGTGATGGTAGCGGCTCTGGCAATTATGCCAATAATATGAATTGCAGTTGGCTTATTTTGCCCTTAGACGGATTGCCCGTACTGCTCACCTTTACCGAGTTTAACACCCAAGCCGGCGCTGATTTTGTGAGCATTTACAATGGGGTGAATGCTTTTGCGCCGCTATTGGGTACATTTTCGGGCAATACTTTACCCTCAGCATTGGCGGCTTCATCGGGCAGTATGTTTATTGTGTTTACCTCCGATGCCTCCGTTACTTCGGGCGGCTGGAAAGCAACGTATGCCTGTGTGCCGCAAGCCTGCACAGGCACCAATACCGTTACCGCTTGCAACGGCATCATCAGCGATGGCAGCGGCAGCGCAAATTACAGCAATAATATGACTTGCAACTGGCTACTTAGCCCGCCCGGCGCAATTAATTTAACCCTCACTTTTACCACTTTTAACACCGAAGCCGGTTACGATTTTGTGAACGTTTATGATGGCAACAGCGCTGCTGCTACTCTGCTGGGCAGTTTTTCGGGTACTGCTATACCCACCCCTATTACATCAAGTGGCGGAGCTTTATACATTAGGTTTACTACCGACCAATCGGTAGTAGGCGGCGGTTTTAGCGCCAATTTTACCTGCACTACACCCGGTGCCGAAGTGTTTTTTAAACTCTTGTTGCAAGGACCCTATAACGATGCTAACGGAAATATGAATGCGTTACTGGCACAAAACAACCTTATTAGCCTAACGCAACCCTTTAACCGACCACCATGGAACTATAACGGCACCGAAGCAGTGGGTAGCATTGCAGCCAATATGGTGGACTGGCTACTGGTAGAAGCGCTTAATGCTAACTACACCGTAGCTGCCCGAAGAGCTGCCTTTTTGCGGCAAGACGGCGTACTGGTGGATTTAGACGGCAGCCAAGGCGTAATTTTTAACGGCTTGCCCAATGGCAGTTATTACATAACCGTGCGCTCCCGAAACCACCTGCCTATTGTAAGCGCCAACCTTATAGCCCTTCCCAACAGCGCTGCAAGTATTAACTTTTTTAACTCCGCCAATGCCTTGTATGGTACTCAAACCATGGCAGAGGTGGCAGCAGGTAAATATGCCCTTGCCGCCGCCGATTGTTTTGCAAACGGGGTTATCAGTTTCAGAGATTTTAACGCCTACTTTACCCAAGCCGGGCAAACCAGCGTTTACGCCGATGCCGATTGCAACCTTGATGGCAATGTGAACCTTACCGATTTTGACCTGTTCCGAACCAACGCCGGTAAAATGAGCCCTACACAGGTGAGGTACTAATGTGGTAG
>ERZ761610.996-NODE-996-length-17528-cov-18.012362_pt1 | contig 17528 bp, 16 predicted proteins | sample MGYA00512164_ERZ761610 | MGnify/ENA primary metagenome ERZ761610 (study PRJEB28899, sample SAMN02850038) | bioreactor sludge metagenome | biome: EBPR Sludge; feature: EBPR Bioreactor; material: flocular biomat | place: Australia: Thorneside Wastwater Treatment...
TTCGTTTGGTGAATGCGAAAATTGGTGTGATTAGTAAATCTTAATTAATTTTTTGAAAAAATATTTGTCTATTCTATTTTTACGAATTGATTCGACAGCCTTCGCTTATACGATATAATATCAGACCATCATCTTTTAGAAAGGAGAATTCTTATTGTCCAAATAAAAAATATGTTCATAATTGTCGTGTTCGTTCAAACAATTTTTTCTCGAGGAGGAGAAAATGCGTAAAACCCTTTGGTTCATATCTATGTTGATTGTGGTAAGCCTCGTGCTTGCCGCATGTGGCGGTGGAGCCCCGGCAGGCGGCGGTGAAACTGTCACTGTTGTTGAAACAGTCATTGTAGAAGTTACATCTTCTGCCCCTGTCGTCGTTGCACCAACCGGATTTGGCGTCACACTTGAAACAGTAAGAGCACGTGGCAACCTCATCTGTGGTGTTAACTCACAAGTGCCCGGCTTTGGGTATGTTGATGCTGATGGCAACTTCTCTGGCTTCGATGTTGATTATTGTCGCGCACTTGCCGCCGCAATTTTTGGTGATGCAAGTTTAGTTGAATTTCGCCCTGTAACAGCGGCAGAACGCTTCACTGCTTTACAATCTGGTGAAATTGATATCCTCAGCCGCAATACAACTTGGTCGCTTGTTCGTGATACTGAATTGGGCGGCAACTTTGTTCATACTACTTTCTATGATGGTCAAGGAATGATGGTTCCATCTGATAGCGGAATTACAACCTTAGCAGATTTAGAAGGTGGCACAATCTGTGTTCAAACCGGTACAACAACCGAACTTAATCTCGCTGATGTAATGGCGGCAGAAGGTGTTTCATACACACCAGCAGTCTTTGAAGATGCTGATTCTACATTTGCCGCGTATGCTGAAAATCGTTGTGATGCAGTCACTACCGATAAATCCGGTTTGATTTCACGTCGCACTGTTTTGGCAGACCCATCTGCTCATGTCATTCTCGATGTGACTATGTCTAAAGAACCACTTGGTCCAATGGTTCGCCATGGTGACGACCAATGGTTCGACATTGCTCAATGGACAGTCTTTGCTATGTTTGCTGGTGAAGAATTCAACGTCACCTCTGCTAATGTAGATGATGTAAGGTCTAGCACCACCAACCCAGAAGTTATGCGCCTCTTAGGTCTTGAAGGCGAATTGGGCTTGAAGCTCGGCTTGGATAATGACTGGGGCTACAACATTATCAAACTCGTCGGTAATTATGAAGAAGTATATAACCGCAATCTCGGTCCAGATACTCCTACATACATTCCGCGTGGCTTGAATAGTTTGTACACTGACGGCGGTTTGATTTACGCTCCGCCTGTTCGCTAAGTAATAAAAAGAGGGTGGGGCTTAATCCCTGCCCTCTTTTTTTATCCTAGAATGCCGGAGGTTTGCCAATGCAAGCAAACACAAAGCAAAAAGCAATAATCCCATTTTGGCGTGATGAACGCATCCTGAATTATCTGGGTCAGGTTGTCTTTATTCTTGGGCTCGTTTTTGTTGGTTGGTTAATTTTTCAAAACATGCGCGATGGTCTTGCACGGCAAGGCATCGTACTAAGTTATAGTTTCTTAAGTGGTATTTCTGGTTTTGATATTTCCGAAACGCTACTTGAATACAGTCGCACATCATCATATTGGCAAGCCTATCAAGTTGGGTTACTAAATACACTATCAGTTAGCATTGTAGGGGTCATTGCATCAACAATATTCGGCGTGATTCTAGGCGTAGCTAGGCTTTCAACAAACTTCCTTATTAATCGCCTTGCCGCCTTCTATCTTGAATTAATCCGTAATCTTTCCTTATTAGTATTTTTGATATTTTGGTACTTAGGTGTTTTTCTCAAATTGCCCAGAGTAAGAGACGCAGTCATCTGGCCCGGTGATATCTTTTTAACGAATCGCGGTGTTGGCATTCCCTGGGGATTACCGACCGATTCATACCCAACCTTTCGCCTGATTCTCATTGGCGGCATTATCTTAGCCTTTATTGTTTTTTTCGCTTTACGTGCTTATGGCAATCGTACAGGACGTGCCCCATTCACAACCTTATGGACAGTCCTTACCTTCATTATTATTGCAACAATCGGTTGGTTTGTTTTACCTGAAAAACCACTCATGTTTGATTCACCTGTTATTGCAGGGTTAAACATCTCAGGCGGAAAAGTCCTCAGCCCTGAATTTATGGCACTAACTTCTGGTCTTGTTTTATACACATCCGCTTTCATCGGTGAAGTAGTACGTTCAGGCATTCTCTCCGTCTCAAAAGGACAAGTAGAAGCCTCGCATGCCTTAGGCTTAAACAGTTTTCAAACCTTGCGCTTGATTGTTTTCCCACAAGCCTTGCGTGTGATTATTCCTCCATTAACAAGCCAATACTTAAACCTGATAAAAAATTCTTCACTTGCTATCGCGGTTGGCTACCCTGATGTGTTTTACATCTCGAACACAATACAGAATCAAACAGGACGTGCCGTAGAGATGATTTCAATGGTGATGTTGACCTATCTCATCTTCAGTTTAATCACCTCTGTATTTATGAATTGGTATAACCAAAGAATAAAACTGGTGGAGAGATAAGATGACTCAATCCAACACGATTCTCCCCCCACTCACTGAACGTTCTGGTGTCATCCGCTGGTTACGCAAAAATCTCTTCGGCTCATGGCTAGATGCCATCCTGACCATCATTGGTGCATTCATTATTTACTGGGCGGCCAAAGGACTTTTTACATGGGTATTTACAGTTGCAGAATGGCAAGTGGTCGCCACAAATATGCGCTTATTTATGATTGGGCAATATCCTCTTGAACAAGCATGGCGGTTATGGACTGCGCTTGGTTTCTTGATGTTCCTAGCAGGCAATTCACTTGGGATATGGGCGCGCAAATCATATATCACAACTATTCTTTTGCTTGCATTTCCTGCCTTGTTAACACTCTTTCCGTTTGGTGATGAACCGCGTAAATGGCTCATCATCTTAACTGTAGTTGGTGTGATTGGTTGGGGAGTAGGACGAACAGCCTCTGAAAAATTAAGTCGCATTGTGATTTTTGGCTGGATTATTTCTTTGCCAATCTTTATCTTGCTCACACGTGGTTTCACACCTGAAGATGGCATTATGCCAATTGTTGGTACCAATCTTTGGGGTGGTTTGTTGCTAACCTTCCTGCTGACTGTAGTGGGTATTATTTTTTCATTTCCGCTAGGCGTTTTGCTTGCGCTAGGACGTAGGTCAGAATTGCCAGCAGTTCGATTTGCAAGCATCCTCTATATTGAATTGGTACGCGGCGTTCCTTTGATTACTATATTTTTCATGGCGCAATTGATGTTGCCACTATTCCTTCCTCCAAATATCACAATAGACCGCGTTCTGCGTGCGATGGTGGCAGTTACATTATTCAGTGCGGCATATCTGGCGGAAAATGTCCGTGGAGGTTTGCAAGCCATACCCAAAGGTCAGTTTGAAGCGGCTCATGCGCTAGGTTTAGGTAGTTTTCAAACCATGTACTTCATTATCTTGCCGCAGGCATTACGTTTGATTATCCCGATTTTGGTTGGGCAATTTATTGCTGTCTTCAAAGATACAGCTTTGGTCGCAATCGTAGGCTTGTTTGATTTAGTTGGTATTGCAAAAACAGTATTGGCACAACCAGACTTTTTAGGTTTGCAACGTGAGGTATATGTTTTTATCTCGCTTATTTATTGGGTTTTGAGTTATGGCATGTCTTATTTGAGCCAACAGTTGGAAATAAAGCTTGGTGTTGGCAAACGATAAACTTATAAAGGAGAAGAATGATGACACAAGAAGGCGAAATCATCATCAGTGTTAAAGATGTGCATAAATGGTATGGAGAGTATCATGCCTTGAAGGGTGTGGGTATGGAAGTCAAGAAAGGTGAAGTAATTGTTATCTTTGGACCTTCTGGCTCAGGGAAATCCACATTTATTCGCACAATCAACAGATTAGAAGACCACCAACGCGGACAAATTATTGTGCACGGCACAGAATTAACTCACGACATTCGCAACATTGAAGCAATACGTATGGATACAGGTATGGTGTTTCAGCAATTTAATTTATTTCCGCATTTGACTGTGATGCAAAATATTGTTCTATCTCCCATTCAAGTGCGCAAGTTGACAAAAGCCAAAGCTGAAGAAATTGCTATGCAGTTGTTAGAACGAGTCGGTATTCCGGAACAAGCACATAAATTCCCAGGTCAACTTTCTGGCGGACAACAACAACGTGTAGCGATTGCGCGCGCATTGGCAATGCAACCGAAGATTATGCTATTTGATGAACCAACTTCTGCGCTTGACCCAGAGATGATAAAAGAAGTATTGGATGTAATGGTGGAGTTGGCAAAATCTGGCATGACCATGCTTGTCGTCACACATGAAATGGGGTTTGCACGTGCCGTTGCCGACCGAATGTTTTTCTTTGATGAAGGTCAAATTGTGGAAAGCGGCACACCTGAAGAAATCTTCAAATCTCCAAAAGAGGAAAGAACAAAATTGTTTCTTTCACAGATTTTAAGTCACTAAAAAATGAGCCGAGAAATTCTCGGCTCATTTTATAAAGTTATGCTTTAAACTCAGCGGCTTGCTCACCATTGATTAAGAGAATGTAATATCCCGGCGCAAAACTGCCTAATGGAACATTCACTTCAAACGGACTCAAAACCTGTGCGCAAACCTTATTTGGGTCTGAGACAGAATATACTTCCACAAGAATCTTATTTTCAAAATCTGGTGCGTTGACCAAGACACGCAATTGATGACATGGCGAAGGCGTGTTTCCTTTTAGTGAAAGCATAAATTGCAACGGATAACTTTCCATGGTCAACAAGTCTCTTGAGTCAATATAGGCTTCACCACGCGTTAAAAATGCATCATCAGGTTTTGGTAAATAATCTGCCTGTGTGTTTGAATTGGAATCAGAATCTGAAGAAGTCTCTTCAGAAGGGTTTGGATATGACACATCTGGACTTGCATTTGTGCCACAAGCCGATAAAACAAAAATTAGCGTTATTAATACAAAAGAAATTTTTTTCATAATCTTCAGCTCCAAATTTTTTATACTAAGACGCTAACACGACTTTAAATGTTCCGTAAGATTAATACGAAACAAAATCTCCCACCAATGCTTCATTTATCCAAACTGTGTACCTGCCTGCTGAATAATATCCAAATAAAATATTGGCTTCAAATTGTTGAAATACATTATCACAATTGATATTCGTATTTACTAAACTATACACATTAATATACACACGAAAATTTTCATCAGGCGGAGAAATTTCAACACGCAGCTCATTACACACACTCGGCATATAACCCAAAATATTTAACATTGCACGCGGCGGAGAGTATTCGTATTTTTCTACTAAACTCACTGCTGTAATCGTTACACTTGCAATCTGACGGTCAAAATCTTCCACGCGTGGCGCATAAATATTTTCATCAGGTGTGATGCGAAATGGTGCAGGCGCGGTGGCTGTGGGTTCAGGCGTTGGTATCACAGAACAAGCACTCAAGAAAATAAATATCGATAGGAAAACTTTTTTCATTCTTTATTTGCCCTATCTATTCTGACATTTTCAAACAACTGCGGAGCAGGGACATAAATACCGCTTCCACTTACGGTGACGATTGATTCTGCTGTGCGAATTTCACCTACGCTGAAAATTTTTCTTTCTTCCACTTTAGCAATTTTCGCTTCGAGAAACATTTTTTGATTCAATGGCAATGGCTTGTGATAATTGATTTCTAAATTTACAGCCGCCACTTTATGCCCAGCCGCCCAAACGACTAAGCCCATTGCTTCATCTAATATCGCGGCAGACGCACCGCCATGAGCATGATTTGGTGGACCTTGTTGCGATTCATTCAATATAAATTCAGATGTCAAAATTCCATCTTCAAGAAACCAAGTTAGCCCAATGCTATGCGGGTTTTCATTTCCGCATACAAAACACCAGCCGTGATAAGGGATTTGTCTTTTCATTTCATAATTTAACCACAAAAAAATCATTGCCACAGAGAGCACTGAGCTATCAGAGTTTTTAAGAGGATTTTCTCAGAGGTCTCTGTGCCTCTGTGGCTAAAAATACTTTCATGCTAGAATCTAAAAAAAACAAAACACGGAGATTCCCATGAAATCCCTTTTAGATAGATTAAATATAAAACCCGTCAATGCAGGGGCAAGCACTGGTGCAGATAATTGGTATACAGATAAAAACGGTAAGGAATTAATTTCATATAACCCAACCACTGGTGAGCCGATTGCGAAGATAATTCAAGCAACGGCTCAAACATACGAGAAAGTGGCTTCGGAGGCGCAAAATGCTTTCCTAAAATGGAGACATGTTCCCGCTCCGAAAAGAGGCGAAGTTGTTCGAGATTTAGGTGAAGCATTACGTCAACTCAAAGAACCGCTCGGAGATTTAGTCACAGTCGAGATGGGAAAGATTCGCGCGGAAGGTCATGGCGAAGTGCAAGAGATGATTGATATTTGTGATTTTGCTGTGGGTCAATCGCGAATGTTGTATGGGCTGACGATGCACAGTGAACGCGCTTCGCACAGAATGTATGAGCAATGGCATCCGCTGGGAATTTTGGGATTGGTGACTGCGTTTAATTTTCCTGTGGCGGTTTGGTCGTGGAACTCGGCACTCGCCGCAATTTGTGGTGACACGGTAATTTGGAAGCCTTCATCTTACACGCCACTGACTGCAATTGCTGTGACGCATATTGCCAATCAAGTAATGGCGGATCATGGCTTATCTGGAATTTTCAATTTAACAATTGGCTCTGGACGTGATGTGGGTGAGTTGATGTTAAATGATAAACGTGTGCCATTGGTTTCATTTACTGGTTCAACCAGTGTTGGGATTCATGTTTCTGAAACTGTTGCAAAACGATTTGGAAAAACGATTTTGGAACTCGGCGGGAATAATGCCATTATCGTCACGCCTCATGCTGACCTTGAAATGGCTACTCGTGCCATTTTATTTGGCGCTGTCGGGACGGCTGGTCAACGCTGTACTTCGACAAGACGAATCATTATGCACAAATCGATTTCAAAAGATTTGACTCAACGATTAACGAATGCTTATAAACAAGTCCGCATCGGTGACCCGCTTCAACCTGATACATTGATGGGACCTTTGGTTGTGAATACATCTGTTGAAGAAATGATGGATGCATTGAATAAAGCAAAAGGTGATGGTGGTGAAGTTTTAACAGGTGGCGAAATGCTTCCAAATCTTGGTCCAAATTTTGTTTCGCCAGCCATTGTCAAAATGCCTACACAGACTGAAATTGTCAAAACCGAAACGTTTGCTCCGATTTTATATTTGCTTGAATACGAAACAATTGAAGAGGCAATTCATATTCATAATGATGTACCACAAGGTTTATCAAGTGCTATCTTCACTGATTCGATGCGCGAAGCAGAGACATTTTTATCTGTTGGCGGTTCAGATTGTGGCATTGCCAATGTCAACATTGGCACATCAGGCGCGGAAATTGGTGGCGCGTTTGGCGGTGAGAAAGAAACAGGCGGTGGACGCGAATCAGGTTCGGATGCGTGGAAGGTGTACATGCGCCGACAAACGAATACGATTAATTGGTCTAAAGATTTGCCTTTGGCACAAGGGATTAAGTTTGGGGAATAAATTTGATTTGAGAAATTTGTAGGGGCGACTGGCCAGTCGCCCCTACATTGTTGATATGGAAAAAATAAACGAATCTCAAACCCTCTGCAAATCCTGCGGACTGTGTTGTTCAGGTCACTTATTTGCTTGGGTGAGACTCAACGCCAATGAGTTAGATAAAGTTGAAAATCTGGGATTAAACGTGATTCGCAATGACCCTCGTCAGCGCGGATTTTTACAGCCTTGCCCCGTTTGGCAGGGTGGAGTTTGTACAGTTTACGAGTCGCCTGATTATCCAAGCAGTTGTAGAAAATATAAATGTATTGTTTTACGAAAGTTATTAGATGAAGAAATTGATTTTTCCAATGCCATAAGTCAAATTGAAGAAACATTGAGTTTGATTAAGGAAATTGAAAACCTTTTACCTGTTTCATCTGCAATTAGTTTTCGGGAGCGAATCATTGAGAATAAAGAGAAGTTAGAGAAATCAGATAAACAAAATTATTCTGATAAAGAAAAAGAATTTTTACAAAAGACAAAAGAATTATTGGATTTGTACGAAAACCGTTTTGGGGTAGATGATTTTATTGATTATGAAAAGTAGGGGCGAGATTACCTCGCCCCTACGGGATTTGTAATTTTCGCTTCACCAACTTGAATTGTAACGACATCATCCACTTCTAAAGTAAAGTTATCAGGTACAAGACAAGTACCTGTCATTAAGAATGTTCCTTGTGGAAAATCAAGTTCACGGGTCAAGAATTCGACTAATTCGGATAAGCCACGTTTCATCATCGAAGTATTTGCATCACCCGAAAAAACAGATTCATTGTTTCGTTGAATCTCCAAGTGAATTGGAATGTCTTTGATTTCATCAGGATTGCATAAAACAATTCCATGACCCAATGCACATGAGCCGTTATACACTTTTGCTTGTGGCAAATACAATGGATTTTCACCTTCAATGTCACGTGATGAAACGTCATTGCCTGCGCAATAGCCAACAATTTCATTGAAACGATTTATCACCAACACTAATTCAGGCTCAGGCACATTCCATTGACTATCTTTGCGAATGCGAATCGGTTGATTATTTCCAGAAACACGCCAGCCAATTGATTTTGAAAAAATTTCAGGGCGTTCAGCATCATATACTTTTTGATACATATCTGCTACTGTCGATTCTTCTTTGCGCGCATCACGGCTTCTTAAGTATGTGACTCCCGCCGCCCAAACTTCGTGATATGAATCAATCGGTGCTTCTTGCTCACCCGTAGCGGATTCTGTTTTGGATATATTTTTCAATGTCTCAAACATTTTCTCGCGCGGCATTTCAAGCAATGAACTTAAATCTAAATTTGATGGCAAGAAATAATTATCCAATACCCAGCGTGAACCTTCATTTGTTTTGTGTTTTGTTAATAACATAAAAGAATCTCCGATGATTAAGTTGGTTTTTATAGAAGACCGTAGACGATAGACCGTTGACCGTTATTCACCGTCTAATATTTCAAGAATTTTTTCAACATCATACACACATCCGCCCCATGTGCCGCCGCTGATATTTTGCAGAGCCGCCCACAGACGAGTATCCTCTGGCAGGTTGGGATTCAGTTTCAAGTCAGGATGAGGCGCGCGTGAATCTAAATCAACATTTAATGCATCAATACTTCCAGTTAAATTAATTCGGTCAATGATGATTTGAATCGTATCGCCATCACGTAATTTTCCAAGCGGACCGCCTGCCAAAGCCTCAGGTCCAACATGACCGATGCATGCGCCCGTGCTGACACCACTAAAACGCGCATCGGTGATTAATGCAATTGTTTTTCCATGCGGAAGATATTTGAGAGCCGATGTAAGTTGATACGTTTCTTCCATGCCTGTACCCATTGGACCACATCCAATTAATGCAATAATATCGTTTGCTTGAATTGGATTTTGGCTCAAACCTTTGACTGCATTTATTGCATCACGTTCACTGGTGAACACACGCACCTTACTTGTTTTTCGATAAACGCCATCTTTATCCACAACACTTGGGTCAATGGAAGTGCTTTTAATCACAGCACCTTGTGGAGCAAGATTGCCCGTGAGAAAAGTGATCGTGCTAGTTAATCCACATTCACGGGCTTTGGCTGGATTCATAATTACATCATCAGGGTCAATGCCATCTAATTCAAAAAGTCGTTCACGTAAAATTTTTCTACGTTCACTTTTCTCCCATTCATTCAACGATTCATCTAAAGTTTTTCCATTGACGGTTTGAACATTTAATTTCAACAAACCTAACTCTCGAAGGTGCAACATTACTTCGGGCACGCCACCAGCAAGAAAAACTTGCACAGTTCCATAACCTGTTGGTCCGTTTGGCATGACATCTACTAAACGCGGAGTTGATTTATTAATGCGCGTCCAATCATCAATGGTTGGACGATTTAATTTTGCAGAATGAGCAATGGCTGGGATATGAAGCAATAGGTTAGTACTCCCGCCAAACGCGGCATGAACAACCATGGCGTTATGAATCGAAGCGTCTGTCAAAATATCAGCACTCGTTTGGTGGTGCAGATTCATATCAAGCAATGCTTTTGCAGAACGACGCGCCATATCCAACCAAATTTCTTGACCAGACGGCGCAAGCGCAGAATGTGTAACCGATAAACCCAACGCCTCAGCCACAACTTGACTCGTGGCGGCTGTTCCTAAAAATTGACATCCACCGCCAGGCGAGGCGCAAGCACTACATCCTAATTGAGAGGCTTCTTCTAAAGTTATTAATCCATGTGCAAAACGCGCACCGAGTGATTGAATCTTTCCAGCATCTTCACCTTGTTCAGGTAATAACGTGACACCGCCCGGAATAATTACACACGGCAAATTTTTTTGTGAAGCGAGTGCAATCATCATGGCAGGCAAACCTTTATCACACGTGCCAATGCCAAGCACACCTTTGCGCGTTGGCAAAGAACGAATCAATCTTCGTAACACAGTCGCCGCATCATTTCGATACGCTAGGCTATCCATCATACCTGTTGTGCCTTGCGTGCGCCCATCACATGGGTCACTGACAAAGCCTGCAAACGGAATCGCATTATGTTTTTTGATTTCTTCTGCGGCGGCTTTGGCTAACAAACCAACTTCCCAATGACCTGTGTGATACCCCAATGCAATCGGCGAACCATCTTCAGCACGAATGCCGCCTTGCGTGCTGAGAATTAAATATTCATCTTTTCCCAAGTCACTTGGATTCCATCCCATCGCCGCATCTTGACTCCAACCGAACACATCTCCGCTTGGGGCGTTGGTTAAAAAATCTTCATCTAATGGAAGTTTTCCCTGCGGACCATGCGCATGTGTTTTGACTTTATACAAATCCATCTTTTCGCTTCTTTCTTAGGGGATAGTTGATTCTGTTTCATTTATAAGACTTCGGAGATTTTATAAATCTCCGAAGTCTGTTTTAACTTTTATTCTGGTTTCGCACCAACAATTTTTGTAAATCGCGGGTCATCTCGAATCCATTGAAAATCAGGGTCTTTCCATGCCCATGCAGCATCAAAATTCTCTTCTTTTGATGCTTTTTCAAGATACTCAAATGCTAAATCGAAATTATCACAAATACTTTCAAAACATGCACGGTTATACCAATCGTCCTCGGGTATAAATTGACTCGCTTTTTCTATATTTTCTTTTGCAATTTCTTTCCCTAATTGTTTAGTTATCGAAGCCCTGGCAAGATATCCATCAAAATTTTCAGGATTCAGTTCTATGGCTTTAAGATAAGCTGTTTCGGCTTCATCATTGCGTTTCAAAACACGTAATAAAATTCCTAGGTTGGTATAGATAAAGTCGTTAGTAGGATCGAGCTCAAGGGCTTTGTGATAAGTCTTTTCGGCTTCATCATTGCGTTCCAAATTGCGCAACGAATTCCCTAAATTATTGTAAGCTGAACTATTAGAAGGGTTGAGATCAATAGCTTTGCGACAAGCCGCTTCAGCTTCATCATAGCGTTTCAAGTCGTTTAACAAATTCCCTAAGTTCGTATAAGCTTGGTCATCATATGGATTGAGTTCGATGGCTTTATAATAAGCCCTTTCCGATGCACCATAGTGCTTTAAGTCGTGTAACAAATTTCCTAAATTAAAGTAATTTATATAATTGGAAGAGTTGATTTCGATGGCTTTACGATAAGCTTGTTCAGCTTCATCATAGCGTTTCAGATCGCTCAATAAATTTCCCAAGTTCGAGTAAGCTTGGTCATCAGAGGGATTGAGTTCGATGACTTTATGATAGGCAACTTCTGCTTCATCATAGCGTTGCAAATCACTCAACACGTTCCCTAAATTTCCGTAAGCGTAATAATTTTCAGGATTTAGTTCAATAGCTTTCCGACAAGCAACTTCAGCTTCTTCATACTGTCTAAATTCACGCAATAAACCTCCTGAGTTGCTATAGGCTGCGTCGAATTCAGGGTCAAGACGAATCGCTTCGGAATAACAACGATAAGCTTCATCGAGATTATCATTTTCATGGAATACATAACCGCGCTCAAACCATGTCTGTGCTGTGAGTTCTTCTTCTTGTACTGGTTCAGCTTTATTTGCGGCTAATTTTTGAGCTTCTGTTGCGCTCTCAGCATCTGGTTGTAACGATGGAAGAGAAACATCATCAATAGTTTTATTCAAAAACCTTTCTCGCAAACGTTCCATTGCTTCAAGTGCATAGTCATTGGGAACGGAAAGGGCATTAATTCCACTTATTAAAGAAAGTTTTCCAGTTAATGCTTCTTTTATGAATTGGTTTCCAAAATCAAAACCTTCCATCATTAAAGGCACGATATTTCTTTTTTCATCAATCGCAGTTTCAATTTCGCGCTTTAACCAATCGCCTGGATTTTTACATCTTTCAAGTGCTGAGGGAGTGAGTATTAAAACGAAGTGTGCTCTTGCGCGAATGTTATCCAGAATTACTTTTTCAAAACTGCCACTGTCAATACTTTGGTAATCGAAAAATACGTCATAACCGTGCATAGTCAGGTTTTGATAAATGAATAATGCCCAAGGCAAATTCGTTCGTCTATAACTAATGAAAACGGTTTTTTCAACTCGCCCAGCCATACAAATTCTCCTTTAAGAGATTATACATCGTGTAAATTAATTTTGAAACAATTATTTCAAATCTTCAAGGTCTTGTCTTATGTTTCATTCCACCAATTTAACACTCTCATTGCCCTAAGTGTATTCCATCGGCTTGGTTGCCCTGCTTTTTCCATGTCAAAGAACTTTCTTCCAGACATAATACTGTTTAAGTTCCAGAGACCATCTTTCCTTTGTTTTTTGTGTAAGAGTTCAATTGCATCAGACATGCGCTTATCACGTGGCACATCACATGCACGGAAGTAATCTAGCGCGCGTAAAAAATCGTAACGCCAACGAGGAGGGAAAGGCATAGTTGTCATTTTTGCGTCGAAGACTTTTCCAGTTCGGTGTGACTTATACAGGCGATGCGCAAACAAAAATTCATGTCCACGGGTACGGATTTTGCTAATCTGTTTTTTCTTTTCAGGGAACAAACACTCATACTCGTATAAACCTTCTAGTGCTGAAATTGTTGTATGAAACGAAGAATGGGTTGCACCTTTGGGAGATTCACAATTCCAACCGCCATCGGCCATTTGTTGACTGATTACAAATTCAGCAATATTGTGTATGCGCTCATCAGGATAACGGAAATATGACAATAAGGCGAGAATCATACTAGTAACACACGTCTCACTATATTTCCATGAATATGAAAAGAAGTTGATACCGCCGTCTATATAAAAGCCTTTGTCTAAAAATATTTTGCAAGCCTGCTTTGCTTGTAAGTTGTTTCTAGACAGACCAAGCAATCGAAGCGTCAACATAGTATAAGTTGTAGAAATATATTTTGGACCATATATTCCTCCACCCCAACGTCCATCAGAGTCTTGTAAATTAAGCAGGCGGTATCCCCAGCCTTCTTTTGCAACTTTCTTTCGTTCCGCTTCAAATTTTGCTTGAGGCTGATTTAATAAATCGCGTTGCACTTGCCAACGAATAGCAGGGTCACCTTTAAGTAGCCATGAAATGATTTCAGTTTTCATTTTATAAAAGAGTTTTCAAATCTTCCACAGTTGCAAAATATTTTCGATAAGCAGATGTTTCATTTAAAACACCTCGTAATGCAACAAACAACTCCGCTTGCAAATATGGATTCTTCTCTTGCTTTTCATTCGATAAATTAACTTGACCTTCATCTACATCTACAGTTAAGCCGCCGTTTGCAACTAGCCATTGAAGTCCGATTTCAATGGCTAGTTCACGTGATGCCATTGCGGATGCAAGTTCTTGAATAGAAGTCTTTCCTTCTTTTTTATTCAAAGCAAATTTACATAAACCTGCCAAGCGATTTAAGAATTCTTCTGGCTTCTCTTCTGATGGTAAAACACCGAAAACATAAATCGTTTTTGGTTTTACAACTTCCAATGCTTTTCGCAATTCTGCTGGTGATGGGGGAGTTGTGTAAATTGCAAATTCATCAGCTTGAGTCAACTCAAAACGTGACTTGCCTTTGGGTTTATCCGCGCCTTCAGCCCATACCAACGTTTCAACGTTTAAACGTTCGAACGTTTGAACGTTAAGCCTCAAATCCCGAATATCGAATCCCGATTCCCGAATCTCAACTACTGCTTCTTCAACGACTCTAAAATCCTGAAACTGCAAATTGACTTGTCTTTGTCCACGATAGGATGATGCTCTCAAAGAATAAGCAATGTCAATTTTGCTTCCGTTTTCGGGTAAGTCTGTGCCTGCTCCGCCCCAGAACAAAATAGATTGTGTATTTCCGTTTTCATCTTCAATGTTGATTCGCAAATGTTCTTTTGTTTTTCCAATTTCACTTTTGGATTTGAGAGTCACATTTCTTGTGGCAAGTGTTAACTCTGGATTCCCTGCTCCGAATGGAGCGAGCATTTCCAATGAATCAGCAAAGTCAATGTTGATGTCTGATAAATCAAGCCATTCATCAATTTGTAAAATTGGTTCTTCGTAGACAATGTGACCAAGTTGTTTTTCAATCGCTTTGCCGAGTCCTTTGCGGAATTGGAGCAAATCATCTTTTTTGAGTGAAAGTCCTGCCGCCATGGGATGACCGCCGAAGCCAAGCAAAATATTTTTTTGTGAAGCAATCGCATCCGTGATGTGCAAACCTTCTATCGATCGCGCAGAACCGCGCAGAATTCCATCTTCTGATTCATTTAAGAGAATCGCAGGTTTGTGATATCGCTCGACTAATTTATTTGCGACAATGCCAACAACTCCGCCTGCCCAATTTGGATGTGATAAAACAATTGCAGGTTCATCTAATAATTTTGAGTTTTCTTTTAACTGTGCTTCGGCAGATTGATAGATTTGAGATGTCAATAATCTTCGTTGCGCATTCAAGCCTTCAATTTGTGCGGCTAAGACTCTGGCTCTGGCTGAATCTTGTGTGATTAATAATTCAACGGCAGGATTCGCATCACCTAACCTGCCTAAAGCATTTAATCGTGGTGCGAATGTGAAGCCAATCGTTTCTTCGGTCAAAGTTTCTAATTTTGTATTTGATAACTCAGCGATTGTTTTTAATCCCAGCCGATTTGTATTTTTTAATTGCTCAATTCCTTTTTTTGCTAAGGCACGGGTTTCATCTTTTAGTAAGGCGACATCAGCAATTAAACCTAATGCAACTAAATCAAGTAAACCATCTGACCGTAGACCGTTGACGGTGGACGGTTTTTCACGGTCTACGGTCTGCGGTCTATCGTCTAAAAGTGCTTCTGCAAGTTTGAAGGCAACGCCAACACCTGCTAAAGTTTTTAATGGATGATTCTCTGGCAACAATTTTGGATTGATAATTGCTTTCGCATTGGGTAATGTTTCACCTACATCGTGATGGTCTGTTATGACGACATCCACGCCATGTGCATTTGCAAAATCAATGGCTTCGTGTGCGGTGATACCTGTGTCACAAGTAAGAATTAATTTTGCGCCATTATCAATGATGCGAGTCAGTGATTCAACATGTACGCCGTGACTTTCTTTTCCGCGAATTGGAACGTAATAGGTCACATTGGCATTTAATGCTTGTAAAGTTTGAACAAGCAACGCGGTAGATGTCTGTCCATCTACGTCAAAATCTCCCCACACACAAATTTTATTTTTTTGCTCAATATGATGATTGATAATTTCAACTGCTGATTCAATATTTGGAAACGGCGTTGATAAAACTTTTTCGGGATATAAAAACGTTTCGGCTTCTTCTTTTGAGTTGATTCCGCGTCGGAGAAGAGTCTGCTGAATGAGTAGAGGCAGGTTGAGGTCAGAAAAAGAAGCGGGAATTTCTATAGGTTGAGGGTCAAGCCAGCGAGTCATGTCATCATTATAATTTACCCCTTGACTCTAACACTATGTAAGAGTGTATATTACAGCCATGTTCAAGATAGGTGAGTTTTCGCGTTTGAGCCGCGTGTCTGTTCGGATGTTGAGGCATTATGACCAACTCGGTTTATTGACTCCCTCACAAACGGATTCGTTTACGGGCTATCGTTATTACTCAGCAGATCAATTGCCACGTTTGAATCGCATCATCGCATTGCGTGATTTAGGATTCTCACTTGAACAAATTGCAGAGATGTTAAATGAAGATGTATCTAGTGAGCAGTTATTGGGGATGTTGAAACTAAAACGTGCTGATGTGGAACAACAAATGCAAACAGAACAAGAAAGATTATACCGCTTGGAAGCGCGGATTAAGCAAATGAACCAAACCGCGAATCATACAAAATATGATGTTATTTTGCGAGATATTGAATCAGAATTGGTTGGGGCGTATCGTGAAGTTGCAAAGGATGACAATCGCATTCAAGAAATGTTTGATTTAGTGGAAACATATATTGCTAGATATGAAAATGCACGCGCAGATAAACCTCCATTTACGATTTATTATGACGATGAATATCGTGATGTAGAAATTGATTGTGAAGTATGTGTGCCATTGAAATACGCGATTCCAGAAAGTGAATCGATTCGGGTGCGAAAAACGCCGAAGCAATTCAAAGTGGCATGTGTCGTTCATGTGGGGAATTATTTGAATATTGGTCAAGCCTACAATGCTTTATTGAATTGGATTGATGTCAATGGTTATCAAATGAAAGGACCGATTCGCGAAATCTATTTGAAATATGGAGCAGATGGTTTGGAATTTGAACTTCCACAAACATATCTGGCGCAAGAATCAAATCAATATGTGACAGAACTTCAGTTAGTAGTTGAGAAATTGTAGGTCACGTTTGTAACGTGACGTCATGCTAAAAGCATGACCTACATAAAGAAAGGAAAATATCATGGCATATTATCTCGTCAAAGCAAAATATCATGAAAATTTATTGAAAGAATTAAGAAACAGGCTCGATAGTGGCGAAATCAAAAAGATGAAACCATTTGGTCAAGCATTGCAATATGGATTAGATAATGCACGGCTTGATGAACATGATTCCAGTTTTGCAGTTTGGGAAGAAGAGGATTATTGCAATCCGCCGTTGGCGCAAGAAAGAGCCGCAGTGTTAGACACCTATTTCACAAGTCTAGAAGTGAAGCGTGTGAAAGAAGGTGAAGGCTGGAAGGAAATTGAGACACTGTCAAAATTATGGAAGACTGAAAAGGGTGCGTCGCACTCCTTAACTGGAAAATTTATTTAATTGCATAAAGTGCGACGCACTCGCACATGGAGATAAACATGCGATATAAACTTTTAGGCAAAAGCGGATTACGAGTCTCGGAGTTGTGTCTT
>ERZ761610.998-NODE-998-length-17504-cov-14.639120_pt1 | contig 17504 bp, 15 predicted proteins | sample MGYA00512164_ERZ761610 | MGnify/ENA primary metagenome ERZ761610 (study PRJEB28899, sample SAMN02850038) | bioreactor sludge metagenome | biome: EBPR Sludge; feature: EBPR Bioreactor; material: flocular biomat | place: Australia: Thorneside Wastwater Treatment...
ATCTATTGCGTTCTTTAATAGTCCATTCCGCCGCACGTTGTGATAAACGTGTGTGATTGCTAACCCAATCAAAATCAGTAAATATCGCCTCAATTAACTTTGGCAAAACCTCTTTAAATTTTTCTTTTTTCGGGCGCATGAACACCCAATTTGACGAAGCTAACTTTTGATGAACTTTTTGCCTTTTCGCTGGTTCGTAATACACCACTGGAATAATTTTTTTATTTCCCTCTAGGGCAAGCTCTAACTCTTTCAAACAATATTCAGAACCTAACGAATCAGGACTCATCACAAACAAAAAAGCATCTGATGAAACAATGCTGTTTGTAATTTCAGCCATCCAATCTACAGTTAACGGAATGCCGTCCCAATCCACCCAAGCATCTAACCCGGCTTCATCTAAAGCGGCGTTTAACTTTCGCACAAAGGCTTTGTTTTTGCGCGAATAAGAAATAAAAACTTTAGATTTTTTCTCAGCCATTGATTTAATTTTACTCGATTAAGACATCCCGCCTCAAACTACGGGACGCTTGATTCTACACCTGCGACATTTTACTAGCCGCAACATACCCATGCGCCCGCCATCAACTCTTCTGGGATTCCCGAATCGCTGGCAAACTGCCGCGCAACAAATTTCCCATTTTGCATCACATACTCAATATTTTTTCTATCAGCCAGTGATTTTAAATCTTCCAGCGGATTTTTCGCCACGATAATTAAGTCTGCTAATTTGCCCGCTTCTAACGTGCCGATTCTTGATTCCCAACCCAAAGCCTTTGCCGCGTTTTTCGTAGATGCGACAATACAATCCATGTTAGACATGCCTGCACTTGCCATGTAATGAAGCTCCATCGCATTTTCGCCATGAAAATTATACGGAGTTGCCGCATCTGTTCCCATTGCAATTGGGACTCCCATTTCGTATGCTTTTCGTAATGACAACAAAGCATCCTCTTGAGTCTCTTTGCTTTTTTCCATAATCCAATCTGGAATACCGGGTTTGTTGCCTTCAATAATATCCACGCCTGCTTTCAACGTTGGCACAAGATAAATATTTTCTTTCGCCATTCTTTCCATTATCTTCGGGTCTTGATTTAGATATGTGCCATGTTCAATTGTTTTTGCGCCTGCTTCAACAGCATTGCGGATTCCTTCAATTCCATGTGCATGGGCGGCGACAATTTTCCCGACCTTTCTTGCTTCTACTACAGCGGCACGAATCTCTTCCATTTCAAATTGAGCGGCGCCGGGTTTTTCACCGGGCGCAAGTACGGCACCAGTGGCTAAAACTTTAATTAAGTCAGCCCCTGCTCTTAGTTGTTCACGTGCCGCCTTGCGGACTTCATCTACGCCATCGGCTTCGCGATACATACCGTCGTACCATTCACTGCCAGTAGATGTGATGGCTAATAACTTTCCTGCTAATGACATTCTCGGCGTAGCGAATAAACCTGCTTCCCATGCTTTTCGTAAAGAAAACTCAAGATGATGCCGTCCACCAACATCACGAATCGTCGTCACACCTGCGGATAATGTATTTTGAGCATGTTTCAACATGATTAGTGAAGTCCAACCCCATGGACCAGTCATGGTGCTATCAGGTAAACATTCCGCCGCAATGTGAACATGACAATCAATCAGACCGGGCAAAATATATTTGCCAGTTAAATCCATTTCTTGATATATTTTTCCCTCTTCATCTTTCCAATCTTCAAACTTTCCCGCAAAAATTATTTTTTCATCTTCGATAACAACGATTCCATTTTCAATCGGCTTGTCCCCTGTTCCGTCAATGATGGTGGCATGGGTAAATTTTGTAATGGTCATAATCTGCTCCAATTATTTTTAGTATAGCATGACGAATAAAAACAAAAAACGTGGACTTTTCAAATCCACGTTTACTGTCTTCTGCCTACTGCTTTCTGCTTTCTGCTTACTGTTTACTCCGCCCCATATTGCCTTAACCACCACGCTTTACCGGGTAAATCACCTTCTTTGATTATCTTCACCAGTTTGGGAATGTCAAAATAAACACGGCGTAAATCTACACTAAACGTATTATCTAATTGCTCTAAAATTGCATACTCAGCCCATGGCAACAAACTAGGTGGTCTGCCTGGCGCAAAAGCAAATACAAACGCATTGCCAACACTGCCAGAGTTCAATATCAATTTATTGCCATAACGTCGGTGCATTTGAATGTGCGAATGCCCGCCGATTAATACAGTCGCTTTTTGACCTTCAAAATATGTATCCAACAAAGATGAATCCGTAGTCGCTTGAATCAGGTGGGTGGTAGCAAGAGGCGAACCATGAAACGCGAGTAACTCTATCCCATTTGGAAATGTCAACGCGTGCGTATCCTGAAATGATTTTATAAAATCATAATCCGCATTGGTTAAGCGTTCACGTCCCCAATGTAAATCTGGAACTAAATGTTCAGTAATTTCATAATACGCGGCTTTTTCTGGTTCAAGAATTGCCCCATCGTGATTGCCTTTAATATTTATACTTTTTATTTCATGCAATGTTTCTAACACTTCAAGTGGTTGCGGACCCAAACTGACGGTATCGCCCAAGCAAAAAATTTGGTCAACTTTTTGCTTCTTAATATCCGCAAGCACAGCCTCAAGGGCTGTGAAATTTCCGTGAATGTCTGAAATAAAAGCGATTCGCATTGTTCCCTTTTCCCCGCAATTGTACCTGACACGGCGGAAAATAAATATTGATTTGAATAGCACGTTCGGGTGATGAAAACCCGCTTCTTAATCAAGGGTCAACTTGCTTCTTGACCTTCGACTTTAATTTCATCTTCAATAATTTCCACGTCAACTGAATCGCCATATTGGATATTAGGAATTTCAAGCGCAATTACTTCAATCAATGATGGATTCTGAAAATGATTTTTCTTCGTCTCTGGGTGTGGATAATACACCCAACCTGCATATTCTTTACTTTTGAAAATGACTTTGCAACGTGAGAAAGAAAATGTCTCTGGTGGATGTAAATCTGTCCATTCCACTTTATCAAAGGTGAATTCGGGTTGCCTCATCTTAAAAGTTAGTGGAGCAATCGAGATATTTAGTGTCCCATTGAAATATGGATATAAATCCAAACCGAGTTCTTTGAAATAAGGTTTTTGTTTTTCTAAGGTACTGTATGGATAATCTTTCGATGGGCGAGAAGCCACTTGATGTCCGCGAACCAAAATTCCAGAAATGCGATTCATTTAAACAGATTGCTTCTCTACATGCCCTTCCGCTTCGGCTTGATTCAAAACCTCAAGAATTGTTTGCACCAAATCCCGCGCCGCGGATTCGCTCAATTCCACAGCCACACGTTGAGATTCATTCACAAAATCAATATTCAGTGTATGTTCATACGGCGCATGGAACGGATGGTCAAAAGAGACATTGGCTTGCTCTAATTTAATCCATTCGTTGTTATGTTTTCCACTGCCATCTATTTTGACTGATTGTGTAATCATTGTGCACATATCAACCTCTTAACCTAAATGTTTTTCTAAAAACGTAAAGATTTTCTTCCAACCATCCACAGTTTGGTCTGGACGATAAGCCGGGCGATGATAATAAAAGAATCCATGACCCGCATTCGGGTACATGTGAAATTCATAATTCTTGCCATGCTTCTTTAATTCTTCTTCATGAATCTTGACTTGTTCAGGAGTCGGGCTTGAATCTTCTTCACCGAACAAACCTAAAATCGGGCAAGATAAATCTTTTGTATATTCATGCGGAGAGACTGGCATTTTTGGATTTGTTTTTTCCATCACTACATTTCCACCCCAACAATCAATAATCGCATCAAAACCTTTTGCACGACAAGCCGCTAAATACGCATGTCGTCCACCAGAACAAGTACCAAAGATTCCAACTTTGCCATTGGAGTTATCTAATCCGCGAACATATTTCATCGCGCCTTCTAAATCACCAACAGCTTGGTCATCGGAAATTCCACCATCAGCGCGAACTTTCGCGGCAACATCTTCCGGCGTTCCATGCCCTGAACGAAAATATAAATTCGGTGTAATCGTAATGAAGCCATGATTCGAAAATTTGAATGTCGCTTCCATATACCATTCATCCCAGCCCGGCATGTGATGTGCTAACACCATCGCAGGAAATTTTCCTTTCCCTAATGGTCGCGCAAGATATGCATTGATTTCATCTCCATTCGCGCCTTTCATCGTTATGGTTTCTGCATGAACGCCTGTGTACATATCGGTTGTATACATATAGTCTCCTTATGTAATGACATAACGTAATTAAAACTTAATCGGCAAATCAGTTAAACCACGAATCACAAAACCTTTTGAAAATACTGCGTCACCATTTGATTCTAAATTTGGTAAACGCTTAAACAAAACACTAAATAAAACTTGTAGTTCCAATCTTGCTAATGGAGCACCTAAACAATAATGTGTGCCGAGACCAAATGTCAAGAGTGGATTATCTTGACGCGACAGAATCAACTCGCTGGGGCGGTCGAAGCGTTTTTCATCATGATTGCCAGAGATATAAAATAATCCAACTTCTTCACCGCGTTTGAGTTGCGTGCCGTTGATTTCCATATCTTCCAAAACATAACGCTCAAACATCGGGAGCGGTGTTTCATAACGAAGCATTTCGTCAACCGCCGTTTTGATTAACGCTTGATTATTTTGATGCACCGCCTCTTTCATGATTTCAAATTGACTCTGATTCTGAAACAGTGACATTAACCCCAGCGCCGAACCATTGACCGTTGCCTCATGCCCAGCATTCAAAAGAAAAATTGCAGTGGCACGCATTTCGTTTTCAGTTAATTTTTCGCCAGCACTTTCTACTTGAACTAAATCGGTAATCAAATCATCTTGTGGATTTTTTCTTCTTTCATTAGCAAGTTCGCCGATTAAATTCATAAAATCAACAGAAGCTTTGTTGGCTTCATTGATTTGTTCATCGGTATAACCAAGCTCATACATTTTGACAATCGCCCCAGACCATGGACGTAACATCTCACGATGTTCTTCGGGAATGCCAAGCAAATCAGCAATCATAATGACAGGCAAAGGTTCAGCAATATCACTGACAAAATTACATTTGCCATTTTTTTCAACTGCATCAATTAATTTATGCGTTGTTGATTCTAACTTTGCGCGTAAACTTTCAACTTTTTTCGGCGTGAAAACTTTTGTAACCAATGAACGAATACGTGAATGTGATTCGCCTTCCATATCCATAAACACATTGTCTTGATAACTGCGCCAACCCGCCAGTTTTGGGTCTGGTGGGGGCCAGCCAATTTCTTCACGTGAATACCGATGAAGCATGGTTCGTCCAAGCCTTTTATCTTTTAATAATGAAGAAATATCTGCATGAAGCGTGAAGAAAACTTTATCCCAGACTTCATCCCGAAAGACGGGCATTTCTTTTCGCAATGTTTTTAATTGCTCATAAGGTTTTGCAATAAAATCAGGGTCGTTGATGTTGAGGTGGTGGGTTGGAAGAGTCATAAAGATATTTTACCTCTGTGATTCTAATTTCGCTTTGAGATTTGCGAATGCCTTCTTCATGGAAGGGTTGCCAATCAGCGGATACACAAAAAATGTAAATCCAAACGCTATGAATGGATTTACATTTAACTTCATGGTTCTTGTCACCAACACGCCATTTTCTTTTTGAACAAATGTGAAAGTATGGAAAACGTCACCAAAATCAGGGTCATTGGCGACGAAGCCAAATGTATGCGGTGATTCATATTCCGTAACTCGTAAAGTGTTCGGTCTATCTTTTTGAATCGCCACTTCACCTTTGGACAAATATTTTTTTCCCACTTGAATCGGTTCTGACGAAACGGCTTCAATTTTTAATTCTCCACCACTCCATTCGGGATGTTTGGTTAAGTCAGAGACGTAATCAAAGGCTTTTTGGAGATTTGTATTGACAAGGATTTGGGTTGAACGAGTTAAGTTAGTCATGGACTTTATTTTACCCCTCCCACGCTTCGCAGCCCCCTGAAGGGGAGGAGCAAATCCATCACGCAACAAAAGCCCTCTCCTTTAGGAGAGGGTTGGGGAGGGGTCATTTTGCATTTCTTCTTTTTACCGAATAGAAAATTCATAAAGTTTCTTTGATAGAAAGGTTTGATTATGTTTTGCTCATCTTCTCAATCTTGTCAAGATGTTTCTTGATGATTCTTAAGAAAGGTCTATTTTGTTTAACTATAAAAACACCTTTCTCCTTCTTTACAGATTCTCTTTTGTTCATATATTTGAATTGCGAGATTTCCCAAACAATCCCAAATAGATCGGCAAGTTTAAGAATAACTTTGGCATATTCATAATAATCAAGATGAGAAAGTAAAATGACATTTCTCTCTTGCTCAATAGTTATAAATTCACTATGGTTATCGTAATCAATATGAGTTTTTTCACTTAAAAAATTATATAATTTTCCGGCTTCGGGTGCAATTTTCTTGAGTTGTGATATCGCTTTTGTTGTAACAATTTTTTCAATATCATTTAAATCTTCGAGTGTGTGTGCGGCATATGCCCATGCTATCTGCTCTAAAATTAATCTTGAAACTGCATGTGCTTCATATGAATTGCCTAGTTTATATAAAAGGTGAGCTGAAAAAAAGCTAGTAACTAACCTTTCAAGAACAATGGATGCTCCAAACACCCCTAAAGGAGGTTCATCGTTTTTATTTGTGACTAATCGAGAGAATTCTTTTTCAATATGCTTTTTGATAGCTTTATAAGCATTAATGTATTCAAGATCTATCCTTTTGCTTTTCTCCTTATCCTTCTTCTTTGAAGAATATTTTTTTATATACGTTCTTTTTACATGATCAATGCTTTTGAGATCCAAAAGAGTGGCAATAATAGAGGCTTGTAAATTTTCTATTAACGTCTCATCTGCTAAAGGTCTTGATACAAGAACCATTAGCTGTGTTTTTCCAGCTATAACTTCGAAGTCTTCTAGTAAATCACGCAACCTAAAAACTTCTTCTAACCCCTTGTTTTTTAAATATAAATCATCCATAATATTTTCTGGGTTAAAGTGGTCTTCTTGAAAGTATATCATTACCAATCGATTTCAAACTTATCCTTCACTTGGTATAATTCCCCAACTTAAATTTTCGGAGAACGAATGAGCAAAAAACTAACAGGCAACCAAATCCGCCAAGACTTTATAGACTTTTTCGTGGAGCATGGTCACACTGCCGTGCCTTCCATGTCACTTGTGCCGGGCGGAGATTCGACCCTGCTTTTTACAAATTCTGGCATGGTGCAATTCAAAGATGTCTTTATTGGCACAGAAAAATATCCTTATTCACGCGTAGTCGATTCGCAAAAATGTCTGCGTGTGGCTGGCAAACACAACGACCTTGAAGATGTCGGGCGTGATGATACGCATCACACCTTTTTTGAAATGCTCGGCAACTGGTCATTTGGTGATTACTATAAAGAAGAAGCCATTGCATGGTCTTGGCAATTATTAACCGAAGTATGGGGTTTACCAAAAGATAAACTCTATGCAACTTGTTTCAAAGATGACAAGGGCAACGTCCCACAAGATGATGAAGCCGCAGAAATTTGGAAGAAACAACCAGGCTTTAATCCAGAACATGTTTTATTTTTTGGAAGAAAAGAAAATTTTTGGCAAATGGCAGAGTTTGGTCCGTGTGGTCCATGCTCCGAAATTCATATTGATTTGGGTGAAGAACGCGATAACTTACGCGGCACAGACCATATCTGCGGAGTCAATGGTGAATGCACGCGTTATCTCGAACTTTGGAATAACGTTTTCATTCAATACAATCTTTTTGAAGATGGTCGCCTCGAACCGCTTCCACAAAAACATGTGGATACAGGTATGGGTTTTGAAAGAATCGTTTCCGTTTTGCAAGGTGTTGATTCAAATTACAAAACCGATTTGTTTACTGATTCATTAAATGTTTTACGAAATCTCACAGGCGCGAGTGAAAAAGAAATGCTTGCAAATTTCACGCCGTATCGCGTTATCTGCGACCATGTTCGTTCCGCCGCGTTTTTAATCGCCGATGGTGTCGTGCCCGGCAATGCAGGTCGCAATTATGTCACCCGCATGATTATCCGCCGCGCCGCGCGTTTTGGCACAAAGATAAATCTGCACGAGCCGTTTCTTGCAAAAGTTGCCGAGGCTGTGATTAATTACTACGGAAATTTTTATCCTGAACTTGAAAAAAGTAAGACTTCTATTCTTGAGCATTTGACTCGTGAAGAAATCCGCTTCGCCCGCACGGTGGAAGCTGGTACTGCTCATCTACAGAATCTACTCGTGGAAGTTGAGTCGTCCAAATCAAAAATCCTTGATGGTCACAAAGCCTTTGACCTTTACGCCACTTATGGTTTACCTTTTGAAATCTCTCGTGACATTGCTCGCGAACAAAATTTAGATATTGATGAAGCAGGTTTCAACGAAGCCAAAGAAGCACACGCCAAAGCCTCTGGTGGTGGTAAAGCTATGGGCAAACTTGGCGGTGAAGATGCAGAATTCTTTGCGGACATTTTGAAAGATTTGCAAGCGAAAAAGAAACTTGGCAAAGACGGCGTTGAATATGACCCATACACTAGTACAAAAGTCGAAGGTGAAGTATTAACTATCGTTGTCAATGGTGAAGCGGTTGAATCAGCTGAATTGGATGATCAAGTTGAAGTCATCCTCCCAAAGACAGGTTTTTATATCGAGTCTGGTGGTCAAGTAAATGACACTGGATTTATTCGTGGAAAAGATTGGGAGATAGAAGTTAACGGAATGCGTCGTGCTTCTGCTGGTGTGATTGTTCATATCGGCGTTGTGATTTCTGGTCATCCCAAAGTGGGTGACAAAGCCACTGCCGAAGTAGATTTGATTCGCCGACACGACATTATGCGCAATCACACGGCTACACATTTGCTTCACAAAGCTTTGCATGAAGTATTGAGTGACCAAGCCAAACAAGCGGGTTCACTTGTTGCGCCGACTCATTTGCGTTTTGACTTTAATCATCCCGTAGCAATGACTCCTGAACAAATTGAACGCGTCGAGAGAATGGTCAATGAAGCGATTGCGTTAGATATGCCTGTTAAGAAAGAAACCAAATCATTAGATGATGCCAAAAAAGAAGGTGCGATGGCTTTGTTCGGTGAAAAATATGGTGAGACTGTTCGCACAATTTCGATTCTTGAAGCTGATAAAAAATATTCTTACGAATTATGTGGTGGCACACATTTAGATAGAACCTCTGATGTTGGTTCTTTCATCATCACCAGTGAAGGTTCTGTAGCTTCAAACGTCCGCCGTATTGAAGCGGTGACTGGGCGTGCGGCTTATGATTTGATTAATAAACGTTTCAAATTGTTGAAGAACACGGCTTCTACATTGAAATCTTCATTAGAAGAAATTCCTGTAAAGGTTGAATCACTGCAAGATGAAGTATCTGAATTAAAGAAAGAACTTGCAAATTTACGAAATCAACAAGCGATGTCAGCATTTAGTAATCAGCTTTCAGCGGTTCAAGTTGTGAAAGATGTAAATGTATTAGGCATGGAAGTTGCTGATGCCAATGTTGATACACTGCGAATGTTAGCAGATAAATTCCGTGAGAAATATCCGAAGAATGGTTTGGCTGTTTTAGCAACGGGTTCAACTTTGATAGCCGTTGTGACGGAAGACTTAGTCAAACGTGGAATCAAGGCTGGAGATTTGCTGACAGGTATCAGCGCAAAAGGTGGCGGAAGACCAAACTTAGCACAAGGCAGTCTGCCAAGTGGAAACGTCAAAGAGGCGTTGAGTCGGTTATCAAAAGTTGTGGAAGAAAAATTGAAGTAAGAAAAGAAGCCTGATAGCCGAATTACTATCAGGCTTCTTTGAATGGAGTTGATGTCATGACTGTTTGGGAAGAATATCAACAATATGCTAATAATTTTCAGGCTTCTTTATATCAATCTTGGCTGGTGTACTCAGCTTCAAAAAGACTATTAAAAGATTATCCAAATGAATTGCCTGATAAGTACAAAACATCTTTAGCTAAGTATGTTGAGGCATATAGAATTGCGCTAGATGATATGACAAAATTACTTAAGGACGGAAAGGTAACTCCTTCGCAAGAATATAAACTTTATGGTCGTAATGATGAGGGGAAATATAAAGGTATTGCACTCATGTTAGAAGATTCTGATGATTATGGAGAAATGGTAGCTGCTACATTAAACATGCTTGTTCCACTTAATGGACTTGGGGTATCAATTAATGATATTGATTTTTCGAATCTTAGTAATAGCCAGCAGTTAATAACAATTTATGCTTTTATTGAATCATTTATTTCTGATTCAATAAGATCTATATGCAAACAAAACCCTAATGTTTTGAAGCGTAAAAAAATGGTTGAGTGGGATGCTGTTATTTCTACAGGTAGTTATGATGACTTAATTAATTATTTGGCGGATAAGCTTGCATTTGAGTCAGGACATAGTGTTAAAGAAAAAATGGAAACGCTTAAGAAAGATTTCGCCTTGGATATAGTAATACCTGACACTATTAATATTATTATCGAAGAAGGTGAACTATTACGCAACCTTGTAGCTCACAATGGTGGGCGAGTTAGCGTCGAATATCAAAGAAGGAAAAACATAAGTTTGAAGCTCGGAGAATTTGTACCTATAACGGATAGTTTTGTTAAAGAAGTGTTTGAGAGCGTTCTTTTTATGGGACAACAGGTTTTCGAATCGGTAGGGAAGAAATATTTTATGCAAGATGATTTATCTGTTAGTAGAGTTTTCCTGAAGGGTTCTGAAGTTGATTCCAATGATCTTACTGATATGTGAATGAAAAATGGCTTCATAAAAAATTGAATAATAAAAAAGCGGATGCAACATCCGCCATTTTTTATTTACAAAAATAGTTCTCTAGTAGGGGATTTTATGCTTTTCTTAAGTTGATTTTCCAATTCGTTTATGTCACAATGAATCAATCGTGTAGTGTGGGAACTTTCCATACAACGATACGTCTTAAACAAAAAAACTTGACAACGAGTGGGATATGTCACCTCTGGAAAGGAGGGCTTATGACGTGATGCAATAATCCTTGAAGCAGACGGGACGCCGCCTGTGTGCTTCTTCAACTGTCACTATTCAAAATAAAACTCTCAAGGAGAAGAGAAAATGAACACCTTACGCAAAGCCTTTGGCTTATGTGCAGTATTCTTATTGCTATTTCTTGCGGCATGTGGGGGAGGTGCAGCCGCAACAGAGTCACCATTGTATTATGACTATGAAGCCCCTGCCGCAACGGAAGCGCCAGCCGAAGAATCTTTTTATTTCCCAAGTGCTACACAATCTTCAGGTGCTAATGAACCATATGATATGTTTTTTGAAGATTATGGTGTCAATCCATCTATTGATACCGAAGATGATAATCTTTCTACTTTCGCATTAGATGTTGATACAGGTTCTTACACTGTCATGCGAAATTACATCAATAATGGAAATTTGCCTCCACCAGATTCCGTGCGTGTTGAAGAATACATCAACTATTTTGAGCAGGGATATGCCAGCCCGCCACCTCATCAAGCATTCAACATCAATATTGATGGCGGTCCTTCGCCTTTCACTCAAACAGAACGATATGATATGTTACGCGTTGGGATTCAAGGTTATCAAGTCTCTGATGAAGATAGAAAACCCGCCTCTTTGACCTTCGTGATAGATGTTTCTGGTTCTATGGACATGGACAATCGCCTCGGCTTGGTGAAACAGTCATTAGAGATGTTAGTGGAACAATTACGCCGTGATGATACTGTCAGCATTGTTGTGTATGGTTCAGAAGCACGCGTTGTGCTTGAGCCGACATCTGGTGCTGATAAAAATAGAATCCTTTCTGCTATTTATAGTTTGCGACCAGAAGGCTCCACCAATGCCGAAGCAGGTCTGCGTCTTGGTTATCGCATGGCGATGGAAGGTTATAAATCAGATGGAATCAACAGGGTAATCTTATGTTCGGATGGCGTAGCAAATGTCGGGCAGACTGAAGCGAATGCTATCCTTGAAATGATTGACCATTACATCGCTGAAGGTGTCACGTTAACCACTGTCGGTTTTGGCATGGATAATTACAACGACACGTTGATGGAACAACTTGCAAATAATGGCGATGGATTTTATGCCTATGTGGATGACCGTAGTGAAGCGCGAAAATTATTCATTGACCAAATTACTGGTACATTGCAAACGATTGCATTAGATGCCAAAGTGCAAGTTGAATTTAATACCGATGTGGTCATGCGTTATCGTTTGGTGGGTTATGAAAACCGCGCCATTGATGACGATGAATTCCGTGATAATTCTGTAGATGCGGGTGAAATTGGAGCAGGGCATTCTGTTACCGCTTTATATGAAGTGAAGTTGTATCCTGATGCGCGTGGAAGAATTGCAACTGTTTACATGCGCTGGCAAGACCCTGATACAAATCAAGTAGTTGAGATTTCACAAGATTATGATGTGAATCAATTGGCTAATGACTTTCGTGAGACTAGCCCATATTTTCAACGTGCAGTGATTGTTGCTGAATATGCTGAAATTCTAAAAGATAGTTACTGGGCAGAAGATAGTTCTTTAGAAGATGTGTACAACGTAGCTACTCGCTTAGAAGATTATTTGTATATTGATGATGAAATGGAAGAGTTTATTGACTTAATCGAAAGAGCGGTTTGGTTGCAGTAACTTGAAAACGAATGCCCTGTTCTACAGGGCATTCGTCAATTAATATGCAAAATCAGGGTTGAAATCAGTTTTGTTTTGAGGAGATGATTGTTCGTAGGCTTCTTGCAGATATAAATGTAATTCTTCTATATTTTCGAGGATAACGTCCGCATAAGGTGTGAGGTCTTTATGACTGGACACACCTGACAACACCCCAATACATAAACCTGCACCTGCCGCTTTTGCCATTTGTAAGTCAGCAACGGTGTCACCAATGACTATGACTTCAGTAGGGCTGAGGCTTAAACGATTGCATAATTCAAGAACCATATCTGGCGCAGGTTTTGAGGCGATGTTTTCATCTGCACAGATAAAGGCAGAAATGTAATCTTCAATATCAAAGGCTTGTAAAGTGGCAAGCGTGGGAGCATAATCATCGGCAGTGGCGATAGCGATTTTGATGTTATGTTTTTGTAGCTTGCTAAACAATACATCCAAATCGGTGAGCGGCTTGGCAAGTAAAACCGGGTCTGGTACAACCCAATTATTTTCCACTACTTGTTCCGCATTTTTGATGTTGAGTGATTTTAAAATTTCGATCGTGAGTTGATACAGTTCTGCCATAGGGCGTATGGCAACTTTGCCATACGCTAAAACTTTTTTTGTTTTTGCGTCGTAGCCCATGGCTTGGTAGATATGTTCACGAATGTTTGTTTGGCTGGCTTGTGTGAGTTGATCTGCCAGATAAACAACCCAACTGCCCCACATCGCATGGAAATCAATCAGTGTGCCGTCTTTATCGAAGATAATAGCTTGCGCCTTGAAGTTTTGTAGTCGATTCATTTTTCCTGTTTTGTCCTTACAAAATAAAATGACAGCCCTGAATAGATGCTGTCATTTTATTGATTATAACTTGCTTTCAGTTTTCAAAAACAATCTTCCCATCCACAATCGTCATCACGGCTTTGGCATCCAAAATATCTTTTGGATTCAGTGCAAACAAATCATGTGAGAACAAAACCAAATCTGCTAAATAGCCTGCTTTGATTTGACCTTTTTCATGTTCCATAAATTCCGCATAGGCGGCATCACAGGTATAACCTAGAATCACTTCTTCCAAAGTTAAATTTTGATTCGGATTACTTGCATCCCATAATTCACGATTCAAAGCGGCATTGAGGTTGATCATCGGGTCAAATGGAGCCACCGTCCAGTCACTGCCGAAGGCAAGATGTGCGCCTGCATTTTTGATTGTGCGCCATGCGAAAGACAATGCCCAACGTTGAGCACCAACTCGAAGGGGCCACACATCTGCCCCGTCGTTGCGAAGCGGAGCATGACTCGTTTGCATCGAAGCGATGACTCCTAGCTCTTTAAATCTATGCAAATCATCAGGATGAATCACTTCGATATGTTCGACACGATGACGACTATCGCGCTTTCCATTTGACTTTTGAATGGCTTCATAACCATCAAGCGTTCGCCTCACTGCACCATCGCCACAACAATGGACAAAAATTTGCAAGCCCAATTCATCACAGGCTTTCGCCATGCGCGTGAAATGTTCGAGCGAATAAATGCCATCAGGTTTTGCGTTTGGATTATCAGCATACGGTTCGAGATTTAATGCGGTGTACGATTCCCAAACGCCATCCATAAAAAATTTTGCGGCACCACCACGCACATATTCCCCTTTGACTTTTGCCATTTCAACGGCTTCACTTAACATTTCTGCCGTTGTTTCTGGCTGAACGCTATACGGCACATACACGCGTAAAGTCATTTCGTTTGTATCTTCTAACGCGGCATAGGTTAATAAATCTTTCATGTCGCCATTCATATTGTGGATGCTGGTAATACCACTGGCGTTGATTTTTTGAATTACCATTTTCAACAATTCGCGCTTGCGAGCATCATCAGGTTCAGGGATTAAATTCTCGACAAAATCCATGGCGGTTTCACGCAATTCACCAGTAGCGATTCCGCTTTCATCGCGGACAATTTCTCCAACGCCACTCGCTTCAATTCCTGACTTCAAAATGCCAGCCATTTCCAACGCTTTTGTATTCGCCCAAGAAGTGTGACCATCATAAGCATTGATATAAATCGGTCCATCTGAAATGATTTCATCTAATTCTTGGCGAGTAGAAATAACTCCATATTTGATTCCACGTCCATCAACCCATTCGATTGTTTTATTTTTGTTTGCGTAATCTAAAAGAATTTCTTTTAAGTCGTTTTTATTCTTAACATCATAAAGTTGTGCACTACCCGCCCAAATTGAACCTGATAATAGATGGAAATGAGAATCTATGAATCCAGCAGTTAACGTTTGACCTTTCGCATCAATGACTTTTGTATTGCTTTCAGTAAATCGCTTTGCATCTTCATTTGTTCCTACAAACTCAATTCGATTTCCTTTGATTGCTACCGCCTCCGCCCACGGATTTTCTTTGTCACTCGTAAATACTTTTGCATTGAGTATCACTATGTCTGTCATTGAAGATTCCTTGATTTTCGAAAATTTTGGTCAACTATAAATGGATTAGGAGTATATGGTCAAGTAGGGACACAGCGTGACGGTCGAGGAACTAAAAGGTGCCACGAAACCCGCTGTGTCCTTACAATTTCACTATAAAATCTATCGTTTATAATGAATGACTATGACCAAGCAAAAAGTTGTCGTCGCTATGTCTGGCGGCGTGGATTCTTCTGTTGCGGCGGCTTTGCTCAAAGAGCAAGGCTACGATGTGACCGGTATGATGCTCCGCTTGTGGAGTGAGCCGGGCAAAGAAGATACAAATCGTTGTTGTACACCTGATTCTATGGCACAAGCCCGTCGTGTAGCAGGGATTTTAGATATTCCATTTTATGTCATTGATGCCAAAGATGTTTTCCGCGAAACTGTCGTTGAATATTTCTTAAGCGGATATGCTCATGGTGAAACTCCAAATCCGTGTTTAGTGTGTAATCAAAAAATTCGTTGGACGTTTTTATTGAATCATGCTTTGGCTTTGGGTGCTGAGTTTATGGCGACAGGTCATTATGTAAGAATTCGAGATTCGGAAAATGGGAAGCGGGAATTGCTCCGTGCAGTTGACCATTCCAAAGACCAATCCTACGTTTTGCATGTCTTGAAACAAGAACAACTCAAACATGCTTTATTTCCAGTGGGTGACTATCCCAAACCTGAAATTCGCGCCATTGCTGAGAAGTTTGGTTTGCCAACTGCCTCCCGAAAAGATTCACAAGATTTATGTTTTTTGGCTGGTGAAGATTATCGAAATTTCTTACAACGCAACGCGGCGGAGATTCTTACACCGGGTGAAATCGTCACGCCTGATGGAAATGTAATTGGCCAACATAATGGATTAGCAAATTACACAATTGGTCAACGTAAGGGATTAAATGTTCAATCCGCTGTGCCGTTGTATGTGATGACGAAAAACGCTTCAAACAATACCTTGATAGTCGCTACACATGACCAACTTGGGATTTCTGAATTAAATGTTCGTGATGTCAATTGGACGAGTGGAAATGCCCCACAAGAATCATTTTATGCCGATGTAAAAATCCGCTATACAGCCAAAGAAGTCAAGGCATGGGTGACTGTTGAAGAACAGAATCAAGTTTCGATTAAGTTTGATGCGCCTGTGCGCGATGCAACTGCAGGTCAAGCCGCAGTTTTTTACCAAGAGGATGTGTTAATCGGTGGTGGGATTATTGTTTAGATAATCTAATTAGTTTAATTAGAACTCTAATTAAAAATTGTTGATATGTTGGTCTATCTAGATAAAATTGAGGTAAATAAAAGTGTACAAAAGTTTTGATAATCTTGTAATTCAAGATTTTCGCGAGAAACCAATCTGGAAACCCGTTGACGATTTCGAGGATCCGGAAATGCTAGTTGAACCATTTCCGGATGTGGTTTTGAATATGGAAGAGATATATTTAGTGTCAGTGAAAGTTACTTTAGCAGACAAATCTAATTATGACGGGTATATTCGTATTTCATCAGGTAAACCTATGTTTGTACATTTATCCGTTAATGAAAGCGAATTTGCATCTTTTCCCTTACAGCGATCATCTTTAACAGAGCAGGTGTTTGGAAAAGAGGTTGTACGGCTTACTTTTTTAAGAGGAATAAATAAAAAGGAGGACGATGTATTTCCCTTTACATATCAATTAAACGTTGAAATACGATTTGAAGGAACTGTTTATTAACTAAATCGAATGTAGTCTCTGCTTCAAAGATAAATATGAGGAAGATAAAATCCCTGAAAACTGGAGTCAAAATGACCTATCGAATTGAATCACTCATGTCTGCTCGTTTGTTTGTTGTGCCGCAATATGCCGAAGAACGAATTTATTTTTTAAGCAACCTGACAGGGCATTTGAGTTTGTATGCCATGTTTTATGGCGGCAGTGTGCCTGAGCCTTTGTTGCCGCCCAACATTGCTTTGCAAAATCCGCATCTCATTGGTGGACATTCTTTTTATGTCTTTCCAAAATTAAATAAAATTTTGGTGATGATTGATAAAGACGGCGATGAAAATTATCAGCCGATGATGATTTCATTAGATGGCGGATTCCCTGAACCTGCTTTCAACAATTTCTTTGAAAAATATCGCGTACATCTCGGCGAATGCGACCGTGAAAAGGGTCTTGTCTATTTACAAGCCGAACGCCGTGATAAACCGATGCAAGAAACGTATCTTGGTGATTTGAGAACTGGTAGCGGTAGCTGCGCGCCAGCACGTTGCATTGACCGCGAGTCATG
>ERZ761610.1013-NODE-1013-length-17336-cov-50.869973_pt1 | contig 17336 bp, 16 predicted proteins | sample MGYA00512164_ERZ761610 | MGnify/ENA primary metagenome ERZ761610 (study PRJEB28899, sample SAMN02850038) | bioreactor sludge metagenome | biome: EBPR Sludge; feature: EBPR Bioreactor; material: flocular biomat | place: Australia: Thorneside Wastwater Treatment...
TCACCAAAGCCAATGAATGTTGTTCTTCGCAAAAAATCCCAGGTTCCTAGTCTTTCGATGAAAGGAACCGTAAGCGGTATCACTACGAAAGATAAAGATGGCTATGTTGATTTTGCAATTGCCCTAGATTCCATGGCTAAAAAAGATTTGCTGAATTTCAATATCAATAAAATCGTAAGCCCGTGGACAGAAAAAATTTCGGTGATGGGTTTTGAGTTTCCTATTCCTCAAAATATTTTTGTTCCCAAACAAAAAGAATCCTACATTCTCACCGTTACGCTGCAGAAACCTTGGTTCAATTTATTCTATGATTCGTATGGAAAGAAATCGATCTACACCATTCAGGGTAAATTCCCAATGAAGAAAGTCATTTCTGAACTTCAAAATAAGAAGCCTTACTATGAGTTAGTTAATCTTTTTGATTTTTCATCATCAGGTCAGTTGTCATATGATTTCTTAAGCACGACGGATCAACCTACCGTGAATTCGACACAAATCAAATTAGACAAAGAATATTCAGTGACAGCACCAAAAGTCGACAACGGCCAGGTCGCCCTGGGCATCAGCGCATTTAAGGACAGTGGTTCCTACCAACCACTGGATGTTAAATACATGCAAAGCGAACAAACAGTTAAGTTTAAATCTACAGCAACGACGGCGCCATATTTTATTGGCGTGGTTAAGAACAGCTCTGAATTTGAAGGCGACAGCGCAAACGCAGAACGAATGAGTGTCAGCATTGATGCGCCAAGTGCGACGATAAACTATTTGCCACTGATGAATCAACCAACATGGGTTTCTACAACAAACTTACAAATTGATGTTCCAACTGTTTCACCTACTGATTTTGAGGATCAGGGTATGGTGGTTGTTGTTTCAGAAATGCAAAGTATCACTCTGCCGGATGGTAAAGTAACCAAATACAAAATTCCGGTTTGGGAAGTGCATACAGCGCAATGGTCATCTCATTTAGCGATTCCAAATATTGATACACCAAATAGTACGCCAAAACGCGTAGAGGTTACTTTGCTAGCTAAAAAAGTAGATACTTCTGGTCAACAAAACCCTCTTACGATAATCTCTACCCATGAAGAAAGAGTGGAAGCATCAACTCACCTTACTAAGTCTGCTCGGGATTACTAGTATCCTATTTTTATCCTCTTGTGCTTTAATGGAACTGCAAGAGGACAAAGTAAACAAACGACGGTCTGCGATTCTGCCTCCCAGCCGCGTGTTTACATATTCTTATGATAGCGTTTGGCGTTCTGCCCTTACCGTTTTAAAATATTCCATTACAGATCAAAACCAAGAAACCGGACACATTGAAACAGACTACGTAAAACCGGCTGATGGAGGCTGGACTCGTCCCGACGGCACTAGCAATGTTTCGGCTGGCATTCGTTACAAGATTGCAATCACTCTTGTGCGCGTACGGACTGAAAATGGAAAGACCGGCGTTAAAGTCACGGTAGATAAGAAATTAGAACGTATTAGAGACTTTTTCTCTGACCCAGAACCTCTGGAGTCTGACCATTTAGAAGAGAAAGCGATTTTGTATCGCTTAGAACGCGAGTTGGTTATCGACGAAGCTCTGAAACGCGCCAATCCTGAAGTTAGTACGCCTTTGTAGCTGGCGGAGCGACCTGATTAGCACCCATCATTTTGATCTTTTGAAGACCCTTCTGTGCTAATTTAGTGATCTCTGGTTCGCTTTCTTTCACTAACTTTTCAAAGAAGGCGCGTTCGTATGTCTTTGGATTTTGATTCATATAGCTAATGATTTTGGGACGCACCCAAAGTGAACGTTTCTTTTTCACATTCTGAGCATTAAATAATTCTTCCCACAAGATGTCTCGGTGAATCGACTCCTGCATCAAAATATCAAATGCTGACGAACGTACAATCAACGATGGATCTTTTACCATTTTCTTTGCCACATTGAAACGCAGAGGATGAGCATTCTCATCCATGGCAATCAGCAAGCCATTCTTAACAAACCACTCTTTCGAATTTTGTAAGGCCATGTAGGACGGATTGACACTCTTACTTTCTAAAAAACCTAAAGCCATAATCGATTTCCAGCGTAGGTCTAAGCCTAACTTAGTGTCCTGAGCCACCGCAATCAGACGATCCAATGTTTTTTGATCTGATTTTAATAAACGCTTTTGATTGCTTAACGGCAACGCCAAAATTTCTAGCTCAGCGTCTACAGCCGTTTTTGATGGCACAGCGGTAAAAGCCATGGGCACAACAATCAGACTTAATAATAAAAGCTTAGTCGACATCATGATGGGTCTATCCTTTTTTTATGAAATTTTCAAATTCTCCCATCAGCTCTTTTGATTCCGTTAACTTTTGGGGATCAATAGGCTGAGCTGGATCTGCCGCTGGAGCGTCCGGAGCGGCCTTAGCGTCCTTTTTCTCTTTTTCCGTAGCTTTCTGTCCTTCAACAGCCGCAGCGAATTCTTTTAGAATATCATCATCAATGACCGAGTCCACTGGCGCCGCAGCTTCAACGGGCGTAGGAGCCATTTCTGCGGCGGCCGCAGCCGCGACAGCGTCGGATTCAGGCGCTACAGTAGGGGCCTCAACCGGTGCCACAGCAGGAACCTCAACTGGCGCCGCGATCACAGGAGCAGCAGCGGGTTCCGCCGCTGGAGCAGCTACGCCACCTTTAGCACTAAGTTCTTTTTGAAGTCGTGCGTTTTCTTCCTTATAGAAAGACAAATCAGCAATATCTTCGCTGATGATTTCATACTCTTGTAAACGCCCTTCAAGCTCTTTAATTTTATCTTCGAATTTTTTAGTGTCCTCTTTGCCTACACTCGCACTTCCGGCCGCCGAAGCTGCCGATGCTTTTTTAAGTTCCTCTATCGCTTGTTCTTTCTGTTTGACTTCACTTCTTAATTTTTCAAGTTCTTGTGTATCCACTGCCGCTACGACCGCAGCGCCTTCCGCTGAAGCCACTGGGGATGTCGACGCATTTTCAGAAGCGACGGTTTTAAAAGCACTTTGATTCTCTAGAATTTTTTTGAGCTTTTCTTCTATTTCCGTAGTATCGATACTGACCGGCGTGCCATGAGAGCCCGCTGCCTCTGTCGATTCTGATTTCGCAAAAAACTGACGATAAATTACGAACAAAATGATTATAAACGTAGAAACGAAAACAAATTCGATAATTTGTCGATTATGAACTGCCCAAAATTGCAAAAAATTTTCAAAACTCACTTTTACTATTGTCACGAATAACAACGACCCTCGTCAAGAAGCTCTCGCAGCTAGACCCTAGACCATCCAGGCAGTAAGATAAATGCCATGACTTACGATCTTCTTATTAAAAATGCTAAAGCGTTAGTGCCAGAAAACCTAGACCTAGCCCAAAGAACTAAATTAAAAATGGAAGCCGTTGATGTAGCTGTTCAAAATGGAAAAATCGCGGCCATTGGATCTCTGGGATCAGCTACAGCCACAACTGTCATCGACGCAAATCATTTACACTTACTGCCGGGAATCATCGACTCGCAGGTTCACTTTCGCGAACCGGGTTTAACTCACAAAGAAGACCTCGAATCAGGCACTCGGGGCGCTCTGTTAGGAGGCGTGACCTGCATTTTCGAGATGCCCAATACGTCTCCGTCGACGACAACTCAGGACGCATTCGAACAAAAACTAGACCGTGCTAAGAACCGCTGCCATACCCACTATGCATTTTTTATTGGCGGCAGTCCTGATAATTATCAGAATTTATCTCAGTTGGAACGCCTTCCTCACTGCAGTGGCGTAAAGGTCTTCATGGGCAGCTCAACTGGCACCTTGCTTGTAGAGGATGATTCGCATTTAGAAAAAATTCTAGCTAACACTAAACGCAGAGTAATCTTTCACTGTGAAGACGAATATCGCTTACGTGAACGAAAAAAATTATTCGCTAGCTCGACTGATCCAAAAGATCACCCCCACTGGCGAGACGAAGAATCTGCATTACTCGCAACTCAAAGAATTATCAATTTGGCAAAAAAAACGAATCATCCCATTCATGTACTACACGTTACCACTCAGCAAGAAATGGAACTTTTAGCTAAACATAAATCATTTGCGAGCGTTGAGGTTTTGCCTCAGCACTTAACTCTGTCAGCGCCAGAGTGTTATGAACGCTGGGGAGCCTTTGCACAGCAAAATCCCCCTATCAGGAGTAAAGCCCACCAAGATGCCCTCTGGAAAGCGATTGCGGAAAATGTTGTGGATGTTATTGGGTCCGATCACGCACCTCATACGTTCGAAGAAAAAAGTCGCGGCTATCCCCAAACACCCAGCGGAATGCCCGGCGTACAAACGATTCTTCCCGTTATGCTAGATCACGTAAATAACGGACGATTAAGATTAGAAAAATTGACTCAGATGATGACCGAAAATGTTCGCGATATTTTTAAATTAAAAAACAAAGGCCGTATCCAAATTGGAATGGATGCCGATTTCACACTCGTCGACATGAAAAAGAAAGTGCAAATTACAAATCAATGGATCGCTTCCAAATCTCAGTGGACAATCTTTGATGGCAAATGGGTCATGGGCTGGCCGACAATGGCAATCCTTGCCGGCCGCATATGTATGCGTGACGATCAAATTATAGTTCCAAATTCAGGGCAAGGTGTTAACTTTGAACTCTAAACCACCAACGGCAGCCAAACCTCCTAGTAATAAGCTGGTTCTGCTCTCGGGCATTCTACCACTTATTGTGTACACCGTAGTCGAAGAAGTGTACGGAACATACTGGGGTTTAGTTGCCGGGCTAGTTTTGGGCGTGGTCGAAATTGTCGTAGAAAAAGTTCTCTACAAAAAAATTAGCACCGTAACCTGGGTCGTGAATGCACTTGTGATTGGTTTAGGTTGCGTTTCTTTGTACATGAACGATGGCATCTGGTTTAAGCTACAGCCCGCCTTCGCTGAATTTATTATGGTTGTAATATTGTGGGGATCTTTGGCGTTAAAGAGACCGTTTCTTCGCGAAATGGCCGCCAAACAAAATCCCGATATTCCTGATCATATGTTAGAATTTTTCTCAAACATCACGTTTCGTTTAGGAATATTCTTCTTAATTCACAGTGCCCTTGCGATATGGGCGGCGTTCGAATGGTCGACCGTCAATTGGGCCTTGCTAAAGGGCGTCGGACTCACTATCTCCTCTGTCGTTTATTTAGCTATTGAAATGTGGTGGTTTTTAAAAAACAGAAACATCAGCCCAAAGTCTAGATAATTCAAGTAAGTTGATTCTCAAGAAATCTTGACGTGAAAAAAAGACATTTAGAAATAATATCGTCTTCGAGTTTGATCGCAAACGCAATCTATACACGAATATTGAGGGGATATTATGAAAGCTGAATACTATCAATTACCTGTCGAACTAATGGGAAAAACTATTGATAAAATGGATGTTTCTAATCTACAGGTTTACGGGAATTTCTTAGCGCAGACCTACTACTATGTGTCTCATTCAACACGAATGTTGGCATTTGGTGCGGGTTTGATGAAACGCAGCGAAGAAAACCATTTTCGCCGCTTCATCAAACACATTTCAGAGGAATCCTCTCATGAGATTCTTGCTGAACGCGATCTACAGGATTTAGGAATGAAACCTACTGATTTCTATCATCTTCCAGAAACGCATGCCTTGTGGGAACCTCAATACTATAAAATGCTTCACGAGGGCCCTTTGTCATTGATGGGTTATATTATCGCACTCGAATACTTTTCCTGCACACATTTGCCCGCTGTCTATAAACGAATTCAAGAAGCGCACGGGACTAAAGCTGGTCGTTTTATCAAACTCCACGCCGAAGAGGATCCTGACCATATTCAAAAAGCAATCGAGCTAACATCAACCCTATCGCCGGAACTTCAAGAAACAATTCTCGTGAACATCGTTCAAACATCTAAAACATATTCGTTGATGGTTGAAACATGTATCGAGTCAGCGACGATCGATACGTCTCGCACATTCACTGAATTTAGAGAACGCGAACTTATTGTGTAAAGGAGTACAAGGATGTCTTCACTAGAAATTCTAAAAGATTACGACGTAGTAGGAAACTATTCTCAAGATGAGGTTAACGGATTCTCTAACGACGTAATTCCAACACTTATTAATGCTGTTATCGATTTTTATCCTAAAACTTTGCTTGACTGCATGGCCGGGGATGGCAACTTAGGTCAACGCTGCCTTGAAACATTTGCAGAACGTAAAGTTCCGGCGCCAGAAATGCAAGTGTTAGAATTCTCTCGCGTACAAAGCGAAATCGCAAAAGCCCGTTTAGCTCAATGGAACTCTACTGTGTGGACAGGCGATATCCTAACAATGGCAACTCATGACGGCGAGCCGCTCTTTACAGAAAATATGTTTGATTGCATTATGATAAAAAGTGCTAATCACGAAATTCCTCTCGCGTCCCAACTTCAAATGTATTCGCAGCTCTTTCGCATTCTGAAACCGGGTGGATTATTTATCAATTTAGGCTTTGCATTTGAAGACGAAAAAGCCAGAGATGAAGTCCGTCATTTGGCTCAATGCAAAGACAGCTTAGCTGGCCTTCATGGCGCTGCCGCTAACCGCTATTTCTTGATGAAAGATGAATTCTACGCCTTCTTACAAAACGCGGGATTCAACGGTATTCGCCCATTGAAAACATTCAACTATAATATTTCAGCAGATCGTGTCGGTAAAAACTATTTCCCAACGGAACGAGCAAAATATCAGGCATTTAAAAATGCCGTCGCGTCGTCAGCTCATTTAAAAGAAAATGGTTTCATCGAGTCAAAAGGAACCGATTTGGCCTTTCTAGCGAGAGGTGAAATCACAATAGCATTTAAACCGTAACTTACGTTTATTGAATAAGAGCTGCCTAAGCAGCTCTTATTCCCACCACCTTGAATTCAAGCTCAAAGCAAGTACCGATTTCATCTTCATCTAGTTCTAAAATTTCTATTTTTCCGTCTAACCTATCCACATACTCTTTTACGATTGGCATACCTAGACCAGTTCCCTTTTCCCCAGACGTTCCTAATTTCGTAGTGGCTCTATTCGGTGAAAAAATATTGGCTTTTACCTCGTTCGGAATCCCCGCCCCATAATCTCGAATGCGAATTTTAATAAACTCACCCTCATTACGAAACGAAATATTAATTTCTCCGCCACGTGGGGAAAACTTAATAGCGTTAGATAGAATATTCGCAAAAATCTGATTCTTAACCCACGAAGTATCAGTCAGAGTTTTCGTATTTTCTGTACCACCATAATCCACGACTAATTTAAGATCTTTTTCTTTCATTTTATCTTCAAACAACGAAATACTTTCTTTCATTGGAGGGACTAATGATACTGGCAATAGGGTAGGAATAATTTTTCCCACTTTCGCACCATGATATTCACGCACGGTCCTGATCGTTTCGAACATAGAATCTAGTGCTCGCTTGAAACGCTCGTTTCCGCGATGTAGTTCTTCCGGCAATCGCTCTGGAACCAGTTTAGCACTGAAACCCATAATAACTTGGATAGGATTTGAAATATCGTGCACTAGAATATTTAGCAACATCTGATTCTCTTTCGCTAATGAATTCAAATCCTGATTTTTAATTTCAAGCTCACGAGTGCGCTTCTCGACTTCTAATTTTAAACGACTTTGCTCTTCATTGTGATAGAATTCTAAAGTCATAGCAGGAATCAGCATCGCGAGTAACTGGTACAAACCATAAGCTACTGGCCATCCCCATAGTTGGGCCTCGGGAACCATCCGAAAGAATGCAAAATTAAAACAGTGAACAACAAACAATGACAGGACAACCGCATTTACCCACATAAGTGGCGTCGTAGTTTGTTTACGAGCTTTGGTATACATATATACCGTGTAAGCCAGAGGCACCGCCGAAGCGAAAGAAAATGGCAAAGCTTTGAGTGTGAAAGAAATCGGCAAATCTTTAATTAGCAAAGTCACAACTAACGACGCAATACTGAGTGGAAACAAAATTTTCTTAGGATACGGAGCCCCACAAAAATACAAAGAAGCATAGGCCAAAAAATTAAGAGGAATTATAGAAAAACCGAATCCCAATACAATAAGGAACTCACCCTCCTGGGCTTGTGATTGAATAAAGAAGTTAATTATTAACGAAAGCCAAAATAGTCCCGTACGAGCATAAAGAGGACGCTTGGACATTGCATAGATAGTTAAACTGACCAGCAAATTGATAAGTGAGAACGCCATAATAATAATAAACGTTGTCATCACGAAAGATTGCATTCATGGCTCCATACAGCTGGGACTACCCCACCAATACTACTATCGGTAATCAATTACTTACAATTAACCAATTTTTAACTCTAGTTTTCTTGAATAGTGACGAACTAAACTGATTCAGTTCATTTAAAAAAACGTTTCAGAATGGATGTCTAGTTTTTTTATGTTGGCGCACACAACTAAATACTGAATCGAATCGAGACATCCTTGTAAAGAAACTGTTCAATTTTTAATTTACCCTACCGAAAGGACATAAGCTAGACTGCGAATAAGGGGATACAATGACGCGCGTAAAATCCATCTATGTTTGTGATGATGATCAATGGATCCTAGACACCGTCGTAGATATTCTATCCACTCTGAAATTGGATATTTTAACATTTGCCAATGGTAAGCTGGCTCTAGATCAAATCGCCAAAGACAGTCCCGATTTAATTATTACTGATATTAATATGCCTGAAATGACCGGCCTAGAATTACTAAAGTTTTTGGATGGGAACGGATTTGAAATCCCAGTGGTTATGCTTACTGGATCATTGGATCCAAAAAATTTAAGAGAAGCAGTGGCCTACGGCCACTTCGAATACTTGAATAAACCTATTCAGCCCTTTGATTTAATTGAAACAGTTCAAAAAGCAATAGCGTTTGGATATCAACCAAGTGCCTTGTCCCAAGAATTTCGTGATCGTCTAAAAAAAGAAGACTGCTAAAAACTAGCAACACCCAAATGATGGGCGTCGCTAGGACTGTGTTAAGCTACTAGTAGCAACGACGCCATTTCAAGTGGTAAACTAAACCCGCTGTGATGTCAGCAGAGTCAACCATGATGTCTGTTTGCTCCATTCTAGAGTTAGATTGAGCCATGACGCTTGAGTTAACTCGTAAGTTCACGCTCGCTCCGCATGGAGTCCATACTAAACTTTCAGCGATGATTCCATTTGAAGTAGTGAAGTCTCTGTTTTGCGGACCAGTAAATAATTTAGAGAACATGGGTCCGCGGATACCCGCCCAGAAGTACTCTGTGTTTAAACGTGTGTAAGCGCCTGAACCCGGAACGAAGTTAAAACCACGGTAGTCTGTTTGGATAACAGCTACGCTGTAGCCTTGTGGAATTGTAACCGGAATAGAAAGGTTACACGATTTTCTGTCCACCCGCTTACCCGTACCACTGCCCGCTGATGCCGAAAATGCGTCGAATAAAATACTTAAAGCATCTTCACTTGGACTGAGTGTTACACTTGCCGTACCTGCTGGACACCCATTGCCACCATAAGATGGTGATCCCAAACGGATTCCTGATTGAGCCATTGTGGCTTCTGAAACTAGAAGTGCTGTAACAGCCGCTAATAGTAGATTTGTCATTTTCATTTTTCCCCCTTGATTAAATCAGAGATATTTCTGATGATTCAAAGAATCGACTAAGCAATGGCAATACCAACTGTTTATACTCAAATTGACTCTGAACTTTGGTTGCTTGTTAACGAAAATAACATGTTGTAATTGCGTTGAATTAGCGGAACTATTTCCTACTTAGCTAGGGAGTTAGTTTTTCGCCGCTACGCGCAAGCTTAAAGTGTGGGGACATTATGACTATTTGGGAAATTTTTTTCTACTCGTTGATTGAAGGACTTACTGAATTTTTGCCAGTGTCATCAACTGGTCACTTGATTATTTATTCACATTACTTAGCAAAAGAAAATGATGCCTTCATAAAAAGTTTTGAAGTCATTATACAGTTCGGCGCCATTTTCTCGGTCCTTGTTGTTTACTGGAAAACATTTTTGTCGTCGTTGCAATTTTACAAAAATCTATTCGTCGCATTTTTGCCTGCAGCTGTGATTGGTTTTCTGATGCGTAATCTAGTTAACGAATGGTTAGGCAGCATCTTGATTGTGGCTTGGTCACTGATTATTGGCGGCGTTATTCTAATCGCTTCGGACTACATGTTTAAAACAACAGCCTCCAACGGAAAATCTTTGGACAAGCTAAACTATAAAGAAAGTTTGTATTTAGGATTATTCCAATGTTTTGCATTGATTCCCGGAGTCTCACGCTCGGGTGCAACAATCTTAGGTGGCCTAGCTTTAAAATATAATAAAAAAGCCGCAGCCGAGTTTTCATTTTTCTTAGCGGTCCCGACAATCGCTGCTGCGACTTTATACAAATCGTACAAAATCCTACCCACGATCACAAGTGACCAAATTACGACATTGCTGATTGGCTGCGTTTTGTCTTTCCTAATCGCTATTATTGCCATAAAAACATTTATCAAATTGGTCAGCCGATATGGATTTAAACATTTCGGTATCTACAGAATTGTGCTTGGGGTTCTCATACTACTTCTAGTTAAGTGAGGTTAAAATGGAGTCATTTCAAACTATAATCGAAACAGAATATGTACTCATGCCAACTTGGAAATGGATGGCTCTTGTACTGGTCATTTTATTATTTCCTATTTTACGACGAGCTATTCAGCACTTTTTAGTGAAAGTTAAAAATAGTAACTTCATCTCTAGAAATCAGAATATATTTATTGCTGAAGTCACACGAACTGAAATTGAAAAGCCTTTAGCTTGGATTTTAGCGTTAATGATTTTTATCTCTGTCCTTGATATGTTAGCGTTTCCAAAAAACATCGATAAGTACGGTACGCTCTTCGCACAGATCCTAATTGGCTTCCGCTGGTTACAAGTTCTGATTATCGGTATTGACATAGTTTCTGTTCACTGGTCACAACGAGTCAGCGATCCGCAAGGGCATCCTAACCAAATTATTCCATTTGCTGTAAAGGCCACGAAGTTTTTCTTAGTTATTTTAGGCATCTTAATCGTTCTCCAAAATTTAGGAATTAATGTTGTCAGCGTCCTAGCCGGTCTGGGTATCGGAGGTATTGCGATCGCCTTAGCAGGGCAAGAAACGGTAGCAAATCTTTTCGGTTCGATCACGATCTTAGTGGACAAGCCCTTTCGCATTGGTGATTACATCAAAGTAATGGACGTTGAAGGAACCGTAATCGAAATCGGTTTCCGATCGACAAAAATTAAAACACCAACAAACACAATGGTAACGATCTCCAACTCAACAGTAGCAAAAGAAAAATTAGAAAATCTTTCGGTACGCCAGAAGCGTCGTATCCGTCACACGATCACCTTGTCATACGATACCTCGACAGATGCAATCCGTCAGTTTATGGCAGCCGTGAATGAATTCTTAGCAGGGCATCCTCAAGTCGACCAAGAAGATATCACAATTAACTTGATCAGCCTCAGCAGCTACAGCGTAGATGTACAAATCACATTCTTTGTCGATAGCCCACAAGTCAGCGTCGAAAATGCCGTTCAACAAGACTTCCTATTCCACGTTCTGGCGATCGCAAAACAATTCAAAATCGATATTGCCTATCCAACCCAGAAGTTACTTTTTAACCCGTAAAAAAAAGGTACCAGGTCCTAAAAGTCCGACTGCTTGCAGCGGACTTTTAGGACCTGGTACCTTTTTTCCTTTTTTTATTTTTTCTTTTTGGTTTTCTTCAGGGCCTCTTGTTTTTCTTCGATTTGAGCTTTGTTTTCTTTGTTTTTTGCTTCTAGGGCTTCGTTTTTAATCTTTTCGGTTTCTAACTTCGTTTTTTCTGTTTCTAGTTCGGACGTTAGAGTTTCTATTTTGATTTTATCTTCTTGCGCTTTTGTTTCTAGCTCTTTGTTGCGGGCAGCCTTCTGATCACGTTCTTTTTTTACGCGATCGATATCTTCTTTTAACTTCGCTTGCTCACCGGTAAGTTTTTTAATGACCTCTTCCTGATTACGCACAATCACAGATTGCTGATCATTTTCAGCTTTCAACGCATTCTGCTCCTGATGCAGTTTTGCATTTTCTTTTTCTAAGTTGCGCGTATTTTCTTGGAATTCTTTTTTAGCCAGCTCTGTTTTCTTTTTTAATTCTTCGCGCTGAGAGGTTGCTTTTTCTAAATCGCTTTTAGCTTTCTTCGCATCGCTTTGGATTTTTTCTGTTTGTTCTGTCAGTTGTTTTAAATCTTTTTCAAGATCTTTTAGCATCGACGCATTCTTTTCGATCTCGCTATTAATTTTTTTGAGTTCGCCTTCTGTTTTCGCCTTCTCTTGTTCCATTTTTAGTTTGTTCGAAGCCAATTGAGCTCTAGCTTTTTCTGTATCTTGCTTAGACTTAGCTAACTTTTGCTCGTTAATACGCTGTTCTTTCTGCATATTTAGGGTTTCAGCCTTCATCTTGTCGGACTCTTGATCGGCTTTGCCTTGGTCCTTTTCAGCATCTTTTGCTTCGTCCTGATGTTTCTTCAAAACTTTTTCGATTTCTTTTTTCTGATCGACCATTTTTTCTTTTTCTTCTTTAGCTTTGGCCGTCTTATCTTTTACTTCTTGGATACGCTTTTGAGTACGAGCGATTTCCTCTTCAGTTTTCTTTATCTGCGCCTGTGCTTCATCTTGTTCCTTTTTGAACATTTGAGACTGCTTTTCAGATTCTGCTTGTTGTTCTTTTGATTGCTGCTCGATTTTTTTGTATTTTTCAATCAGTGATTTAGCTTCGCTCTGGATTTGATCACGCTTCTTCTTTTCTTCTTCCGCGCGGCGCTTGCTTTCATTAGCCTCTGCTTTGGCAGATTCTGAATCAATTTTGGCTTCTTCGGCTTCGATTTGCGAAGAGTCTACTTGGGCCATGCCGACCGCAGCCAACAAGACCGTAATTAACGCTAGTTTTAATGTATTCATAATCGTCCTTTTGTTTAAACTTCATTTTAAGATGAAATTCCCAAAAGGACAATGTCACCCCAGCCCTTAGCCTGAGGTGAACTGGCATTTTATATCGGAAAAGTCTAGAACTTAGCCACTAGAGCGGTTGTGAAGCTTGTATCTTCTTTTTTCTCTGTCGCAGTTACAGTTCTATTATGATACTTAACTAAGTAAGCAAGTTTGATGGAAAATATTTGTGACATCATCACGCTTAACGATGGCTCGTAATTTACTAAATAAGCATCTGCATCTTTGAAGTTTGGCAAGTACTCAACCCATGCTTTAGCTGACACAGATTCATTAATTTTAGTACCGTACTCGAAATACAGACGACCAGAATTAAACGTCGTTATTTCATTCGTTGGTGCCACGATCGTTTTAGTGGTACGAAGACCTATCTCTGTAAAGAATGTCTCGGCGTCTTCTTTTAAAAAATAATATTTACTACCTAAGTCAGTATTGTCTCTTTGTACGTAACCTGCATACCAATCACTCTCCGCTCCGTGCTGAACGAATGCAGCCCAATTAGTTCCAAATTCACGCTCATAACGAGCGGCGGCTTCCCATTGTTTTGCTGTTTCTACACCCGCTGATTTCGTTTGTAAGTAACGACCAGTGATCGCTACCACATTCGCATCAACTTTATACGCCGTTTTAGATTTAGCGCTGTAACTTTCTGATGTCGTATTACCGCCAACTTGAACTACCGATGCTTCCGATTCATTCGACCAAGCTTTAACTTGCTCTTGAGCAAACACATTTGCCGAAATTAAAATCGCAGCCGAACCCACTACTAATGACAACATTTTCATAACTTTATCTCCTCAGATGCAAATTTTTGTAGGTCATCTGCAAATAAAAGTCAAAAAAATGCAATATGTTATTGGATCACAATACCCGAAATTTCCTGAGAAACAAATTTAGTACCTTTTCCTGATTTAAACGAGTCAGAGACTACGCGTGGTTTTCCGGCAGAAATCGTTTTTTCTGGAAACTCGCTTTTTAACTCGCTTAACTCGCACTGAGGCAGCACCAAACACTCTTCAATCGCGCGAATATCGTCCCAAATATTTTGCGGATCATACATTTTCACGACCTCATTTGCTTTTCCTGAATACACCCAGTGCTGCCCTAATCTTCCAAACAGAATGTCTTTAATATTCACATCTTTTTTTCCGCCAATTAAAATTTCCGACACGGGCTGATGCCGAGACCATTTCTTTTCAAACGCCGGCACAAAATCACCAATAGCGCGAATTAATCCAACCGCATACGGCGCACAACCACCGCCGACATCAGCGGCAGGATCTTTTTTTCTTAAAATATAACTATCATAGGGATCTATGACATTAGTGAAATACAATATTTCAGTCGTTTTCCGTTTTTTCAACTCTTCGGAAGGGGTCGATTTTGGAAAGTGGAACGACTCATAGAAATCGACCATATCTTTTAAACTCTGACATTGTTCTGCACCAATAGAAAATGAAATATACTTGGGTTTAGCCGTGGCCGTTTTTCCAGATGCCTCTTTATATTTTTGACCTTTGTAATGAACCAGTCGTTTATAATTTTCTTGCCCCGAAATAATATGTCCATCACCGTATTTATGAAATAACAATCCGACACCGATTTTCTTTTTAAAAACCAGATCGTAATCTTCAGCGGCGTTGTCTTGGCCAGATAGCGATGTCCAGCGGTCGTAAGCGACGCCGGTGGGCAAAACACACTGAATGTGAGCGATCGTGTGACCCATGGTCGACATGTAATGGGTATCAATTGTTCCAGTTTCATTGAAGTCAGACACATAGTCCGTTGCTGGCGTTAATACTTGACGGGCTTTTTTAGTAGCCTCAATTTTCAAGAATGAGTGAATCAACGATTTTGGGCTTTTCCAATCGAGTTTCATCGTTGGCGGGTATACATAAACCGTTAACTCACTACCCTGTGCTGAGCCAAAAAAAACACCACTTAAAATAAAAATAATTTGCATCCATTTCATGCATCCAAACTATCGCCTTTCACTGCATAGCTAAACCGTCGTTATCTATACTGAATTTTTTTCCCGATAGAGCAATTATGCTAGTTAGAACCACCCCATTTCTCCCTGCGAAGTTTTCACTCTAAAATAGTCATTGCTTTTAGGTTGATTGCCTTGTACCTACGGGGCCTTATATCGACTAATTACACTAATTAGACACTATACCTTTTGGACACCTTTAGGAGGATCTATGAATATTAAAACACTGGGACTAGTATTGGTTCTTTTCTGTTCAGGCTTAGTAAATGCTCAACAACGAGTTAATAAATTAACTCCACTAAGTGTAAACCCAGGTTTAATAACAGTTTCAGGTATCTCGGCTGGCGGTTTCATGGCTGTCCAAATGCACGTAGCCCTATCAACTGTATTTAAAGGTTCGGCGTCGGTTGCTGGCGGTATTTTTTGGTGCGCTCAAGGCAATGCTCTTCAAGCGCAAATGACCTGCATGAGAAACCCAGGCATGCTGAACACAGCGACATTCTTACAAAAAGCAAAAAATGAAGAAGCCGCTGGTAAAATCGAGAAGCTAGAAAACCTAAAAAACTCTCGCGTTTATATCTATGCTGGCAAAAACGATTCTATCGTAGCACCAGGCAACAGCGATAAGCTTTATGAATTCTATTCGAAGTTAACTTCAACTAAAAATATCAAATACAAAAACGACGTTCCATCTGGTCATGGCTGGATCACTAACCGCTTTGGTGGTTCGTGTGGTTCTCAAGCCTCTCCTTGGATGTCTAATTGTAACTACGACATGGCGGGCGATATCCTAACTCACATGTACGGTCCATTGTTGCCGCCAATCAAAACGTCTACGGAAATGAAGAAACAGCTTTTTGCTTTCGACCAAAGCGAATTCCAAACGGGTAATTCGTCATTGTACCAAACAGGTTATGTGTATGTTCCAAAGGCTTGCCAATCTACTCGTAGTGGCTGCCGACTTCATGTTAACTTCCACGGATGCCAAATGGGCCCTAACTACATTCAAGACCAATACGTAACTAACAACGGTCTTAACGAGTGGGCAGAAACAAACAACATCGTCGTTCTTTACCCTCAAGCGACGAGTTCTGGCTTCACTAACCCTTATGGCTGCTGGGACTGGTTCGGATACACAGGCGCTGATTATGTAAATAAAAACGGACCACAAGTGATCGCGATCCAAAAAATGGTTTACCGCCTACTCGGCAAATTCTAATTCGATTTTAGTTTAAAAATTTAAAGCTAAATTAAAAAATCACTAAAGACCTGCGAAACATCGCGGGTCTTTTTATTTGTAGATTCGGCGACTATTTATTTCTAGAACTAAAATCTGTTGAGCTTAGTTTTTTGAGATAGTCTTCGATCTGAACAGCCAAATTAATCTCTGTATTTGCGTCCAGAATTCTTGGAAACGTTTGAAAGAACTCAGCTCCTGCGCCAACCGAAATTAATCGATACCCTAGAGGAAACATAGAAATGCCTTGGCGCTTAACTGTTACGACATATTCGCCATCTTTAGGCACGGCAAATTGGACAAAGTTTGCTTGCAATGACATATCGGAAATACCGATTAGATTGCCACCCCTGTCGCGTATTTCAACCGTGAAGTTTGTTGGAACCAGCATACCTAAGCCCGTTGCCATCACGCCCGCATCAGGCACTACCAAAACGGAAACCATTTTTTCTCGATCGCTTTTTGAGCGATACGAGTGGGTCCCTTCATAAGCCGACATGGACGCATCAACTAAGTAGCTATTTTCCAAGCTGCCGTCCTTACTACGACGTTGAGCTTCTTTGCTCGTGTATTTTTCGACAATTTCAAACTCACGAGTTCCATCAGCCCAACCAATGTGTACTGATTTAATTATCTTACCATTATAATAGTAATTACCGCGCTCATCCGGTCCTTTTAAACCAACCGTTTGCAAAGCACCCATTAAGCCTAACGCACCTAATGGCCCCAACGGCCCTAATATTCCGCGCGTTCCTAATATTGAGTACGCTCCTTCACCCCAATCTTTTGCTAATGGACCTAGATCACCAAGAGAACCCCATTTACTTAGAGGCCCCACATTAGCTGCTAATTTTTTCGAAGATGCCGTCCACGTATTTGAACGAACAAACTTAGTCCACCAAGACGATGGGTTCCAAGTATTGTCACCGATTGGACCTAACTCACCTACTGGTCCCCATGGACCAAGGGGTCCACGTATACTCAAAATTTCGGAAAGAGCCGCACGGGTCGACCAAAATCTATCGATACCTTTC
>ERZ761610.1021-NODE-1021-length-17203-cov-273.062864_pt1 | contig 17203 bp, 16 predicted proteins | sample MGYA00512164_ERZ761610 | MGnify/ENA primary metagenome ERZ761610 (study PRJEB28899, sample SAMN02850038) | bioreactor sludge metagenome | biome: EBPR Sludge; feature: EBPR Bioreactor; material: flocular biomat | place: Australia: Thorneside Wastwater Treatment...
ACGCGGCCGACCGGAAATTGCCGGCCTGCCTCCCAAAGCATAGGCCAGGCAATAGGGAAGGGCGGCCGCGCGCCGCAAGAGGGGCAGGGGGCATTCGAGCAACGCTAGCTCGAATGGGGTAGCCCCAACACTCGTGTTACCAGCCGCCATCCGCCAACCGGATAATATTCTTGGGGCGCACTAGTACGTATTCCAGTAACGTTCTTACGAACCCGATGCACATGACCGTCCTCTGTCAACAAGAATACATTTCCAGTATCAACCCACTGCGGTCAGTCACGATTTGGAAAAGCTGACACTCAACGTTTGAGGTAGCCGACCCGTGTTGACCGAGGGGATAGGCATCACCGACGTCTGTAGAACTCTAGTTCCCATTGCGCGAGTGAGCGTTTGGCGGCGACTACACGGATGGCATCTATGGCTTGATTGTATTTTTCAGCGGTCGTGATCTCTGTCCAATTCAAACGGCCACGAAGCGTAGTTTTGGCAAGCACGAGGCTATCTACGGGACAGTGCGGCGGTTCCGCCACGTGCCCCAGACACCAGAGGTACTTCAGCAGCAGATTCAAGAGCTTCTGTGCCACTCCAAACTTGTAGCCGTCTGGTCCCAGTAGCTTTGCGCCATTAGCCGTTCCAAACGCCACAAGTCTCTGAATGTTCGCAACGTGATCTGCTTCGCTGCACTCGGTCTTGTAGTTCGTCAGGAGGCTATCTTCGATGAAGCCCAATACCCTTCTTCTAAAGGTATCTCTGTCGAGATTTTCTGGGTCGCGATCTTCCGGCTGAATGTCTTGGTTATAAAGATTTGCTCGCTGCACCGATGCTCCCCAGGCGAGGATCGCAACTTCGCTGTAGATAAACTTCTCCTGTAGCGTAAGGGTAAGCATTCCGATTCCTGTTATACGAAACGATCAAAATCAGCGGACCGCTAAGAGGTAAGCTTTTTGTCAGCCCGCTGGAATGATTTGTTAGTGATCCTCCAAGCTCTGCCGAACTGGAAAGGCCCAACCTTACTCGCCCAGCATTGGTAGCACAACCGAAAAGTCCCATATCGCATCCCTTGCGGCGCTTGACCGTCCGCTCCCTCGTGAAAACGGCTTGTTTCGGCATGATCGGAACCTCCCGTCACAAGGGGGCAAATTCTTCGTTTTCCTCATACCCATACTCATACTCATACCCATACTCATACCTAACCTCTTCCACCGGACCCAACTTAAAATCCAGAGGGACGGAAACAGCCTCGCGGCCAATCTCCGTTATAAATCGCGCAAATCCTTCTAGGTACAGACCTTCCGCGATCGACGAGATGTCAAAGTGCTGGCACTCATCATCGGGGCAGAACTCAGGACAAAAAAACCACTCCCCATTCGCCTTCTCGATGTAGCTCCTCTCCTCTTCTCCTCCCGCAAGCCACACCTCAGTCCTTTGTGGTTTCTCGCCACGAGACACTCCCTTCGCAAAGCGAACAACCGGCACGAAGGAAGCTGGATCAGCAATCTCTTTTCTTTTCCATCGGCCCTTCTCCCAATACACCAGACGTAGCTTTCCTGTGGTTTTCATCTCTTGCCTCATGGTCTTTACGAAGCCCGCATTCCTTCCAATGCTCAACGCACAACCTCAGCGAAAGGCTGACAAGCTGACAAGGTCTTAGCTCGGCTATACGTGTATACGCCTATACAATGCAACGACTGAGCAAGTTGGAGCCAACCTCATGGCCGAGGCAAATTCACCGGCGCAAGGGCTCACGGAAGCGGGGCAGGGGAGAGAAGCTGGGGATTAGCCTTTTCTTAAGAACTATGCGCTATCCTGAAAGTGAGCATGGAATTCCGCTCTGTCCGCCCTCGCTATTGATTATCCCCCCACGGAGAACAAGCGAGGGCGGACTTGTTTTTACCCCCTTGCCATACACTCACGTTCCCCGAAAAACTCACGCATTCGTGCTGTTTTCTCCTCTCGATTCCTTTTCTCCGCAGGGGTAAGACAGAATGCTCTTGATAGCTCATGTGTGCCAGTGTATCAATACTTGATACTTATCAATAGTTGATGCTATCATAAGTTATAGGGCAAAATTAAACACACAGGGCGAGAAGAAAAGCGGGGGACAAGCGTAAATTTTGAAATAAAATTAACGCGGTGTTTACCATTTACATAATAAACAGTTTTTTAACCTCTCAGAGATATCATGAACTCGTGACAAACGTTTCATGTTCTCTGAGGGGGGAACCGTGCTGAAAGAAAAATACGCAAATGCCGAGGATCAAACGGGTCTGCCAGATGGGGAAGAGGGGGCCGAAGACACGCGCCAAGGCTCTGAGCACGAAGCACGGAATCGGGAGATTTTCGAAGACGACGGCCAGCTGGATTCAGCCGCCGCCCAAAGCGCAAGTGACCTGATGGAAGTTGCCGGTATTCTGGCCGCAGGGAATTTTGACGATCTTTCCGACGAAGACTTGGCCAAAATCAGAAACCCCGCGCTTCGCGCTCAACTGCAAGGCAAAGCCCTTGAAGCCAAACAAGCGGCGGAACTTAAGGCCCACCAAGAAATGTGGGACAGACAAATGCACCGTATCGGAGATGCGGAATACTCGGGCGCTCAATTGCACTCCATGCACGAATACCTCAAAGACGATCAGAATGCCGATGCCTTTGAGAAAGAGTTGATGGCTAGAGAGGGAATCTCCCGCGAGGAAGCCAAAAAACGTCGGATGAACGTGCAGGAGTATTTGGACATTGCCGAAAAAGAGCGGCGTGGTCAGCGGCTTTCCGAAGAAGAAGAGCGCAGAAAAAGAGAGCTACAAAAAAACCCCAGTTTTGGAAATGATGTGCGCGTTATGAACGAAATGGTGGTTAAACCAGAAGCAAACGAGTACGGCTATACCAATTCCTCAAAACAGACAGGGCAAATGCAGCAGAAGGTAGATGGGGGCCCACAGCTTTCTACCTTTAACAGGGAGGCTACAGCCCGACAAATCATCGGATCGGGGTTTGTGGACACCGTGAAGCCGCCGCCCCGTCCAGATTACAGCGATGTCGAGACACCCCTTATTAAGGCAGAACCCCTCAGACCAGCCTTCCAACGGGCGGAGAGCTCGGTTATCCCCCTTGACGCAGGGATCGAGAAGAAACCCACTCCTGCTCCCGTCATCGTTGCCTCGGCTCCGGTTCTCCAAGCCGAAGGGGCGACCTTCTAGAGATGCTTACCGAGACACAAGCCGAGGAACCGACTGCCCCAAGCAGAAGGCACTCTGTTCCGCAAGGATGGCTTTAATTCTACCTTCCCAAGGCCAAGAGGGGGGCTGATGTGTCCGAAGACGCCAAGGGTCCCTGATTTTGGGCGAGGGCTTCTCTCCCACCGGGGGCGTAATCGAGATTTTTCAAGCCGGCCAATCCAGCCCCATCACGGTCATTGGCTACAAGAAATGAACCAACCGAAATGTCCTTATCCCGAGCCACTACAACGTAGTGGCCTGAGCCGTTGCGGGCACTGAGCATAAGGTGATCTTGAGATTTTTTGATCCCCTTTGCAAGGGATGCCCCCACTATCTCAGGGGAAGGGTCCACCCTCTTGTTGCGATCCCAGATCACAACGTCTTGAAAGATCGCTCCCACGCTCCATGTGCGCAACGGGGTGCCCGTTGCCCCGTCTCCTTCAAGGTTAAAGCCTATTTTGCCATCATCGCTTGAGGTCCAACGGTTATGGACGGCCTGCGTGATGATCTGACCCGTGGCATCATCCGCTACAGCAATCCTATCCGCCACGATACGGGTTTTTTGACCATAGGCGGCCATTGCCTTGTTAATTTCGGCGGTGAAGTAACAATCTGCACCCTTGATTCCTCTTTGGGCATTAAACACACCAGGCAGACACTCAGCCGAGGCAACACTGGGAGCGGCAAGACTAAAAGCCAGCACGGCGGGCAATGCGACACTACGCAGAAATCTTGATGTGAGGGACATGGTTAACCTCCTGTTAATCGTTTTGAGTTGGATAAAATATATCCTTTTTAGTTTCGAAACGCAAACTTTCGATACGGACCGGATCGAAATTGAGAAAATATTATAACTAACTGCATTTTTTCTCAATTTATGGAGTTTTCGGCCTTTATCCTTCCTCAAAACCTACAACTCTCCCAAAGCGATTTCTTGTGGGAGCACCGGCCAGCCAGAGTATCGAGAGGGCATGATGGTTTCGTGTTTTCACCCACCAGGGCACAAGACATCCAAGTCTATCACTCTACAGCAAGAGGGGGATGATGAGTACCAGGGCGGGCAAGACCTCTTGCAGGAAAGCTGCCAGGGCGGGCCCTTCAGGCCCCTTTTTGGACGGGTTGCGCCCGCCACAACCTCGGACGCAGCTTATACCCTATAGGTGTATACAGCTTGCATCCCCATGGCGGCTCGGGGGGGCATTCGAGCAACACCCGCCAGCCGCAATCTTACCCACACAAGAACTCGCCGAAAAAAGCAAGATAGCTTGCAAAACTTTCCCTTTGTTCTATGCTCTCTTCACCGAATCGTGAGCAGGAGAGATCACCCATGACCACCAAGAACGCCCTTGTCCGACACAGCGAGATCGTGCGCCAAGAGAATCTTCCCGCTCTGAAGCTTCCCCCTCGCGCGAACGCCCAGCCAGATGTGCTCTATACCCAGCCTCCTTACAAGCAAGATGGCATCTGCTTCAACTTCCGTGTTGATCCGGAATTCAAGGCCCGCTTCAAGGCCGCCGCCGCCCTGCAGCGCATGACCGCGAACAAGCTGCTCAAACAGCTTTTCGAAGAATGGGAAGCCAAGAACAAAAGTGGCACCAAATGACCCAACCCGACCCCACAACAGACCCTGACGAGCTTGGCCAAACCGAGGGTCTCGAAGCCAAGCTCTCACGCCTCAAGCGTTCAATTACCGAGCGGGAGGCCAAGAAGGTCTATCAGCTCTCCCTCTGGGGTGAGCTGCAAAGAGGGGTCCCGAACGAGTTCGTTCGCTCCGCCATTTTTCCCGCCATCCAACCGAACACCGCCCGCTACCTGCAGCGCGAAACGCTCTTCTCTCAAGAGGGCTTCACCGTCCAATACACCGGTCGCCAGCTTACCCAGTCCGACCTCGATGTGTTCGAGGCCATCATGCACCTGGGGCGTGGTGTGCATGAAGGCAACCACGTCGAATTCACTGCCCGTGAACTTCTCCGGCTTGCCGGACGGGATACCGGCAAGAGTCAACGCGAATGGCTCCTCGACGTTCTCCAACGCCTTACCGCGACAAGCGTCATGATCAGTCGCGACGGCAAGAAGGTCTATTGGGGTTCCCTGCTTCCCGAAGGCGCTGCCGACCTGGCCAATGATCGTTTCCGCGTTGAACTTCGCCGCGAAATGCTTCAGCTCTTTGCCCGCGGCTTCACCGTCATCGAATGGGATCAACGCCGCGCCTTGGCCAAGAAGCCCCTCGCGCAAGCCCTGCATGGCTGGATATGCAGCCATCGCCCCAACCCTTACCCGGTGACGGTCAAGTTCTTGCATAGCATGACGGGCAGCGACACCAAGGAACTTCGCTATTTCCGCTTCAGACTGCGGACCGCCCTCGACGAAATCCAAGCTACCGGCGCTATTACCTCCTGGAACATTGACGACCGCGATAAGGTCCATATCACCCGGTCCTGACTTGTCCACATGGGGGGGCATTCGAGCAACGCAAAAGGGGCATTCGAGCAACATTTAGGGGGCATTCGAGCAACGCAGGGGGCATTCGAGCAACGCAAAAGGGGGCATTCGAGCAACATTTAGGGGGCATTCGAGCAACGCTCTCCGCCCTTCAAACTCGGTGTTTTTACTTTGTTTTCAACGCGTTAGTAACTTCACATAATCTACCTAGAATCTCTTTAGAAATTTTATTTAGAAAAGAGAGACGCTTCTAGCTTCCGGAGAGCCCAAAGCCACCGCCTCTTGGGGGCTTCGCCCCCGCCGGCTCCTCCGCTTCGCTCCGCCCGCGCTGCGCGCTCCCGCCCGGCATCCCCCGAGGGCTTCGCCCTCTATCGAGGCCCCCAAAGGGGGCCAAGATGATCCCCCAGGTCGCATCCCACCGCTCGAAGTCAAGAGGAACACCCTTCGCTAACCGATAGGCTTCACGGTTTAGCAGGAAATGGCGGGGGTTAGGATATTGGCATATCCGGCGGCCTTGCATTCGGGGGGAGCCAACGGAGAGATTCTCGGGCATTTTCCAGAACATTCAGCAACTGAGCCCGTACAAAAGCAAGGGGGCATTCGAGCAACGCTCGCCACATCTCTTCCAGCTCACCTTCTCAGAAATCACGTCTTCCGAAGGGAAGCTCTCTGATCTGAGTCGGCGAACAGGGCAGGGCACCGGCCAAGTATTCTATAGGTGTAGAGATGTATACATGTTGCCTTGTAGTCAAGCCTTACGGTTTCCTTCGCCCGTGCTGTTTTCAGCGCGAGACAATTTCCCCTCTCTTGGCTATGGTCAGGCATGGCTCCGCTTCACGACATCGTCGCTCTTTTCACTTCCCTGCTTTTTCTGGCCGCCCTCGCCGCCGGCGCGGGCTATCTCACCCGTCGCTCGCGCCGCCGCCAATTGTGGGCCCGGCAGCGGGACCTCGGCACTCTTCGTGCCATGTCCTGGCAAGAGTTCGAGCAGCTTGCTGGGGAAACCTTCCGCCGCCTGGGCTACCAGGTCCGCGAAACCGGAGGAGGGGGGGCCGATGGCGGCTCGGACCTCATCTTGAGCAAGAAAGACCGGCGCATTGTCGTTCAGTGCAAGCACTACAAGCGCCGCAGTGTCGGGGTGCCGATCGTTCGTGAAACCGTCGGGGTCGCCATCCACGAGAAGGCCCAAGGGGCTTTCGTCGTCACTACCGGAAGCTTCACCAAGGCCGCCCAAACCTACGCCTTGGGCAAACCTCTCACGCTGATTGATGGGCCCGCCCTCTTACAACTCATCGAACAGGGTCGCGAGAAACGCTCCTCTTAACATCTTGATTATTGCCGAAGCCCTGTTTATAGCTTTGAGCTATGACAACAGCACAGCTTCAACTCCCTGGCCTGGAGGACTCGCGCTTTACGGTTTATGACCCGTTCGCCGAAGTCCTTTATTGCCGCCGCAGTTTCGCGGAGGCCTGTCTCGTCGCCGACAACATCGCTTGTAGCTTGGTCGTTGAGGTTCCAGCCGATGCCATCATCGGCCCGCGTGCCATCCGGCGGTTTCGCAAAGAGGGCGATGCGTGGAACGTCGACACGCCGCAGGCCATCTCCGCCGCCGCCCCGCAATCTGTCCCCAGCTAACGCCCCAGAGCACCCGGCCAGGCTCCGAGGAGCGGGCAGGACACAAGTTTGACCAGGTGCCCCAACCTTGGGGCCATTGCTCCTTTGAACTGTCTTTCCGCTGTCCTTTTTCCTTCCCGTGTTCTCCCAAAACAGGCGAGGCCTATCGTTGCCGAGGCTGTCCGGTTTTCAACCCCCGGCCCGACTCCATTCGCTTTGCTCCCGTGTAGGGGGTGGAAAGCCGGACGTATCGCCCCGGCCTTTCGTTGGCCTTCGCTCCCGTCTTGGGAGTCACACCAACAGAAGGAACTAAAAAATGACCGATCTGAAACCCAGCTTCAAGCCCTTTACGCTTGGCTCCATCGTTGCCACCCCAGGCGCTCTTGATGCTCTGTCACAGTCCCGCATTCTCGAATGCCTGATCCGCCATGCCCGGGGTGATTGGGGGCAGGTTTGCGAGGAGGACGCCGCCGAGAACGACCTGGCGACGTGCGAAGGGTTCCGCATCCTCTCCGCCTATGCCATTGATCCCGCCCAGCCTTGCGCGGGCTTTGGCGATAACTGCGTCTGGGTCATCACCGAAGCCGACCGCAGCGTGACCACGCTGCTCTTGCCGTCAGAGTATTGACGGCACTTCCGCTAAAATCCCTTGGATTCCTTGCTTTTGTTGTAGGTTGTAGTATCATACAACCTACAACTTACTACATTCCCCCGACATCATGGCGATTACCAAAGACCAAATCTTCCAAGTGGCCGACGAGCTTGACGCTGCCGGCCAGAACCCCACCCTGGCCGCCGTCAGGAAGGCAACAGGCGGGGGCAGTTTTACCACTATTTCCGAGGCCATGAGTGAATGGAAGGCCCGCAAGGCCGCCAAGGAAACCCCTTTGCGCGAACCTGCCCCGCAGGCTATTTCTGAGCGTTTGGGTGAATTCGGGGCGGAGCTCTGGACCCTTGCCCTTGAGCTGGCCAATGGCCGGCTTGCCGCCGAACGGGAAGCTCTCGACACGGCCCGCGTTCAGATCGAGGCCGAGAAGCAGGAGGCCGCCGAACTGGCCGACCAGGTCACCGGAGAGCTTGAAACCCTGCAGGGTAAGGTTTCCGCCCTCGAAGCGGCCGAGCTCGCTGCCCGCACCGAGGCAGCTAGCCTCCGGCAGCAACTCATCACCACCGGCGAACGGGCCGCGACCGCCGAGGCCCGCGCCGGAGAAATCGAAAAGCGTGCTGATGACCTGAACGCCGAGCTGGCCCGCGTCAATGCGCAGAATGCGGAACTGGTGAAGGCCCTCGCGGGGGCCGCCAAGGCCACCGAAAAGCAGGGCAGGGGGTAACAAAACCAGGCGATAACCCATACGCCAAGCTGCCGGGTCCGTTGGGGCCTTCGAGACGCTTACGCGACTCTGCGGCCCGATACGTCAGCGGCGGCGGCTCACGCCCCCGCCGCGCTCCAGCTTCGCACGAGCGCGGGAGAAGGGTGGCGCAAGGGTTCAAGGCTTCGCCTTCAACCCATTTCGCCGAAAATGGCTCTGGATTGCCGCCAAGCCGCAGCGTATAAAGAAACTCAACAACGAAAGACGCGTAGTAATGTTTGAACAGACCTTCAAGAACATCGACGACATCTTTACCGCGTCGCCAGCGACATTGGGGCCCTTCCCGACACCGGAGGTAAACTCTTGAACGCTGTCGAGATTGAACAGGCCATTACTGACCTTGCGGATAAGCCCTTTGACGCTGCGGAGTTCCCCTATGCTTTCCTTGAAGCCTTTGGGAACAAGGACACGACGATCAAGCGCTTGCGCGCGGGTGCGTCAAACAAATCCGACCTTGGCGGCGTTCTCCAGACCAGCAACATCCACCTCGCCGTCTGCCAGAGCGGCCAGGTATCGCAGACCCTCAAGGCCCTGAAGGCCAGTCCAGCCACGGCCAAAGCCAAGGCGAAGTTCGTCCTCGCCACGGACGGCGCGGACTTCGAGGCCGAAGACCTGACCAGCGGCGATACCGTCGCCTGCGCCTTCAAGGACTTCCCCGACCACTTCGGCTTCTTCCTGCCGCTGGCGGGAATCAGCACCGTCCGGCAGATCAGCGAAAACGCCTTTGACATCCGGGCGACCAGTCGCCTCAATCGCTTGTACCTGGAACTGTTGAAAGACAACCCCGAATGGGGTAAGGCTGAGCGCCGCCATGACATGAATCACTTCATGGCGCGGCTTATCTTCTGCTTCTTCGCTCAGGACACGGGTATCTTCCTCGGCAAGGGAGTCTTTACCGACACCATCGCGCAGATGAGCGCGAGGGATTCATCCAACACGCATGAAGTGTTCGACACGGTATTCCGCGCCATGAACACGAAGCCCAGGGAACGCGAAGCCGCCAAGATTCCTCGCTGGGCCGACACCTTCCCGTATGTCAATGGTGGGCTCTTCTCTGGCAGCCTGGATGCGCCGCGCTTTAGCAAGATCGCCCGTTCCTACTTGCTGCACATTGGCGGCCTCGACTGGACCAAGATCAACCCGGACATCTTCGGGTCGATGATCCAGGCCGTCGCCGAGGATGAGGAGCGAGGCGAACTGGGCATGCACTACACCAGCGTGCCCAACATCCTCAAGGTGCTGAATCCACTTTTCCTCGACGAACTGCGCAAGCGATTGGAGGAGGCGGGCGACAACTCCCGTACCCTGCTTAACTTGCGCAAGCGCATGTCGAGGATCAGAGTCTTCGACCCTGCTTGCGGCTCTGGCAACTTTCTCGTTATTGCATACAAGGAAATGCGCGCGATAGAGGCGGAGATCAACAGGCGGCGCGGCGAATCGGATAACCGATCGGAAATCCCGCTCACCAACTTTCGCGGCATCGAACTCCGCGATTTCCCGGCGGAGATCGCGCGTCTGGCACTGGTCATCGCCGAGTACCAGTGCGACGTGCTGTATCGCGGGCAGAAACTGGCCTTGGCCGAGTTCTTGCCCCTGCACGACGAGAACTGGATCACCTGCGGCAATGCTCTGCGCCTAGACTGGTTGAGCATCTGCCCACCTACCGGCACGGGTGTGAAATTGCACGCCGATGACTTGTTTGGCACACCGCTCGACCAGGCCGAGATCGACTTCGAGAACGAAGGCGGCGAGACATACATCTGCGGGAATCCGCCGTACAAGGGAAGTCAAGAGCAAACACCCGACCAAAAGGCCGACCTTGCCGCCGCCTTCGCCGGACGCATCAAGTCTTCCAAATCAGCGGACTATGTCTCCGGTTGGTTCATTCTTGCGCACGACTACATCACAGCAGCCGAAGCCGCTTCGGCCTTCGTGACAACCAACAGCATCAATCAAGGACGACAGGTATCTCTGGTCTGGCCGACCATTCTGTCAGACAACATTGAGATCACGTTTGCCAGACCCTCATTTCCTTGGAGCAACCTGGCATCTAAGAAGGCAGTTGTCACTGTCTCCATCGTTGGCTTGGGCAGGAAGTCGAGCAAGCCGAAGCTGGTCTTCGCCGGAGATACCGTCAAAGAGGCTGCATACATTGGTCCCTACTTGGTACCCGACCAATCAGTGATCGTCTCACCATCTTCTCGTCCGCTGTCGCCGTTGTCAGAAATGACATACGGATCGATGCCCAACGATAGTGGGGGTTTAATCTTGACGCCCGACGAGGCGCATTCACTTGTAGAGGCGCATCCGTACGCCGAGAGGTTTGTTAAGCGATTGCTCGGTTCCAATGGAGCGATTCACGGCCAATGGCGCTATTGTCTTTGGATTTCCACAGCCGACCTAGATGCTGCTCTGGCCATCGAACCAATTCGCCAGCGCATTGAAGTCGTAAGGGCTCATCGCGCGCAGAGCACACGAGCGACCACCAAGGAGCTTGCTGCGACACCGCATTTGTTTGGCGAAGTGCGCCACTCCGATGGTCACGCGTTGGCCGTACCCTGCCACAGCGCGGAGGACAGACCCTATCTGCCGTTTGTTTTGGTGGATGGCGGCACGGTTGTTGACAACAGTGCGATCCGGCTTCCCGAGGCTGGCATGTACGAGATCGCACTCTATGCTTCCCATCTTCACATCGTCTGGATCGCGACCGTCTGCGGCCAGCTAGAGACTCGCTACCGCTACTCCAACACCCTAGGTTGGAATACGTTCCCTGTCCCAACACTGACGGAGAAGAACAAGGCCGACCTCACGCGCTGCGCCGAGGACATCCTGCTGGCGCGGGAGCATCATTTCCCAGCCACCATCGCCGACCTTTACGATCCCGAGAACATGCCCGAGGACCTGCGGACCGCACATGAGCGCAACGACGAGGTGCTGGAGCGCATCTACATCGGTCGCCGCTTCAAGAACGACACCGAACGGCTGGAGAAACTGTTCGACCTCTACACGAAGATGACTGCTGCGGCTGCACCAGCCAAGGCCAAGAAGAGCAGGACAGGAGTACGCGCATGAGCGACAAGATCAAAGCCATCCCTTCGGTTTCTGTCACCTACGCCCGCAACGGCGCCTCCACCAAGGCCAATTCCCTTGGGATGCGTCCCATGCAGGAGCGTGCCTACGAAAAGCGCGGGGAGCAGTACCTGCTCATCAAGTCGCCCCCAGCCTCTGGCAAGAGCCGTGCGCTCATGTTCGTCGCACTCGACAAACTCCAGAACCAGGGCTTGAAGCAAGCCATCATTGTCGTACCCGAGAAATCCATCGGCGCGAGCTTCAATGACGAGCCGCTATCGAAGTTCGGCTTCTGGGCCGACTGGCGCGTCGACCCGAAATGGAACCTCTGCAATGCGCCCGGCAACGACAACGGCGGCAAGGTGAAGTCCGTCGGTGCTTTCCTTGAAGGCCCCGACAAGGTGCTGGTCTGCACCCACGCGACGTTCCGCTTCGCTGTCGATGCCTACGGCGTGGAGAAGTTCGACGACCGCTTGATTGCAGTCGATGAGTTCCACCATGTTTCGGCCAACCCCGACAACAAACTCGGCCTGCACCTTGGGCAGTTCTTCACCCGTGGCCGAACCCACATCCTCGCCATGACAGGTTCCTACTTCCGGGGCGATGCCGAGGCCGTGCTGGCTCCGCAGGACGAATCCAAGTTCGATACCGTCACTTACACCTACTACGAGCAGCTCAACGGCTACGAGTACCTCAAGCGGCTGGATATCGGATATTTCTTCTACAGCGGGCCTTACGTTGATGACATCCTGAGCGTCCTCGACCCCGCCGAAAAAACGATCATCCACATCCCCAACGTCAATTCGCGTGAAAGCACGAAGGACAAGATGCGCGAAGTGGAGCACATCATCGAGGCATTGGGTGAGTGGCAAGGCATCGACGCCGCTACCGGCTTCCAGCTCGTCAAGATGCCGCAAGGGCGCGTGCTGCGGATCGCCGATCTTGTCGATGACGACGCCACAAAGCGCGACCGTGTATCCGCCGCGCTAAAAGACCAGGCGCAGAAGAACAACCGGGACTATGTGGATATCATCATTGCCCTCGGCATGGCGAAGGAAGGCTTCGACTGGATTTGGTGTGAACACGCCCTCACTGTCGGGTATCGCGCCAGCCTGACCGAGATCGTGCAGATCATCGGCCGTGCGACCCGCGACGCGCCCGGCAAGACTCGCGCACGCTTTACGAACCTGATCGCTGAGCCCGACGCTTCCGAGGAAGCTGTCACCGAGGCGGTCAACGATACCCTCAAAGCTATCGCTGCGAGCCTGCTCATGGAGCAGGTCCTCGCGCCGCGCTTCGAGTTCAAGCCGAAGAACCCAGAGAACGAACCCGATCCAGGTTTCCACTACGGCGAGGGCGGCTACGACCACAACAAGTGCAATGTCGGTTTCAACGAGCAGACAGGGCAGTTCCAAATCGAGATCAAGGGCCTTGCCGAGCCCAAGACCAAGGAAGCCGCGCGTATCTGTCAGGAAGACCTGAACGAGGTGATTGCCACCTTCATTCAGGACAAGACTGCCATCGAACGCGGACTGTTCGACGAAGAGCTGGTGCCTGAGGAGCTGACCCAGGTCCGCATGGGCAAGATCATCAAGGACAAGTACCCCGATCTTGATACGGAAGACCAGGAGGCCGTGCGCCAGCACGCCATTGCCGCCCTCACTCTGACCCAGCAAGCCAAGCAGATTGCTACGGGCAGCGACAGCGCCGAGCCATCGGCCAACACCGCTCTTGTGGACGGCGTGCGCAAGTTTGCGATGGACGTGCGCGAGCTCGACATCGATCTAATCGACCGTATCAATCCCTTCGGCGAAGCCTACGCCATCCTCGCCAAGACCATGAGCGAGGACAGTCTGAAACAGGTCGCGGCGGCCATCTCCGCTAAGCGCACAAGCCTGACGCCCGAGGACGCGAAGGACCTTGCCGTGCGCGCTTTCCAGTTCAAGAAGGAGCGCGGACGTCTGCCCGCGCTTGACTCGCAGGATGCGTGGGAGCGACGCATGGCCGAAGGCGCGTCGGCCTTCATGCGATTCAGAGCGGAGGGACGCTATGTGTGATCCCGATCTCGACGACCTGGCCGCCGAACTTTCCGAATTCGCCCCGCCAGAGAAGAAGGGCGGACGCTCGCCCCACGATGAGCGCGTCATTGCTGGATTTGAAGAAATCCAGAGCTTCGTTGACAAGCATGATCGTGCCCCGCAGCACGGGGAAGACAAGGACATCTTCGAGCGGCTGTATGCCGTCCGCCTCGACCGCCTGCGCGCACTTGCGGACTGCCGCGCCCTACTTGCGCCGCTGGACCATCAAGGGCTGTTGACGGGTTCGCTGAGCGTCACCGTCACCGAAGAGTCCATCAATTTGGACGAGTTGGCCGACGAGTTGGCTGGAACTACCAAAGCCGACAGCATCGCCGTGCTGCGCCACGTCCGCGCGAGCGCCGACAAGCGCGCTGCCGAAGAGATCGCAGACCGCAAGAAGTGCGAGGACTTCGAGACCTTCAGGACGCTGTTCACCCGTGTCGAAACAGAGGTCAAAACCGGGTTACGCCAGTCACGACCGATTGAGGCTGGAAGCCGCACGATCCAGGTCGGAGACTTCTTCGTTCTCGACGGCATAACGCTGTATGTCGCAGAGGTGGGTGAGCCGCTGAAAACAACTGCCGGGGAACTGGACCGTCGCCTGCGTCTCATCTTCGCCAACGGCACCGAGAGCAATATGCTTCTGCGGTCCCTCCAGCGTGCGTTCTACAACGACCCCGCTGCGCGCCGACTGGTCTCGCCCGAGACCGGGCAACTCTCCTTCGGCGCCGAGTTAGAGGCGGATGATGTCGAGAGTGGCACGATCTACGTCCTGCGCTCGCTTTCTGACCATCCCTATGTCGCGCAGCACCGCGAGCTCATCCACAAGATCGGAGTGACTGGCAGCAAAGCCGAGACGCGCATCGCGAATGCCGAGCATGACTCAACCTACCTTCTGGCGAAGGTTGAGATTGTTGCCACGTACAAGCTGGCAGGTATCAACCGCACGCGGATGGAGAGCCTGTTTCACAAGCTGTTTGCGACAGCACGGTTGAACATCACTATTAATGACCGCTTCGGCCACCCCGTTCAACCTAAGGAGTGGTTCCTCGTTCCACTGTTCGTCATCGACGAGGCCGTCGAGCGCATTAAGGACGGGTCCATTATGCAGTACGTCTATGACCCACAGACTGTGCGATTACGGATGGTCGGCGCATGATTCCTGACTACCAGACGCTCATGCTCCCCCTGTTGGAGTGCTCCGGAAACAGCGAACGCCGCATCGGTGAGGCGGTAGAGCGCCTGGCAGACAAGCTCGGCCTGTCCGCCGAGCAGCGCGTGCAGCTACTGCCCCTCCGCAACCCGACAGAACTTCGTGTGGTTAGCTCACGCGAGAGCGGAAAACACAAATGACCCAAACGCCGGAGTCAATAGAAGGGGTGAAGCCATATCGCATCTTGTGCCTCGACGGAGGCGGAGCAAAGGGCTTCTATACGCTGGGGGTGCTTCGGGAAATCGAAGGCCTAGTCAAGCAGCCACTGTGCGAGCGCTTCGATCTGATATTTGGCACTAGCACCGGCGCTATCATCGCGGCGCTCCTTGCCCTTGGCTACGACGTTGAGGAGGTCCACCAGCTCTACAAAGCCCATGTGCCGACCGTCATGCAGTCGCGGTCACCAGCAGATAAAAGCCGTGCACTGCAGAAGCTGGCCGACGATATATTCCGCGACACGAAGTTCGACGCTGTAAAGACAGGCATTGGTATCGTTGCAACAAAGTGGGTTGTCGAAAAGCCGATGGTGTTTAAGGCCCACATTGGGCAAGCGCATGGACGCATCGGCACTTTTGCGCCTGGCTTCGGTTGCACCATTTCCGACGCTGTGCAGGCCTCGTGCTCCGCCTATCCGTTCTTCTTGCGAAAAGTCGTTCACACAGCAGCAGGGGATGACGTCGAACTCATCGACGGAGGATATTGCGCCAACAACCCGACGCTCTATGCACTCGCGGATGCCGTTGGGCCACTGCAGCTTGCACGCAAGGACATTCGCCTTGTCAGCCTCGGGGTAGGGGTGTATCCAGATCCCAAACCGAAATTCAAGCTCGGCGACCCCCTTGGCTCTCTGAAAATGATCCTGGCCAAGAACCTTCTGCCAGTCCAGCTGCTACAAAAGACACTGGAGATCAACACCCAATCCATGGAACAGCTGCGGGCGATCCTGTTCAAGGACGTTCCGACCATTCGCATCAGCGATGTTTTTGAGCAGCCCGAAATGGCGACGGACCTGCTTGAGCACGACCTCGCAAAATTAAACATCCTGCGGCAGCGCGGCAGTGAATCCTTTGCCAGTCGAGAGCAGACGCTGCGCGATTTTTTACTGTAAGAAGAGGAGGGGAGCGGATGGCAATTCCAGAAACACAGCTAATCACTTGGTCGCACCAGGGCTCGGTCACGCAATCGGCTAGCACGTATCAATCGATCAAACAGACCCTAGAATCGGTTCAGGCAAGCTATGCAAGCAAGAACTTCACCGTCTACCTGCAAGGCTCGTATGGCAACGACACCAATATCTACGCAGAGAGCGATGTTGATGTTGTCATCGAGCTCACCTCAACTTTTTACCATGACCTGACCAATCTCGACGCGAGTCAGCAACAGACCTTTCATGCAAACTACCCTGCCGCAACCTACAACCTTTTGGATTTCAAGGTCGAGGTGTTAGCTCATCTGCAGAGCGTGTACGGGCAAGGGGTGAGGGCTGGTGACAAGGCAATTTTCATCCCTGGCAGCGGTAATCGCCGCGACGCGGATGTGATCGTAGCGGCCCAATTTAGAAAATATCATGGTGGTTCAGTCGGCAACTACACCCCTGGCATTTGTTTTTGGAATTCCAAAGGCGTGCAGATCATCAACTATCCGAAGCTGCACTCAACCAACGCTACTGCAAAGCACCAGGCAACAAACAGCTGGTACAAGCCGACCGTGCGCATAATGAAAAACTTGCGCAAGAAGCTTGTTGCCGATGGACGCCTAGAAGATGGCGTGGCCCCTTCATACTTCATCGAAGGTTTAATGTACAACGTGCCCGATGACAAGTTCGGGTATGACTATGATTCCACAATAGTAAAGTCAATTAATTATTTGTTGGGTGCAGATCGTAGCCAATTTGAAGTTGTAAACGAGCAGTATTATCTCTTGCACCACGCCTCGCCTGTCACTTGGCGAGCAGAGAAGTGCACCGCATTTCTCAATGCCACACGCGACCTGTGGCAAGACTGGACTTGAATAGGATGTTTGCCATTCGAAAGTACTGCCCGTTGAAGCCGCGGAAGCCATCTTGACGCAATGGCTTTACCACTCCATTCTTATGAATGATAAAGGACGTTATCAATCATAAGAATGGGGTAGGGAGCTTAAACACTCTTGCGGTTAAGCGCACAAGATGCTAAGTTGTTAAGAGGATAGATGTTTATGCGCTGAGGT
>ERZ761610.1029-NODE-1029-length-17118-cov-33.111704_pt1 | contig 17118 bp, 18 predicted proteins | sample MGYA00512164_ERZ761610 | MGnify/ENA primary metagenome ERZ761610 (study PRJEB28899, sample SAMN02850038) | bioreactor sludge metagenome | biome: EBPR Sludge; feature: EBPR Bioreactor; material: flocular biomat | place: Australia: Thorneside Wastwater Treatment...
CGGGTCGGGCTCACCCAGTTTTCGGGCGGCCGATGTCGCGCGGACGGGATGGGGTAGGGCAGCGGATGGGCTTTGCATGACGGTTCTCCTCGTTTCGGACAAAAGAATCCAGTGAGGAGTCTTGAAAGCTGCGGCCAGTCCGCTATAATCAGATTCAGTTGATAAAGAATTCTGATTGTCGTCCTTAGCGGATCTTCGGTCGATAGTCTTTCAGGACTTCCCCAGAACCCTCGCGCTCACAACGCGGGGGTTTTGCGGTTTTAGGGTCGGTGCGTTCGGTGTTCGGGCGGTTGACCTCGGTGTTCGGTGCGCCCGCAACGGGCGTCGGATTATGGTCCTCATTATAGCGGTCAATTGCGGTCCGCGCGCAATCCTCTAGCGTCTCCAGCGCGGCCGCCCCGTTCGAGCTCCGGCAGCCGCGCCAGGCCCGCCGACGCTTTTCCAATCCGCGCCCGCTGGCCGGCCTCTTTCCGCCCGATGCCGCCCGTCGGGCCTCGCTTTTTATACCATCATCGCGTTTCTGGCCCCTTCGATCCTCACGCCACCCCCGACCCGCTCCACTGCTCTACCTATCATCTGGCCGTTGATCGCGTCGAGGACCGCTATTAACTGTTGCGCCCGCGCGCTGTCGAGCGCCTCGAACAGCGTCCCCCACCGCCGGTCGGCCGGCGACAGCATCGTCTAGCAGTCGCACGGCGGCTCCGGCAAACAGGCGCGCGGTGATCGATGGGCTGGAGGCCGACGTGGTGACCTTGGCCCCGGCCTACGACCTCAAAGCTATCACCGAGAAAGGCAATCTGATCCCGAGACTGGCAAAAGCGGTTGCCGAACAACAGCGCGTCTTACACCTCGACCCGAGTGCGCGGCCAACACTTGCATGTGTCGAGGAAGGCCGCTTGCCGTTGAGCAACGAAGGGTTTCAGCCGGACGCCGAGTCGTTGGGCTTCGTCCTCCCGCACGAATTGAAGATCGAAACCAACTTGTCCGACGGCGTCGGCCTGACCGCCAAGGTTGAACGAGTACTGGCGTTCGGTTCCGCGACGCGCATCAATCTGGCAGGGGCGAGCGGCCAATCGAACCGGTTTTACGAGGTGGAATTACCGCGCGAGCGCGCCGCCGCGTTGCGCCTCGTCGCGGGGCAGAACATGCGCTTGAAGCCCGCGCGCATCCGCTTGTTTGCCCTGGAAACTCAACTGCTGGTCCGCCAGCCGCCAAAAGGCGGCTCGATCGGAGTGGACGGAGAGAGGATTTGAATTTCAGCAGCTGCGCATCATTCAGGAAGCGATCCGCTGCAACTTCAACCTGCCGTTTTTAAGAGCTACTGATGGATCAAAAACCAGCACTTTACTCAGTCCAAAGGTTCAGGTTGAGGCATTTTGCACGACTGAGTGGACGAAATGCAGTTTTGCAACGGCGGGCCGGGGCAAGGCAAACGGATAAAAATCTGGTTGGCCCATGCTGCGCGATAACTCGGTCATGACAGCGGTGATACGAATCCATGAATTTAAAAATTCCAGGAATGTCTCACTATTTCCGACATCGGAACGCCATAGCGCCTCCGAGGTAAAGGGCTCGATTTCAAAGTCCATTTGGTGCGCTTGGAGACCAAAAGAGTGCGCGGTGTCCAATGTATCGATCATATGTAAATAATGCGCCCAAGTTTCCGCCCAATCCTCCCACGGATGAGTGCTGGCATAACTGGTGACAAAGTGTTGCCGCCAGTCGGCAGGTGGGCCGTTCTCATAATGCTGCTTGAGGGCGGCGGCGTAATCCGCGCGTTCGTCTCCAAACAGGGTCCGATACGGTTCGAGCCATCCGCTATCACGGACCAGGCGATCCCAGTAGTAATGCCCGATTTCATGGCGGAAATGACCGAGCAAGGTCCGATATGGTTCGTGCATGGCGGCGCGGATTTTTTCGCGCTTGGCGTCGTCGGCTTCTTCGATATTCAGCGTGATAGTCCCTGCATCATGGCCCGTTAGTACCTTGGGTTGATCGAGCGTGGGGCATAGAAAATCAAAAGCAATGCCGAAATCGGGATTATGGGGTAACTTCGGCTCGACCGGTAAACCGAGCGCCAGTAGGGACGAAACCAGGCGCCGTTTGGCAGCTTCAATGAGACCCCAAAGCCGACCGTTTTCAGCGATTGAGAGATTGGGAACAGTGCGGTTGAGCTGGCATGCCAAACAGAATGCAGTATCCGTGGGCGTATCGGTATTGACAGGCACCAGCCAGTTACAACCTGAAAGCGTGTCGAAATTCGCGCAACGGCGATAAAGAAGCCCAGTGGGTTGGTCGAATGGCCGCCAGGTGTCGCCCTCCATGGGCGCAAGGGGAATGACCAGACCGATACTTGGCTCGTAACCGAGCACGGCGCCGCAACTGACGCATCGGCTATTGCTGAAAAACACGGCGCGCCCGCATTGACAGCGGAAAGCGCGTAGCGCCAGAGGCTTTAAAGTATTTTGATGAGTGTGCTGATGGTTTGAGCTGTTACCAGCAGATAAAAGACCAGTGAACATGACAATCCTCTCGGTAACCTCAGTGCACGGCAAACCGCTCTCTGAAAAACGCTAGCGCTTTCATCTTGGGCAATTATCGGATTAATAAGCGCCATTTGCCGAGCAAAGCAAGGTACCGGACAGTGTAAAATGACCCATCTGCGATTGATGGAGCAAGCCTATAGCCGACTCAACAATTCTTTCTTTTTTCCAGCAAATTCCTCAGCGCTCAATAGGCCCTTGGCGTGGAGGTCAGCCAGGCGTTCGATGTGGCTGAAAATATCATTGCTGGCGTCGCTTGCGAAGGCGGCTTGACCATTCCCCGGCGTGGGAGGATTCGCCGAAACGTTGGATTGAACCGGCGTCGGCGGTGTCGCGGTTTGTCCCGATACCACCGGCAAACGAGAAAGATCAACCAATCCGTGTTGGCTGGTCAAAATGAGCGATCCGCCCGCCGATTGCTGCTGAGAAAAACCGCTGATGTGATGATTGAGCGTATCGTACAGGGTGACCCGGCCACCGATCTCGATGGCCAAGCGTCGGGCTTGAGGGAAATAAGCGTAGCGCACGCCATTTTGTGCGCCGACGCTGGCGGGGCTGCCTAAATCCGTGCCCCACCAATCTTCAGAAGGCCCCGGATGGGGAGGCGCGAACAGGCTCGCCAATCCTGTCGGTTCAAGATCGCTTTGCGATTGGCGGTCGCCGCCGCTTTGCCGGTGCTGGCCGGAGCCGACAGTCTGGGTTTGCGACTGAAAATCGCGCGCGCCCTTCCATTCCGGCTGGTTTGCCAACCAGACAGCAAGGTCCTGGCAAAGCCCATCGACCCGCGCCTTTAACGAATGATCGAACATGTCAGACAGCATGATCAGTCCGCCGCGCATCCATTGGCCGGAGCCACCGAATTCCGGGTGGTTGAACTGCGCCATGCTCCCCCGACTGGTCATTAGGGCCTGAAGCATGTGCGACACGGCATCTGGGCTGAAGCCGTGGTGCCGGGCCAGATGATCAAGCGCTGGTCGGCTACTGGAGGAAAAGGATTGTGTCATAGGATTATTATTTAATATCAAGCAATTTAAAATGGTATTGACTCAAAAAACAGCATCCACGTCAAACATCTGACATTCCGATTCAGCGCATGTTTCAAGTCTCCGGTGGGGGTTTAAAAACGGAGATTTTGCTGCTTTGGAAGCGGAGATTTAGTTTCAGTGTTCCATGCGAAAACGACGCAAGGTTTATCGCTGTGCGGATCAGTTATTAGCAATCGCCCCTACTTAAAGTTCGTTAGATTTGCCAGTATAAAATATTCATCGCCAGCGCCTGCTTTCTCACCCTGCAATTTCCGGTCGTGCCTCAGTTTGAAAATTAGCGTTTATCAAGGTGCTTTCGATCAATGTGTTAAACCAATCGGAATTTCAAACTGAGACACTACCCAAAACCGCCCGTCGTAAATCGGTGTTGTAGCTCATCCCTACAGCATAATGTGTGTAACTATCTTTAATGAATGACCATCGTGCAACGGAACCGTGTGGTTTGATGATTCACTCAAGTGTCTTCTGGTCGGAGGCTTTTTTCCGGTATTTCAAAAACTCTTTTTCCAAACAGCACGTGATAGATCGCCGGGGCATCAGGTTCGCGCAAAACGGCCATGACTTCGCCGACCGCGCCCGCGTCAACCGTTATTTTGCCGCCGACCGCCAGCGCCCGCAGCGCGGTTACTCGGTCTCCGCGCTCAAAGCGGTTGGAAATCCAGGGCGCGTCCGCTGCAATCAGCTCGGATTCCCGACAACCCACCACGCGGTTGCCGCCCTCAAGAAAATGCACGGTGTAGATGATCTGATCCTGGAGGAAGACCCCGATATGGCGCACGTAACCAACGCTGCCGCGCCGTACCAGCAGCACGCCGGTGGCTTGGCCAGGATAGGTGCCGTCATTGCGGATGTTGCGGACCACCCGCACGGTGTCGTCACAGGTAAAGAGCGGCTCTAAAATCATGTCGGACGACCGATGTCCGTCACCGCGATGCGGACTTCTCGGCCTTGCGCGTGGCGGTGAAACACCTTAAACACTTTTTCGGTCAGGGCATCGGAATGCAGGAAATCCTGATAAGCCCGCTCTAGGCAACGGGCATAATCGGCGTGTTCCACGGCCTCGGTCTGACGTAGGTAATCGCGGAAACGCTGCAAGATATGCAGGCGATTAACCTCAACAACTTTGGTGTCGAAAGCAATTTCAAAATAATCTAAAAAATCTTCGGCCGAGGTCATCTCCGATAAATCTTGCTGCAAGGTCGCTGCGCTCATGGCATGGCCTCCGAGAGGTAAGCGGGATCGGGAACAGGGGTTGCGCCGCATTCCAGGTCGCGGTGGAACGCGGCTAGATCGGAGGTCTCGGGCGGGCGCTTGGAGCGGCCCGCGAAGGCGCGGATGCGCTGGAGCAAGGCGTTGGTCTGGCGGTCGTCGAGCGCGATGCCGAGGTCGCCATAAACTTTGCGTACCGCGCGCGCGCTGGAATGCTTGCCGAGCACCAGTTGGTGGCGGCGGCCCAGTTCGGCCGGATCAACGCCCTGATAGTTGAGCGGATGCTTGAGGAGGCCATCGACATGGATGCCGGCCTCATGGGTGAACGCGCCTTCGCCCACCAAGCTTTTATGCCAGGATAGAGGTCGGTTGGCGGCGGCGGCAACCCGTTGTGACAGCGCCGGGAAGCGTGACAGATCGACCGCGACTCGAAAGCCGTACAGCTTGCGCAAGCCCATCACCACTTCCTCTAGCGCCGCGTTACCGGCTCGTTCGCCTAAGCCGTTGACCGTGGTGTTGACGTGGGTTGCGCCACCCAGCGCGGCGGCTAAGGTATTGGCGGTGGCCAATCCCAAATCGTCGTGGGCGTGCATTTCCAATTCGAGATCCGACACCGCCCGCAACTGCTGAAAGACCGTCAGAACGCCGAACGGCTCCATGATGCCTAGCGTGTCGGCAAAGCGGAAGCGGCGCGCGCCGGCGGCTTGGGCGGTTTCGGCCGCCCGTCGCAAAAAATTATGATCGGCCCGCGAGGCGTCCTCGCCGCCGACGATCACCTCCAATCCCAGATCGAGCGCGTGTGGCACGCAGCGGCGAAGGGTGTCCAACGCCTGCGCGCGCGTCCAGCCCAGCTTGTGGCGAAGCTGCTGGTCGGACAGCGGTAACGACAGATCGACGCAGCGGACGCCTAGATTGGCGCACAACCGCAGATCCGCGTCGCGCATCCGGCTCCAGACAATCAATGCGGTGTTCAAACCCAGGCTGGCGAGATCGCGGATGCTGTCGCGCTCCTCCGCGCCCATCGCCGGAATGCCGACTTCCAGTTCCGGCACGCCCAGCGCGTCCAAGCCAGCGGCGATGGCGCGTTTTTCATCCTGGGTAAAAGCGACTCCCGCCGATTGCTCTCCATCGCGCAAGGTGGTGTCATCAATGATGATGGCGCGAGGGTTGGCGGTCATGGCGGCAGCTTCGCTCGAAAGGACGTTACCAGAGAAATTACAAAACTCGTGCCAAATTGATTTTTGATATTTAACAGCAGTTTATAGCTATAGTCTCGAGTGCTGCGAGAGGTTTCAGACAGACCCGCACATCCTGTTGTGATAAAAGCGACAATGAAGAATCCGTTTATTCTGTCCCTGAATATTGCCAAGCGCGGGCGGCCTTGGTAGTCGTTTGCAGCGACGACCACACGGCCGTCAGCTCAATCGAGCACGGTAAAGCCGTATTGGCGGAACACCTTGGCCGCCGCCGGCGCGCGCAGGAAATCCACAAACTCTTGCGCCGCCGGCTTGCCGCCTTGCACCCGCGCGACCGGATACACCACCGGCGCATGGCTGTCGGCGGGGAAAACGCCGAGCGCTTCTACTTTGTCCGACATCCGGGCGTCGGTTTCGTAGACGATCCCGACCGCGCATTCGCCGCGCTCCACAAACGCCAGCGCCGAACGCGCGTCGGGAGCCGTCGCCAGTCGCGGTTCCAAGGCCGCCCACCAGCCCAACGCGGTCAAGGCTTCCTTGCCGTATTGGCCGATAGGCACCGAGGCATCGCACGAACACCAGCGGCCCTTAAACGCGCCGGGCAGATCGAAGTCTTTTTCCAGTTTCACCGGAAATCCTTGGCCCTTGGGCGCGATCAGCACCAGGCGGTTGCCGAGCAGTTTGCGGCGGCTGGCCGGAACGATCTTGCCCTTGCCGTCCAGATAATCCATCCATTTCAAATCGGCCGAGATGAAGACGTCCGCCGGCGCGCCCTGTTCGATTTGCTTGGCCAGAGCGGAGGCGGCGGCGAAGGAGGTCGCGACCTTGACGCCTTTTTCCTTTTCGTACAGCGCGGCCAACTCTTGCACCGCGTGGGTGGCGCTGGCGGCGGCGTAGACGGTGATGGATTCCGCCGCTCGGGCGGGCAACGCAAAACCGGTCGAAACCCAGAGCAAGCTCGCCAGCACCCAACGCCCCACGGTTCTCCGCAACATCGCTTTTTCTCCCAACTAGCGTGTAGAGGCTAGAGGGATACCCCGAGAATCACGCTGGATGATTTGATCACCGCCACCGCCGGATCGCTCTCCTTGAGGGCTAAGCCGTCGATGCTGGCATTGGTGATAGTGGCGGTTACCGTCTTGCCACCCGCCAATTGCAAGGTGACTTCGCCGTTGACCGCTCCCTTCTTGCAATCCGAAACCGTGCCGCGCAGTTGGTTGCGAGCGCTGAGTTTCAGCCTGGCGTCGCTGGCCACGATGATCACCGAGGACGCTTTGATCAGGGCAAAAACCTCGCTGCCTTCCTTAAGGTCGAGATTTTCGACGCTACTCCGCGTGATCAGGGCGGTGATGTGATCGCCGCCGCCGATGTCCACCCCGATCTCGGCATTGATCGGGCCGATGTTCAAGCCGGTCACCCGGCCCAGAAATTGGTTTCTCGCGCTGGTCTGCATCATCAATCTCCGCAGAAAATTCGCAAGCTCGTCCACGTCGTGGACCTTTTCATTCAACCGGCCAATGAACCGCCGGTACTCGTTTTCCACGATAGCAAATCGTTTACGCCGCCAGCGGCAGCGCCGCGTGGGTAAAACAGGCTTTGGGACAAACCCGCGAGCAGGCTTCGCAGCCGATGCAGTCCAATGGATTGGAAAGCGTCATGAAGGAATTGTCGCTGTCGTCATCGTCATCGTCATCATCGTCGTCATCCAGATCGACGTCATCGAGGGCGCGCTGCACGATAGTCAGTACATCGCGTGGACAAACCTTGAAGCAGCGACCGCAGCCGATACATTTTTCCTCGTTCAACGCGGTCACAAACTGCGGAGTCCAGGATGCGCCGCCGCGCGTGATGCCAGTGATGATGGGTTCAGAGCCCATGTCAGTTTTACCTCGCTCGTTTAAAGAGGCGCCGGCGCGGATGCTTGATCCGACCGCGCGCCGTGAAAAAGAGATTAATCCCGCCAGCCTTCCGCTTCCATGGCGGCAAAGCGCGACCCATCGGTGTCCGCCTGCCGCTGGCGGGCGACAATCCGTCGCAACCACGCCGGCCCGCCGTCCCCGCGCAACGCCGTTTGCAGTTCGGCCAGCAACGGCGCAATCGGCGCGCCGGCCTCTATCCGCATCGGCTGTACCCCCAGGGCCAGCAATTGCTGGATGGCGGAACCGCCCACCGCTTGGCAATACACCACGGCGCAGCCTTGCAACAGAGCGAACTTGGCGGCCAGTTTGCTCTCATGGCCGTCCTGGTCGAGTTCGCCGAATTGGGCGAATTCGACCACGCGCGCCTGTTCCGGATCGACTTCGTAAATCAGCAACGCGCTGGCCGCGCCGAAGTGCTGATCGACCTGATGGCGGTCGCTGGTGGCGAACGCGACTTTCAAAGCAGGCGTCATGATCGCTTCCTCGTTCGGAGCCTCCGACAGGGCGCGCGCGGCGCACCTCGAGCCGGCCGGGTCAATGCCGCCAGCCAAAATGCGCAGATGCCTGCGGAGCGCCATGAATCGCCTCCTGCCGGGAATCGGATTTGCGGGAGTAAAGGGAACGATAGGGCGCGACGCCGTGCTCGGCCTGTTCCAGCAGGGCGTTGGCCAAGTCGAACAGCAGTTGCCGCCCGCCGACGTAACCGATCCAGCCACGCTGGTAGCCGCCGATGCGGTCGTATTGGGGAATCCCGGCGCGCAGCAACGGCACGCCGAGCCGTCCGGCGGTTTCAGCGGCGTGGGAATTGCTGATCACCAGTTCCGCACCGCGCTCGCGCGCCAAATCCTCCAAATCTTCCAAATCGCCGATGCGGATTTGCGGCAGCGGCGTCCGGCTCAGCACCGCCGCCCGGCTGGAAGCGACCGCCGCCACGACCTCCGCGCCGGTTTCGGCCAGCAAGGCGACCAGGGCGTGCAGCAGATCGGGGTCGGCGGCTACCGCGACGCGCGCTTGGCCTAGCAGGAAGTGCGTGTCGAGCAGGGCGTCTTGCAACTGGGCCCGCTGCCGCTCCAGCCGCGCCGGCACGCTGCGCCCGGAAATGTCGGCCAGCGTCGCGACCAACCGGTCGGTGACGTCCAGCCCGAACAGATGGTCGAAGCGGTGGCTCGGCACGCCGGTGCGCTGTTCCAACAGGTCGGCGGCGGCGTGGAGCGAGGGGCCGACGACCAAGGTCGCGGCGGCGTCGCCCAAGGTGGCGAAGGCCGACAGCGGCGCGCCGCCCGTCGTGACCGGCGAGAAGTCCTCGGTGTCGAGATGGCCGTCCAGCGAATCCGCCAGATCGGGAATCAACACCGGATTCAAGCCGAAACGCTCGATCAATTCGCGCAGGCTTTCCAGATCGCCCGGCGTCAGCAGCGAGCCGCACAGCACATTGATCTGATGGGCGCGGCGACCCGGTCGGGTCGTCGCCTCGCCGGCGGGGGTAACCCACGCCTCGATCATGGCCTTGACCGCCAGCGCGAACCCGCTTTCCAGACAGCCGTCGAAATCGGGGGTGTTGACCGCCACGATCCGCACCGCCTGAAATTCGGGATAGCGGGCGCGGAAGGTCTTGAGCATCCGGTGAATGTCGGTGCCTTGCGCCTCCGACAGACCGGTGGTCAGCAGGCCGATGGCGGCCGGTCGATTTTTCTCGGCGATGGTTTTCAACGCCGCGATCACGTTGTCGTCCGCGCCCATCACGCTGTTGATCGGGTCCATCGCGGTGCTCTGCAACGGGATCGGCTCGCGGAAATGCCGCACCAGAAAGACCTTGGCGAAGGCGGCGCAGCCCTGCGCGCCGTGCAGCAGCGGCATGGCGCGGTTGAGGCCAAGTACGGCCAGGCTCGCGCCCAGCGGCTGGCTGGTTTTCAGCGGGCTGACCGCCAGCGGTTTGGAGCGATGGAGGAGTTCAGCCATGCGCGCGCTCCCGTTCGTTGAGGCGTTGCGGGATGGGATCGGCGGCCGCGACCGCCGCCGTTTCCGACACCGCGCCGGAGGCGGGAGAGGCGGGAGAGGCGCGCCAGGGCGCGGGCCGCCGCACGGCGTCCCATACCGGGTTTTCCAGCGCGCGGGTCAGTTGCCGCGCCAGCGTTATCATGCCCTGATAACCGGCGTAGCCGTGTTCGCGTTCCTGGTTCACGTCCAAAAACGGCAACCGCGCCTTGAGGGCGGTGTACTGGTTGCGCCCGCCGGCGATCAAGATGTCGGCCCGGTGTTCGCGGGCCAGATTCAACAACTGGCGGGCGTTGCCGTCTTCGATCATCTGGGCGTCTTCGCCCATCAGCGCCCGAATCCGCGCCTTGTCTTCCTCGGTCGATTTTTTGGTGCCGGTCGCCACCACGTGAATCCCCAAATCTTGCAAGGCGGCGACCATCGACCAGGACTTGACGCCGCCGGTGTAGAGCAGCGCCCGTTTATCACGCAGCCGCTCGCGCCAAGGCGCCAATTCGGCGGCGAGCCGAGCTTCCTCGCGGGCGATCAACGCCCCGGCGCGAGCGGTCAGCTCGGAATCGTCCAGCAGCCGGGCGAAATCGCGCAGGGCGGCGGACACGTCGCGGATGCCGTAGAAACTGCCTTCGAACCAGGGGATGCCGTAGCTATCGTTCAGCTTGCGGGCGACGTTGAGCATGGCGCGCGAGCAGACCACCATGGTCGCCTCGGCCCGGTGCAGGGTCTGCACCTCGCGGAAGCGGGCATCGCCGGACAGCGCGCACAGCACCCGCAGCCCCAGTTCGTCGAACAAGGGCAAGGTGTTCCAGAATTCACCGGCGATGTTGTATTCGCCGATCAGCGCGATGTCGTGAACCCGTAGGTCCGGGCGGGCAGGATCGACCGGGGGCGGTTCCGGCTCGCGGCCGCCGACCACGTGTTTGAGCATCGTCTCCCCGGCCAACCGGTTGCCGAGATTTTTGTTGCCGTAAAAGCCGGCGGCGTCCACCGGGATCACCGGCACGCCCCAGCGGGCCGCCGCCGCCTTGCAGGTCGCTTCCAGGTCGTCGCCGATCAGAGCGGTGACGCAGGTGCTGTAAACGAACACCGCCGCCGGCGAATAGCGGTCAACGGCTTGCTTGATCGCGTGAAACAGCCGTTTTTCACCGCGCCCCATGATCACGTCCTGCTCGCTCAAGTCGGTGGTCATGCCGAGCTTGTACAGGGTCGGGCCGCTGGAGCGCGCACCGCGATTGTCCCAGGAGCTGCCGGCGCAACCGCTGGGTCCGTGCACGATGTGGGCGACGTCGGCGATGGGCAGCAAGGCGATCTGCGCGCCGTCGAAGGTGCAGCCGCCGGCGGTCGCGCCGGGGGTAGGCCGGGCGCAGCCGGTTTTACCTTTCAGGTTGTGATCGCACGCTGGCTCGTCGAGCAGCGCGGCGAGGTCGCTGGATTTCATCGCGGGTTCCTCGGTATCCCCGCGCCGGGCGGCGCGGGGTCGGGGCGGCGGATCGGTGGACGTTGCGACACGACGGGCGGATCAGTCCGCCACCGTCTCGCCCAACAGTTCGGGCTTGACCCGTTCCAGCCATTCCTCCAGCCGCTCCTCGGTCAGGTCCGCCTGGTTGTCTTGGTCGAGCACCAGGCCGACGAATTCACCGTCCCGCAGCGCCTTGGATTTAACGAACTCGTAGCCGTCCGCCGGCCAAGCGCCGACGAGGCGCGCGTTCAGCTTCTTGAGTTTCTTGTACAAGATGCCCAGGGCATCGACGAACTCGTCGGGATAGCCGACCTGATCGCCCAGGCCGAACAGGGCGACGGTCTTGCCGCCCAAATCCACGCTTTCCAGGGTGGGCAGAAACTCGGTCAACGGTTCCGGCAGCTCGCCGTCGCCCAGGGTCGGAGTGCCGAAGATCAAGGCGTCGCAAGCGGTCAGATTTTCCGCCGTCGCGCCCTTGACGTTGAACAGCTCGATTTCACCTTCGTCGAACTGTTTCTTGATCAGCTTCGCGACCTTGCGGGTGTTGCCGGTGTCGGTGGCGTAGAACAAGCCAATCTTGGCCATGACAGTTACCTCGTGAAGGGAAAATGAGTCAGGTCAGGGGTCCGCGCATTCGGCGGCGATCGCCAGCACCACGCCGCTCGCGGTCTGAAAATCCTCGGTCAGGCTCAGGCAGTGTTGGCGGCGATCCACCAAATACAGGTTGACGCCGACGCCGCGCAGCGCGGGTTCCGCGTCGTTGATGTCGTCGTCGAGGCATTGGGTAAAATAGAAACTGGGATAAATCTGGCGCAGCTGGCCGAGCGTGGACGAATCCACGCCGCGCGTTTCCGCCAGATGAGCGATGTCGATGAGTTGGCGCGGCGTGATCATTGGCCTTCCCCCGCCGCTGCCACCGGGGCCGGTTCGCGACCGACGATCCGGGCCAGCCAGGGCGGCGGCGCGCCCGCGAGCACCGCTCGCAATTCGTCCAAAAAGAGCGTCGCCTCCGCTGGTTCCGAGCGCTTGAGCGGGTGCACGCCGCTGTTGACGACGCGGGCGGCGGCGGGGCCGCCGATGGACAGCACCCCCAGCAGAGCGCAATCCGCGATTAAGCTCACCCGCTCGACGCTGTGATCCACGCTCAGGCGCGCGATGGTCGGCGCGGGCCGCACCGCGATCAGCCGCGCTTCCGCCGGCGAAACCTGATAGATCAGGAAGCGGGCGCAGGAACCGAAATGGCCGTCCAGCCGCTCGCCCCCGTTGGACGCGCAGGCCACCCTGACCGAATCCGGCAGTTCGCCGTCGCGGTAGGGGTGCGGTTGCGGGATGCCGGATGCCGGCCCGGCGTCGCTCTCGCCTTTCAGCACGGCGAGCGCTTGCCGCAACGCCGCAGCATCGAGTTCGCCCAGCGCGGCGGCGTCGGCGGTTTTCAACTGTTTGACCGTCAGCGTTTGCAGCTTGTCTTCGGTCAACGGCTCGCCCAGCGCGGCGAGCAGCGCCCGCAGCAGCGACGCGGGGTTGCCCTCGGGCAAGGCGCGCGCCGCCAGGGCGACCCGCAGCGCGACGCAATCGGACAGGGGCGCGGCGCTCATAGCCGTTTCACCCGCACGGTCAGCGGCAACTTGGGGGGTTGTGCAAACGGTTCCAGATAAAACCGCGAGCCGTCCGCGAGTTGCATCTCGCCGCCCCACGCGCCGGGGCCCGCGTGCTCCAAGGCGGTCACGGTTTCCTCGTGGTCCCGCTTGGTGACATAAAACACTAACTGGCCGGCGGCGTTATGGCGCAGCATCACGTTGGGCATGGTTGGATCTCCGGTGAAGCCGGGGACGGGGCGTGCCCCCGTCCCGGCCGTGGGCGTCAGCGGACCAAATCGAAAGCGAAATCGGTTTCGCCCATGGTCATGGTTTCCTCGTCCAACCGTTCCATCACCGCGTTCACCAGAGTCTTGAGGATGTGCATCGCGCCCTCGTAACCCAAAGTGGTATCGCGGTGCAGGTGGTGGCGGTCGAACAGCGGGAAACCGAAGCGGATCAGCGGCACCTCGAATTCCTTGCCCTTGTGCAGGGTGTCGCGCTGGATGAACTTGCCGTAGGAATTGCCGATCAGGAAATCGGGTTTATCGGCGAACACCAGCGAGCGCAGGTGCCAGAGATCCTTGCCGACGTGCACTTCCGCGCTTTGGCCGTAGGGCGAATCTTTCAGCAGTTTGCCGAGGTCTTTGGCCCAGCGCTTGCTGCCGTTGTGACAGAGCACGTGCAGCGGCTCGGCTCCCAGCTCCAACAGAAATTGGCACATCCCGGTCACGAAGTCGGGGTCGCCGAACAGCGAGAACCGCTTGCCGTGCAGCCAGGAATGGGAGTCGGTCATCATGTCCAGCAACCGGCCCCGTTCCTGGGTCAGCGAATCGGGGATCGGTTTGCCGGTCAGCTCCGACACCTTCATCAGAAATTCGTCGGTGCCGCCCAGGCCCATCGGGATGTTGTTGCCGGCGGCGGCGTGCTTCCAGGTTTCCTGCACGTACTTCTTGGTCTTGGGCGAGGTCCAAGGTTGCAGCAGCAGGGTGTCGATGGCGTTGGGCGCGTCCTTGATCTCCTCAATCCGGGTGCCGCCGGCGTACATCCGAAATTCGCCGTCGGTCGGGGTATCGAGCACCTCCTCGGGATCGCACAATATCGTGTAATCCACGCCCATTGCCCCAAGCATCCGCTTGATGACGCGAAAGTTGCCCAGATACGTCTCAAAGCCGGTGATGACGTTGAGCTTGCCGTTGCTCCCGACGGCTTTGCCTTCCATCTCGTTGAGGGTGAAATAGCGCAGCACGCCTTCTTCCATGTTGTCCCAGCCGGTGGTGTGGCTGCCGACGAAGCTGGGGGTGTGGGCGAAGGGGATCGGGAAATCCATCGGCACCCGGCCGTCCTTGCGGGCGTTGGCGATGAAGGCGTTCAGGTCGTCGCCGATCACTTCGGCCATGCAGGTGGTGGACACCGCCATCATGTCCGGCTGGTACAGCTTGAGGGCGTTTTCCAGCCCCTCGAACATGTTCTTCTGGCCGCCGAACACCGCCGCGTCCTCGGTCATCGAATCGGACACCGTGGCGATCGGCTCGCGGAAATGGCGGTTGAAGTAGGTGCGGAAATAGGCCACGCAGCCTTGCGAGCCGTGGACGTAGGGCAAGGTTTTGTAAAAGCCCAGCGCGCACAGCACCGCGCCCAGCGGCTGACAGGCCTTGGCCGGATTGATGGTCAGCGCCTCGCGCTGGAAGTTGAGCGCCTTGTATTCCTCGGTGGTCGTCCAGCGGAATACCTGTTCCAGCTTCTCCTTGCTGGGCGCTTCTTCGAAAACGTGCTTGCCCTCGAAGCTGGCTTGATAGTCCTCGCCGGTGAACAGCGGATAACCGGGTTTGATGGCGTCGGCGTTTTGCATGACGGATCTCCTCGAAGCCGCTCAGGCGACGGCGGACAGCGGTTCGGCCTGGGCGCGTTGCCACGGGGCCTTGAGCTTTTGCCAGCAGGGGTTGTTGATGGTCATGTCCATGTCGCGGGCGAAGATGGCGAAGCCGTCGTAGCCGTGATAGGGGCCGGAATAATCCCAGGAGTGCATCTGCCGGAACGGGATGCCCATCTTGTGAAACACGTACTTTTCCTTGATCCCGGAACCGATCAGATCGGGCTTCAGCCGCTCGACGAAGGATTCCAGCTCGAAGCTGGTGGCGTCGTCGTAGATCAGCGCGCCGTCTTGCAATTCCTTGAAGGTGCGGTCGTAGTCGTCGTTGTGGGCGAACTCGTAACCCGCGCCGATCACTTCCATGCCGAGGTCTTCGTACGCGCCGATCACGTGGCGCGGCCGCAAGCCGCCGACGAACAGCAGCACCCGCTTGCCTTCCAGGCGCGGCCGGTACTTGGCGATGATGGCGTCCATGGTCGACTGGTACTCGGCGATCACCCGCTCGGCGTTTTCCTTGATCGCGTCATCGAAAAACGCGGCGATCTTGCGCAGGCTCTCGGCGATCTTGGTCGGCCCGAAGAAGTTGTATTCCATCCAGGGAATGCCGTACTTCTCTTCCAGGTGCCGGCTGATGTAGTTCATCGAGCGGTAGCAGTGCAGCAGGTTGAGCTTGGCGTGGCGGGTGGTCTGCATTTCCGGGATCGAGCCGTCGCCCGACCATTGGGCGATGACCCGCAGGCCGATTTGCTCCAGCAGAATCCGCGAACTCCAGGCGTCGCCGCCGATGTTGTAGTCGCCGGTGATCGCCACGTCGTAAGGCGTGGACTGGAAGCTTTGATCGTCGTCGCGTTCGTGCAGCACCCAGTCGCGCAGCGAGTCGTTGGCGACGTGGTGGCCGAGCGATTGCGACACGCCCCGGAAACCCTCGCAGCGCACCGGCACCACCACCTTGCCGATTTCCTTGGCCGATTTCTTGGCCACCGCCTCGATGTCGTCGCCGATCAGGCCGATGGGGCACTCGGATTGGATGGTGACGCCCTTGGCCAGCGGGAACAGGCCGTCGAGTTCGGTGATGATCTTGGCGAGCTTTTTATCGCCGCCGAACACCACGTCCTTTTCCTGAAAGTCCGAGGTGAAGTTGATGTCGTTAAAGATGTTGACGCCGCTGTAGCCGGTGACGTAGTTGCGGCGGCCGGCTCGGGAGAACTGGCCGCAGCCGACCGGGCCGTGCGAGATGTTCAGCACGTCCTTGACCGGTCCCCACACCACGCCCTTGGCCCCGGCGTAAGCGCAGCCGCGCGCGGTCATCACGCCGGGCAGGGCTTTCTTGTTGGCGACGATGCACTTGTTGGATTTCTCCAGGCTGGGGTCGTTGGCCATCAAGTGCTTGGCGCGCTGTTTGCCGGTAGCCTCCGGATACACTTCCAGCACTTCTTGAATCAGTTGTTCGGTTTCCTGACGGTTCATGCTCATGGTCGGTTTCTCGCGTTCGGTTGGGTCGGCGCGCTCAGGCGGCGGCCAGCTTGGCTTCGGCGGCGGCGGTCTTGCCCACGATGGATTCGTCCTCCTCGTCCAGGATGCCGAATTCCAGCAGCAGGTCTTCCAGCTCGTCCATGGTCAGCGGCTTGGGGATGACCAGTTTTTTGTTCTCGACGATCTTGCGCGCCAGTTCGCGGTACTCGTCGGCCTGCTTGGCGGTGGGGTCGTATTCGATCACCGTCATGCGGCGGATTTCGGCCCGCTGCACCACGTTGTCGCGCGGCACGAAATGGATCATGTGGGTGCCGAGGCGTTCCGCCAACGCCTCGATCAGTTCGGACTCGCGGTCGGTCTTGCGCGAGTTGCAGATCAGGCCGGCCAGGCGCACCTTGCCGGAGCTGGCGTACTTGACGATGCCCTTGGCGATGTTGTTGGCGGCGTACATCGCCATCATCTCGCCCGACACCACGATGTAGATTTCCTGCGCCTTGTTCTCGCGGATCGGCATGGCGAACCCGCCGCAGACCACGTCGCCCAGCACGTCGTAAAACACGAAGTCCAGGTCTTCCTCGTAAGCGCCTTCCTCTTCCAGGAAGTTGATCGCGGTGATCACGCCGCGCCCGGCGCAGCCGACGCCCGGTTCCGGGCCGCCGGATTCGACGCAGCGGATGCCGCCGTAACCGACCCTCAGCACGTCGTCCAATTCGAGGTCTTCGACCGTGCCGGCGTCGGCGGCCATCTGCATGATGGTGCTTTGGGCCTTGGCGTGCAGGATCAGCCGGGTGGAATCGGCCTTGGGATCGCAACCCACGATCATGACTTTCTTGC
>ERZ761610.1032-NODE-1032-length-17052-cov-31.695358_pt1 | contig 17052 bp, 15 predicted proteins | sample MGYA00512164_ERZ761610 | MGnify/ENA primary metagenome ERZ761610 (study PRJEB28899, sample SAMN02850038) | bioreactor sludge metagenome | biome: EBPR Sludge; feature: EBPR Bioreactor; material: flocular biomat | place: Australia: Thorneside Wastwater Treatment...
GTGAAACGCGCATCGATAAAAGCATGGCTAAATTCAATATTGATTTGCTAATGATGTTGCGTGAAAAAACAAAGTCGAACCTTACCGAAGACGAAAATCATTTGTTAACCAGCTTGATCCAAGACCTGCAAAATCGCTTCATCCAAATGTAGTGTCTTGCGACTAGACAGATCCAATTTGGGTGGAACTAAAACGGAACTGCCCACCTATTTTAGCCTAGCCTACTAACGCCCAAAGCTAATTAAATAGCTAAATTGTCATTTCCCGAAAATTTTTATACCACTAAACCTTGCGCATTGGATTTGCATACTTATGTTATTAGGTAAATCCTGGCTTTCATTTGGAGGAATAAAAATGAAAAAGCTTTCTGCTTCGCTGGTTCTTGTTGTTGTTATTGCCTACGGACTTTTTTCCTATAATACGGAAGCTCAGTTTACTTCGAAACCGCCCCCTCCCTTAAAGTTGTCGGATCCTTTGCCAGCCAATTTATTTATCGAGCTGGCTAAAAACGTGAACCCTGCGGTGGTCAATATTTCGACCAGTGCGATCGCTCGTGGGGCACGTTTACGGGATCCCATGATGGAATTGTTCGAACAATTCTACGGCGTGCGCCCGCAACAACAGCCGCGCACAAATAAACCTCAAAAGCTGTCGCTAGGAACGGGTTTCATCATCCGTGAAGACGGTTTAATTTTAACAAACAATCACGTCGTGCAAGGCGCTGACTTGATCCAAGTTCAGCTGACCGAAAATTCTGATAAAACCTATGACGCGAAATTAATCGGATCGGATGCGCGTTTAGATATCGCGTTGATCAAAATCGATGCGGGCAATAAACTGCCGGCGGTTTCTTTAGGCAGCAGCAAAGATTTACAAGTCGGCGAATGGGTCGCTGCGTTTGGTAATCCATTCGGTCACGGCCACAGCATGACTAAAGGGATCATCAGTTCTATCGGTCGAACGCTAGGTGAAATCAACAAGGTGCCGTTGTTACAAACGGACGCTAGCATTAATCCGGGGAATTCAGGTGGACCACTGGTTAATTCAAAAGGTTACGTGATCGGTATTAACCAAGCGATCGATGCCCGCGCGCAAGGAATTGGCTTTGCCATTCCAATTGATGACGTTAAAAAAATCCTGCCGGATTTAGAATCTAGAGGCAGCATCCGTAAAGGATATATTGGCGTATCGTTAGGTGATCTAGATCCTGAAGCTGCCGCGCATGTTGGTTTAGAAGAAGACGCCGGCGGCGCAGTCATTGTCGGCGTAGAAGCCGGAGGCCCAGCGAACATGGGTGGATTAAAGCCGTACGACATCGTGACCGAGGTCAATGGCCGTAAAATCAAAAACTCGACAGATATGATGGATGCGATCGCCGATAGCGCGATTGGCGAAAAAGCCAAACTAACGGTGCAACGTGACCGCAAAAAAGTAAACCTAACGGTCCAAATCGCTGAACGCCCGTCGGACCAAAGATTAGCCCAAAAATTAAGCAGAGACAAAAAAACTCCCACTGGGCAAAAGGCCCCGAATAATTTTGGATTCACATTGGCCGACATCGATGACAACCTAAGGGACCAATGGGATATCCCAAAAGAGGTCAAAAAACCGATCATTATGCAGGTAGAACAAGGAACCATGGCGTCATTGGCAGGTTTAAGACCCGGAGATTTGATCTTGGACGTGAATAAGGAAGAGGTCACAACGGCCAAAGACGTTTTCGCCAAGCTAAATAAAAAGGCAAACACGTTTAGAATCGCCCGAGGAAACCGGGTCATCGTAGTCACAATCGCTGATTAATTTTGCGGCGATCTGCATTTTAAGACGACAAGGGCTGAAAAAACCCTTGTCATTTCATTTGAATTTCAATACTACTAGACAAGTCATTTCTATGTTGGGGTATCGCCAAGTTGGTAAGGCAATAGATTTTGATTCTATCATTCGCAGGTTCAAGTCCTGCTACCCCATCCAATTTTCCTTCCGCAAAATCATCACCTAAAAAAACAAAAGTAAAACCAGATACCTGGTTAATTTGATTAGAGAAAGTGAATGCAGACTGCATTTCATAGAATTTCGGTGCATTTCCAACTTTGGTAGCATGGTGGTAGCACGTTGGTAGCATGAAAATGTGCCCCAACCACACCCCCTTTCGTGAGCCCACATCAGGTCTATTTCAACTGTTCCAGCCGCAAGGCTGTAAGGAGGCTTATATGTACAATGTTTTGATTAAACTCATCGTGGTGGCGTCGCTTTTGGAACTTGGACTGTCGTTCAAGAATTTCGGCGAATGCTCCTCAAGGGCTTGCTGGAGCCAGCTACAGCGGGCCTCGCATAAGGTTTTGCGGGTTGAGTGGAAACCGATATCGGTATTTCCAAAAGAGGCTCAGCGTTTCCGCTGAGCCCTTAATTTTAAAAATCAACTGAACCATCATTGTTTATAACAGTGATTTCTTTATTTTTGTCGATAGTAAGCTCGAAATATCCAGTTAGAAAACGATCATCGAAAAATCCATCTTTTCTAGCATCAATATCTTCCTGGGTGTGCTCAAACATAATCTTACACTCGATTTCATACTCACCCTCAACATAAAGGACTTCTTCATTTGTGGGTTCATCAAACTCGTCTTTTCCATACTTAAACTTTAGATTCTTTAATTTAGCTTTGTGCGGAATATGGTACGGAGTATCCGTAACTAGATCCCAATCATCATTCCCAAGAGAATCAATTAAAAAATACAATTCAAGATACTCTTTAAGTGAGAACGCTTTTTCGCAAACTGACTGTACTTCTTCATCTGTATGCTTTTTATTTTTAAAGGTATTAATTAATTCTTGAATTGGAACTTTGAAACCTTCAAAGACTGGGTTTACAAGAGTAAATTTTGCCGCCAATTTTTGGCTCTGCTCTTCCATTGCAGCATCACGACCACGTTCAAGTGCAGCTCTGAGCCACTTATCGTAGGCTTCAGACTCATTTTTGTAGTTTTTGAAATTAGTATTTCCAAAACTCTTCGCAGCTTCATCTAGAGCCTGATGATGCTTTAGATCAGGATTTTCCTTCTTAAGCTGTTTAGCTTTTCGTTGGACATGGGATAACGGAACGGGCTTCTTCATATAAACCTCAAGGGCACGGGGGGAATTCTAGCAAGGAGCTCAAATTCTTCTTTGATTGTTACCGCAGCACATGTACTTATAAACGCTGATATTAGTGAAATTTCAAATCAATCGTTTAGGGAAAATCTAAAGTTATCTAATAATCATTTTTTTGATCCTAAAGTAGTGTGTATTTCTGACTCCTACAGACCGAAAGCAACTTCATCAGGAAGTGATTATGCTTTTATTTTTGGAAAATCGATTGGTAGACCGTTACCTCCATTAAAATTGTCAAACAAATCTGAAGTTGCAAATGTTGTCGAGTTCAGTGGACACACACCAAATGTCATACCTACTCCTGTTCTCACTAAAATAGGCACAAGTATTTTTGTTAGAGCACCACTATGGACCGGTGCTAGTGGTTCACTAGCATTTGACAACTTTGGAAATGTACTTGGTGTTTTTGTAGCATCTACCAAGTTCGATAATACTCGAATAGGTATTGTTGAAGCACTCAAAAGAAACGAATTTCTGACTAAAGGTTCTCTCGACGCTAGTAAGTTAGTTTCTAATCATAAATGCTTTAGTTACGATTTGAATAGATTCTTAAGTGTAAGTGATATTGAAGAATGGAACAATTTAGTTTTCGAGTTGGATTCTGACGAAACTAAACGAGTTAGCTCTGTTTACTGAAGTATACTTGTCTCTAAGTTACCCTAAGCAGCTCACTCCATCTAGTGGTGTAATTTGGACTCTTCATTTGTGACAGCATTTTCCAGAATTGCACAACTCCACATGCCGCAAATTTAACAGAGCCTGTCCCTTGGAATTGATTAATATGATCAATTGTTTTCATTAATTTATCGTCTTTGATCGAATCATGGGAATCAAAAAAATCTAGTTGGCTCAAGCTTTTTGGCACAATATCCATAAGTATTACGCCGACTTTCTTATACTCATAATTTATTCTATAAATTTGATCCAAGCACTTAAAAGCATAATGAATCATCTTGTTGGTAGCAGATGTCCCCGAAAGTAAATTCATAGTTGCTGAGTTATAGTACTGAGGCGTGTTTTTGAAGGGATTTGTTTGAACAAATACCAAAATCGTTCCAGCAACACAATTTTGCTTTCTAATTTTTTCGCAAGCAGTGGTGACATGATTCGCGATTGCCTCCATCAAGTCTTCTTTTTGATAAATGGGACGACCAAACGATCTTGAAGATACGATTTGTTTTTTGGCGGCTAAATCAAGTTCCATTTCAATGCAGTTTTGTCCACGAAGCTCTTGAACAATTCGTCTGCCTGTAATTGTTAGCATTTTTTGAATTACGAATTCGTTTGCATATTTTAAGTCGTATGCAGATTTAATTTTAACTGTGAGCAGCTTCTCAGCTGATTTTCGACCTATTCCCCACACATCTTCAACCGGAAATCGTTTTAATATATCATCTGAATTTTTGCTTGTATCTATTAGAAAGACACCGTGAGTTAGTTGTTTATTCTTCTTAGCGTAATTATTGGCTACTTTTGCAAGTACCTTAGTTGGCCCAATGCCTACAGAGACTGGAATACCTGTTAATTGTTTCACTTCAGATTTTATTTCATAACTGTAGTTAACTAAATTGTTTTTCATGCCCTGGAAGGACAAAAAAGCTTCATCGATGCTGTAGATTTCCATCTCAGGAGTATATTCATTTAAAATCTTCATCACGCGTCGACTCATATCTCCGTAAAGAGAATAGTTTGACGAAAAAACAGAAACTTTATTTTTTTCGCATACTGATTTTATTTTAAAATAGGGCTCTCCCATTTTAATTCCCAGAGACTTTGCTTCATCGGTTCTAGCGACAGCACATCCATCATTATTGCTCAATACAATCACGGGTTTGTTTTCAAGTTTTGGTTCAAACACTCTTTCACAGGAACAATAAAATGAGTTGCAGTCCACAAGAGCTATCATATTTAATCCAGATTATTTAATATGTTTATGTACTGAGTAGGCGACCACGCCCCAAATTCGAAAATCCATTTCTTCAGTGATTGTAATTGGTTGATACTTTGGATTTTCTGGACTTAAAACTACACGTTCTCTAAATTTTAGCAGTCTTTTTAACGTAAATTCTCCATTTACTACAGCAAGCACAACACTGTCATGAATAGGTGTCTTTGAGCGATCTATAATTAGTAAATCACCATCATAAATTCCTGCACCAACCATGCTATCGCCCTTTGCGCGTACAAAGAATGTAGCAGCAGGCTTAGTTATTAAATACTCGTTAAGATCGAGCGGTGTTTCTATGTAGTCTTCAGCTGGACTTGGAAACCCGCAAGAAACGGTGGATGAGAAAAGCATGGGCAAATAGATATTTTGCAGATGATTGGGTTCATTTGAATAGCTTTTAAATTTAAAAATTGACAACTTTTCCATAATGTGTAAGTTATATGTAAGTTACCAATGGGTAAAGACTATTTGTAAAAAACCAGCCTAATTTCTAAAAAATTAGGCTAATCGACAGGATTCCAAATCTTGATCGAATTTATTTCTTTTTGAGAAGGGCTTCTTTTTTCCCATCCACTTGCCATTTTCCTGTCAACAGAGACATCCCAGCTCAATGTGGTTCTATTTTTTTTCAAAAAATCAAACCGTTGTTTGGACGAAAATTTTTTATTTGTAAGCCATTCTTCAGTTTTTTCAGGATTAATTACAAAAACGCTTCTGTCATGACCACAATCAAAAAAGAATTTATATGGATCATCTGTAATTAAAGTAAATGTTTCTCTTATTTCTCCAGTGGACTTATCAGTCCACTCTGACCAGAGTCCTACAACAAAGAATAACTCATCTTTTTTAACTTTTAATTGAATCATATTACCCGCTTGAGATCCGAAATAACTTGATTCAATTGCGGCATTCATCGGAATAAGGCAGGTTTTGCCTTCATTAAAAGATTCGCGCCAAGTGGGAACTTCAAAAATATGTTCAATTTTACCTGGGTGCTTTTCACTTGGCCTTTCCATTCTTGCATTATACGTAGACCACTTGCAGGGAAACTCTTTACTCCAAGAGGGGCATAGTGAAAATGCCATCTCTCGAATTTCAATCTTACCATTTTTTTCAACAATAACAGGTGCAAGATCTGTTTTAATAAAACCTCTAACTCTTAAGTCCCATTCTTTGATCGGTTGTGGAATGGTAATTCCAAGTTTTTTGGAAAGTTCATTTGCTTTTGTTTTTAAAATAAATTGAGCACACATACTTGATTAGAATACTTCTTAATAGACTGTATTGAAATGAAAAAATAATAGACATTTTGAAATACAGATTTCATTTAAAACTACTTAGAAAAAACTAATATCTCGCGCAAATTGGACAACTTTGCCCAGTCCCATATATAAATGGGGAGTGAGTTTATCTGCATGGCTATACTTCCGACGTAGACGTTTAAGATCGAAAACAAATACATCGTTTGTTGTAAACAAAGTAGCGACATGAATATCAAGGGCTTCGGATATTTTTCTTAAAGTCTCAACACTTGGATCTTTAGTTTGCTTTTCTATGTGGGCAATAGTTGCCTGTGAGATTTTTGACATTTTCGCAAGTTCCGCTTGTGTTAGTTTTCTTTGTTCCCGTAGGTATCTAAGTCTTTCTCCAAGGTTATATTCTAAGCTTACTGCCTTATCTTTTGATGCTGCCTTTTTTTTAGCCATTACGATCCTCGTGGTTGATTATTTAGATTATATCGGCATAAAACTTTGATAATATAATTATTACTATAAGTAATTAAATATAGACATAGGTACTAAATTCGCATATCAGATGCTGGACGTATGAAGAGAAAGCGATATGCAAGTATGAATAAAATCGAATATGCGGCTATCAAAAAATGGCTATTTAACCAAATTCAAGTTTCAGCACAATCTATAGAGGATGATTTCAAAATTAATAAAACCGATTCAAAGTTGATTTTTGAAAAGCTGAAAAAAGATAAATTTATTTTTAAGGCGACAGAAAAAAAAGATATCTGGCTTGTTTCACAAAATGAACTTTTGCAGGACAAGAAGGGCAACTGGCCGGATGACTTATCTCAATCGGTTAAATCAAATATAAAACGAATTGAGGTTTCTCATGAAATCTCAAAAAAATATTATAAGTATTTAAATGACAGCTCTTACTTTCAAAATTTCATAAATCCAGATATGCCAGTTCAATTTTTAGATCCGATTGAAGCATTCATTTTCTCATGCAACATGAAATATAATACTATATTAGTATCTGATATTCTCGATAACGATTTTTTGACAGTACTACTTATATCAAAAATTTCAAAGATCCCTGTGGGAGACATTTTATCTGGGATTTTATCAGAAACACATTGGCCAAAACTTATTCAGGCAGCAGCGTTTGTTAGCTCTTGCTCTGGTCACTTAAAATCATATCCAGATAAAGCCATTTCGGGAAGTCAGTTAATAGGTCTTTTTAAAAATCCAAAATACGAAGTCATAATTTTAGATTTAAAAAGTAATCATATTAAGATGACAAACGTTATCTTTGAAGTTGCCAAGCAAAATAAAAAGATTCTAATTTTTAGCAACATCAGAAATGAAGATTAAGTTTGATAAAAAAATGTACTGGATCAACGTAAAAGACAGAGCCAAGATCGTTCTGTTTGTTGCTATTAGCTTGCAGATTATGCGGCACTGCCAAAAAGAATCAACCGAGGCTGACAGAGAGAAAAACGTTGAATTATTAGAACTCAAAAAAGAGGACTAAGTTATATTGAAGTATTAATTTCTGTGACATCGCGCTTGCGTCTTTCAGTTACAAGCCCTAATTCCTTTGCGCGTCTAAAAAAAGTAGCTCGTGACATATTCAAGAGCTGCGCTGCTTTCGTTCTATCGCCCGAAGCGTCGGTCAAAGCCTTTTGAAACCGTTTACGCTCTTGAGATATCGGTGAGTGTCCGTGTTTGCCAAGCATTGTGATAGCCTGCTTTGGGGTAAACAAACGTGATAGGTCAGGGATTGCTTGGCACACATCTTTTTCGCGAATAATTTTATTTTCACATCTGTAGGCCATCGTTTCGATCATGGATTCAAGTTGACGTATATTTCCAGGCCAATGGTATGTGAAAAGCAGATCTATCGCCTGAGGAGTGATTGTAAATTCATTTTTAAGTCTTGTGGCTAAGAAAAAAGTAACCAGCTCTGGGATATCATCCATCCTTTCGCGCAATGCAGGAATATGAATTGAGTACTTAGCAATACGATAGAACAGGTCTTCTCTAAATTTTTTGTCTACGACTGCATTTTCAAGATTAACGTGTGTTGCTGAAATGCTTTTAAAGCTAACTGATTTTTCCTCAGTAGAGCCAACACGCTGAACTTTTCGTTCTTGAAGTACGCGTAGAAGTTTGGCTTGCTGATGAATCGGCATATCGCCAATTTCATCCAGAAAAACAAAGCCACCTTGTGCGGCCTCAAAAGCCCCTGCTCGATCACGGTCTGCACCAGTGAAAGCTCCCTTAACATGGCCAAATAGTTCTGACTCAGCCACGCCGTCATTAATGGCACCACAGTGAACAGGATAAAGCCGAGTTGACGGATCGGCCAATTCGGCAATTGAGCGCGCTACAATTTCTTTACCTGTTCCGGTTTCACCTTGAATGAGAATATCTTTAACCCCGACCTTTGCAGCCTGAAGAATATCTGCTTTGAGTTTAAGTGCAGCGGGTGAAGATCCAACAAGAAGTGTATTTTTCTTAGTACTGTGCAGAAGAGATTCACGGCGAATTTGTTTTTTCTTAATGGCTGTCACAACAGATTTTCTAATTTCATCGACAGTTGCTGGTTTAGGGATAAAGTGCGTAATTCCGGAGTTCATAATTTCAACCAATCGTTTTGGCTCGGTTTCTCCGCTAATAACGATCACATCAACTTCAGAATCTTGCGCTGCAATTCTACGAAACACATCTAGGCCAGTTCGTCGGTCTCCGACAAAATTCAAATCTAAAAGTACAACATCGTAAAAGTTATTTTCGATGGCAATTAGTCCCTGGTCAATATTGGCATAAGACTGAACTTCATAGTCCATTCCCTCAAAAATCATCGGAATTTGCTCAAGCCAAGTGGCATCATCATCTAATGCTAAAATCTTTGGAGTTCTGTCGATCATCATACAGTTGTCTCCAAAGGTAATTTAACTTCAAATTTTGCTCCGCCTAAATCGTAAGAATGGGTTGCGACTAATTTGCCCTTGTGGGCTTCCACAATCTTTTTTGATACCAGAAGACCAAGACCAGAGCCATGTGTCTTGGTGCTTTTTAAAAGTCTAAAAATTGAATCTGGCTGCTTTGGGAGGCCTATGCCGGAGTCTTCGATAGTAACGCCGATAAAATTCTTATCAACTAAATTAAAAGAAACTTTAATTTTTCTACTTTGATTTTTTGATTCTACTGATTCAAAGGCATTTTTCAGAAGATTTGTGAAAACACGTTCAATTTGCATCGGATCATGAGGCAGCATTAAAGAATCATCGAACTTTTCAATAGTAACAGTTGTATTTCGTGCAACGGGCAATGATTGACACGTATTAATAGACTTTTGAATTGTGTCGATTAGGTTTGCCTTTGTCTGTTGTACAGTGATTTCACGGCTTCCGTCTAATGTTGTATCAATTATTGAAAGCAAAGATGGCAACTTTTCTTTGCTAACTTTTAAAAGATTTTTTAGACGTGCTTCACTTTGAGCTTCACTTGCTAGATCTGTAGCGACTTGAAGGGACTGCAGGATGGTCTTAACATCATGAATAACACCGCGAGCAATTTGATTGTAGACGACCTGCTCGCGCTGTTGAAAAGAGGAATTTAATTTGCGCGAAATTTCTTGAATTTCTTGCGGCCATTGATCGCCTATTCCTCGGTCTCCAGTAGAAGTATCAACCAAGGACTCAATCGGTTGAATCAGGTGTTTTCTAAAATAGCGAGTTTGAAAAAACAATCCACTGCCAATAATAAACCCGATAAGGCAGACGCTGATAAAAAGATTGGCGATGTTAAAATGTCCCCATAGGTTTACGATTGGTGCAGAGACCAATACCGAATATTTCTTTTCTAGAAATGGCATTTTCACTTCTGAATACAGCAGATTTTTTTCGCGTTTTATATCTTTTATGTCTTCGATAGAGCCATAACGAACAGCTGCTAACTTCATTTCATTTTGAAGCTGTAAAGCCACTGCATCGGGTGAGCCGCGAGGTGCGATCAGTAGCTCGCCGGATATTCGTCTTGCAACTGTTTGAGCTTTACTGTTAAGTTCATTTTGAGAAATTTTAGACTCGTTACTGTAACTGTAATAACCGAGAATTGAAAAAAGCAGAAGGCTCGCAACAATAGCCATCAATCCTGACATAAGCCAAGATGAGATCACAAATTGCTGGAGATTTTTCGCTTTTGACATACTACCTAACCGTTTTATCAAAAACCACTTCACCATTGGACAGCTTAAATACACTGACTCCCCAAGGGTTGACGAAATGTTTGCGGCCTTGTTGCTGGAATATCTTTGCAAATTCGGCTTTATCTTTTGGTTTATTTTTACAAACAATATCAACAGTACCTTCGATAACTTTAAGTAAAGCTTGGGCAGATCCGCTTGCTGGAAATGCAGCTGCGACTGAAGGGTTTTTTAAAATTTCATTTCCTAGGAGGAAATAAGCAAGTCCCTTGTCGGTGGGAGGAAATCCTTTGACTGTAATTCCGCTAGCTCCTTCTAGCTGCGGCGAATGATGAACAAACCCGTATTTGTTGTCTCCCCAGCCATCGCCGCCGACGAAAAATGTATTTGGGTTCCAGGAATTAATTTTCCCGATCAGGTAAGATGAAACTTTAGAATAATTCGGAATTAATACTACATCTGGCTTCATTTTCTTTACTAAAATTTCAACATTTGAAATATCGGGTTGTTCTCCCGTAATTTTTATTTCCTCTATTTTTTTAAATCTTAATTTATCGGCAGCCCGATAAAAACTTTTTGCAAAATCCAAACAGGTCACACAGTCTTCGCTAACAATCGAGACGTAGGTGATTACTTTCTTACTTTTAAGCTTCAGCTTTGTTTCCCTTGCTAAAGTAGAAGCCATATTTTGATTTGACTGTGCAAGTGTCAAATGAAGTGGATTTAGATCATAAACTGCTTTAGCTGAAGCCATAATGCTAACGGTAGGAGTGGCGTCGGCACCTTTTACTGCTAGCAAATAGTGGTTACTTCTTCGAGGCCCAACTATCAGCCATGCCCCATTATTTTGCGCAGTTTTAGCTTTCTCTAGGGCTTGCAAAGTATCACTGGCATCATAAAACGATTTCTCATCAGAAATAACGTACCCGCATTTTTCGAGTTTAGTTTTCGTAAGATCTTTTGCCGTTTGAATGGCGTATTCGTACTCTTTTTGAAATCGCTCAGAAGAAGTCGTATCTTTTGGAGCCAATGCCTCCATAAAAGTAATTTTTATTGGAGTGACGATTTGCGCTGCTGCCTCAAATGAACAGAGACAAGTTAAAATAAAAGTTACTATTGTGCGATTTTTTTCCATTTTAAAATAGCCTTTCCAAAAGATTCTTTAGGAGACTCAAGAGTTAAAATTTCATTTTTAAGTTCAGCATATCTGATCATCTCTTTGCCGATACGGGCAGGGTTGGACGCCTGAGTGACTTGATGTTTGATCTGCTTGTCTTTGACAGAGTAAGTGCCGGAGTAAAATAGAATTGAGTCGAAGATATTTTGTGCTTCGATCTCAGATTTTTGCTCAACTTTTTTGTTGATGCTGACACTCATATGGCCGGATTCAGTATAGAGAAGAAGTCCTTTGGTATCGTTACCCCAAGGACGTCTATTTCCTTCCAAGTCTTCAATTTCAAAGCTTTGTAGTTCCCATGCACCAGTGACTTGATTTTTCACTATTCCCCCGTGCCTTTTATTCAGGCATACGAGTGAATAGTATTGAGACTTATATAGTGTCAACTATTTGATATTACATTATTATTTTATTTTATAATTGAGACTTGAGTCTCAAGTTTATAACTATCTAAGATCAGATGATAAATTTGGTTTCGGTTGGTTTTATCGGCTTCTAAATAACATTAAATTGACCCTATGCTCCTCGGAGTCGTTTTAAATTGTCATAGCTTGTCACCCATAGGCTTGGGTGATCTAATTTTGATGTAAAGTAACATACTTTGGAGGGGTTATGCTCACTCAAGAAACTGAGCGATGGCTTTCTGTTGAGGGAATCGCTGATCATTTAGGTGTATCAAAAGAGACGATTTATCGTTGGCTTGAGCGTGAAAAAATCCCTGCGCATCGTGTGGGACGTTTATGGAAATTTAAGGCTAGCGAAGTCGATAACTGGGTTATTGCTGGTGGGGCCGCAACATTGGATGAACAGCGAGGAAATCAGTAAAAGTGGAAACTAATTTTCAAAATAAAAACAGCCTAAAAAAAACTCTTCCTCCGGGTGCTCGTATTGAAGTTCGCAGTGAAGAGTGGCTTGTTCGTTCCTGCGTGTTTGATGAATCTATTGGCTCATTTGTTGTAAAAGCGGAAGGCACATCTGGCGTTGCTCGCGGTCTGCAAATGACCTTCCTAGATACTCTTGATAAAATTAAAGAAGTTGATCCACTTCAAATTGATTTTAAAATTGATGATTCTTCTAACTTTAGAAGAACAAAACTTTTCATTGATATGTGGATTAAGAAAAGCACCCCAACAACGTCAGAACTTGTGATTGGACATCGGGGTGTTTTTAATAACGAACCTTATCAGCGTGAACCTGCTTCAAAAGCTCTCGATCAAAATAAACATCTTCGTCCAAGGGTTTTAATGGCAGATGCTGTGGGCCTTGGAAAAACAATTCAAGTTGGGATTCTTCTTTCGGAGTTGATCAGAAGAGGAAAAGGCCAGCGTATTTTAGTGGTTTGCTTGAAATCCATGATGTCGCAGTTTCAAAAGGAGTTGTGGTCGCGCTTTACTATTCCACTGAAAGCTCTCGATGCCCAAAAGGTTGAACAAGTTTTTAGAGAAATCCCTAGCAGAATGAATCCTTTTAACTATCACGATAAAGTGATTATTTCGATGGATACCCTCAAAACCACACGCATGATGGGGTATCTTGATTCGGCTCACTGGGATGTCATTGTCATTGATGAGTGTCACAACGTGGCTCGTAGAGGGAAATCTAGTTCTCATCGCTCAAAGCTCGCTAAAAAACTTTCTGCTGCTTCGGATGCACTTATTTTAACCAGTGCGACTCCGCACGATGGAACAAAAGAAAGTTACTCAAGTCTTCTTGAGCTGCTTGATCCAACTCTGGTTTCTGATCCAAACAAAATTACAAAGGATGATTTAGTTAAGGCCGAAGTCGTCTTTAGGCGGTTTGGTAAAGACCTTGATCTTGAAAACAAGATTCCTCAAAGAAAAGAAGATCCACGTTATATTCCATATTCAAAGCAAGAAGAGGTCGTTCTCTCATCACTCAAGGGAAAAGTTTTCAAGGTTCTTGATGAAAGAAAAACTCGAAAAAAAGATGTTTTTTTCAGATCAACACTTTCAAAAGCGGTATTCTCTTCTCCTGAAGCCTTTATTTCGAGTGTTGAAGAACGCTTAAAAAAAATTGATCCCAAAATCAGTCCAGCGCATAAAGAAGACTACGACTTTTTGAAAGAACTCAAAGATCAATTTGGAAAAAATCCAATCAAGAAGACTCCAAAATACAAAGAGCTTCTAAGTCTTCTCACATCTAAAGATGGTATTGGCAAAAAAGATCGTGTCGTTATTTTTACTGAATTTCGGAAAACTCAAGAAGCTCTTATCGCCGCGCTTGAAGAGGATTTAGAATTAAAAACTGCTGCATCCAAAAATACTTTTGATGCTAAAGCTGAAATTTTAAGTTTCAATGCTAGTGTTTCCGAAGAAGATCAGCAAAAGATCATTGAATCGTTCGCATCAGAAAATAGTAAAATCAAAATTCTTGTTACGACAGATATTGCTTCTGAAGGCGTAAATTTACATTTCTATTGTAACCATCTTGTTCATTACGATGTGCCTTGGTCTTTAATTACTCTTGAGCAACGTAATGGTCGTATTGATCGTTACGGACAAAAGAAAGAGCCGAAGATTTTCTATCTGGTTGGTGATTCAAATGATTCGTCAATAGAGAAAATGAAAGAACGATGGGTCGTTGAAAAGCTTTTAGATCGTGCTAGAAATGTTCGCGAACAACTTGGGGACGAGTCTCTAGCCCTTGGCTGTTTTGACGAAGAAAAAGAAACTGAAAAAATTGCGATTACCTATCAGGAAGAAGAAGATTTAAATAGACTCTTCGATGCCAACTCTATTTTAGACGACATCTTTGGCTCAATTACTCCTGAAAAAAAGGCAAGTATTGCCGTTGCTGACATCAAAACATTAAATTCAGAAATGGATTTTATTCTCAGTGCTTGTAAAGAGCTTGGGATAAAACATAAACATGATGGAAATGAACTTTCTATTGGTCTTGGAGAGAATCCAGATTCAAGAGATGGAATTAGACACTCATTGAGATTTTTATCTAATGAGCTAGAGGTTGATGACAAAGCGACCTTGAAGCTTTCAAATTCAATTTCAGTTGTTCAAGAGGCTATTGCTAAATCAAGAAAGAAGGCCGGAGAATGGCCAGAGTTTCATTATCTTTGGGAGAATCACCCCGTTTCTCAACTTTTTCTTCGCCAGCTAGAAGGAACTTTCGATAAGGACACCGTTCCATGCGTGGTAATGGATGAATCCGAAAAGCTAAAAGATGTATCATTCTTAGTATATGGGGCAATTTTTAATAAGAAAGGCCAACCCATTCATTCACAACTCTCTTTTGCATATCAAAAAAATGAGAAATGGATTTTTGAGGAACCATTTGAAGCACTAAAAGGCATTGGGTTTGATAAAAAATCAGTGGTGAATCGCTCGGATGAAACTACTTTTAAGAAAATTAAAAAGTCAGAAAAAGAACTTTTAAAAACGGCTGGATTAGTTCTTGGTTCTTACAAAAATGAACTCTCAAAAGAAGCTATTAAAGAATACAACAAACGAACTCCAAAGTTGCAAGAATACTCTGCCAAGCTAAAAGCTTGGCATTCTTCTAAAACAAATTTTCTTCATGAAACACTAAAAACCGGAAGTCAGAAAAGAAGACTTCAAGAAGAGCTTGCGGCATCAGAGAGAGTTAAAAATAAATTTCAAGATTATATTCGTTCGCAATTTGAGGTTGAAACCGACAGCCCATTCATCCGAATTGTAGCGGCGTTTATTCCGAACAATGGAGACTGGTCGTGATTAAAGGCATTTATAACGAAAACGAATTTTATAATAACTTCTATTGGGACAATAAAATTCAAGAGGAAGTCAAAAATAAGTCTGTCGCCATCCCTTCATTTGCAGAGGCCGCAAGTAGACTCAAAGAACTAGATCAACTATTCTGGGCGATGCAAGATGCTTCAAAGGCTGGAATTAAAAGCCAAGAATCACTTGTAGAATTTTACCAAGAAGTATTCAAAACACTTGGTTATAAAAACACTGAAGATAAGCGAGATACTCAAGTTGGAAAACAGTACACACTCTTTTTAAATGAGGAACTGAAGGAATCACCAGAGCTTTTTGGTATTCTTGTTGATTCTAATGAGACAGGCTTATTTGAAGCCTCTCCGCTGGCACTTGCTTCAACAGATGAAATTCCAGCAGAAGACCGAGAACTATCAGACATATTACAAGAGGAACTGCAAGATTCAGAAAAGCCGCCTAAATGGGTTCTTGTTGGCTCTCATAATGCTTTATTCATTATCGAAAGAAACAAATGGTCTTTTGGTCGATTTATTAAAATTGAATGGCAAGAAATCTTCCTTCAAAGGGACATCAAGCCCTATGAACTGATTTGGGGGTTGGCTTCAAAGGCCATGCTTTGTCCTGAAACTGGAAGTTCTGCCCATGAAGAGTTTGACGATAACTCTCATCGCCATGCTTTTGAAGTAACAACCGAGCTTCGTGAAAGTGTCCGTGAGTCGATTGAGCTTTTAATTAATGAAATGATCTATGCTCGTAAAGAAGCAAAACAAGGCTATCTCAATAAAGAAGAAGAAGCGGCTATTTATGCGAAAGAGCTTTCTCACGATGCTCTTTTTTATGTCTATCGCTTAATCTTTCTTCTGTATTTAGAATCTCAAGGTGATGATTCAGACTTATTACCGCTTAAATCTGAAATTTATCGCATGGGTTACAGTCTTGAGAAATTACTTGAGCTTGATTTTGTAACCATCATGCCAAATACGTCTGATTATGATGGGACATTTCTACAGGAAAGTTTGGATAAGATTTTCTCTCTCATCTACAATGGCTTTAATCCAGAAATTAAACCCGATATGTTTCGCGATACATTCTCTGGTGCAGGATTTCTAGTTAAAGGTATCAAGAGCGATCTTTTCAATCCTGATATTACAAAACACTTAAAGGGTATCAAACTCCGTAATGGTGTTTTACAGCAAGTTTTAATTAAACTTTCTCTGACTCGTGTTCAGGCAAAAGGCAAAAAACAGAGAGCAAGAGTATCATACGCAAACCTTGGTATTAACCAACTTGGAGCAGTTTACGAGGGCCTTCTTTCTTATTCAGGCTTCTTTGCTCAAGAAGAACTCCACGCACTAAAACCTATTAGTGTTAAGCAATCGGACATTGATAACGGCAAAGAGCTAGATCAAGTTTATCTCGCACCGAAGTCACTGGTTGAAAAATATAGAACTACTAAAGAAAAGAAATATAAGCTCACCGATGATAATGTGGTTTTAGATGAATCAGGGAATCCTAAGATTTATAAAAAAGGAAGTTACATCTATCGGCTTGCTGGTCGAGATCGTCAGAAACTTGCAAGTTTTTATACGCCTGAA